>WSSedB1CaDRAFT_10001007_pt1 | contig 11283 bp, 9 predicted proteins | sample WetSurSB1Cattail_FD_9460 | JGI IMG/M metagenome (IMG submission 9460)
TGATATTGAACAAAACCTTGACCACGCCCTGACCCCTTGACTGGTGTCTTTCCATGGCCAGCGGCCGAATCCAAGTTCCCAAACCAGCGCCCACCATATGAACACCGTCACAAAATAGATTATAGCCGTGGAAGCGTTTTCTCTTGCTATAAAAGGTTCCGCTCCCGAACCACCTGAAATGACAATTGAATACGGGCTGAAATACGCTACTCCAAACTTTCCAATGAGGTTCCAGAATATGCCGTATGTGATGATCAACATGAGGCAGAGTGACATTATAGTAAGGAAGAGACCTCGAACTATCCCACCTTTGCCGATCATTTGTTCTTCAGAAAATGGATAGAATTCAAAGACTTTTGAAATCATTATAATTGAAGTTAGCCAGACGGCGACAAGTGAAAATCCGTACATCGGGGTATAAAGTTTTAATATCCCGTTGGCGTCCATAAACAGTTGCCACAGGGCTAGAACCATAATGAAAATGACTACAAAAGCTACTAAACCGGGGACAAAGCTGTATACGGTCTTCTTTTCTGAACTCGCGCTCATGAAAATAGCCTCCATCAGAATATTGGGTGGTTGAAATGGTTGGTTCCAGTTTCTTGACAGGTTAACACGCGGAACCATAATGTTTCGCGGTCAACCTGTCTCACCAAAAATTCACATTCCAGGAAGCTCAGAAAACTATTGAATCACCATTGGTCAAGAACACATTGGTTCCTTTGTTTACCGTCGAGTATCGTGAGTAGGTCTTATACTTGTCGGTGCCTTTAACAATGGGGATCCCAGCCGCTGCGGCCTTTTCCGCGAAAATCCAGCCGGTGCAGTGGTTGCATGCGACTTTAGCGATATTAAACGATTTTACCCCTTTGATCAGGTCATCAAACTTAGGGTCCCATTGCTCAAAGAGGGAGATATGCAGCCCCCCATAACAGCCATAAGGTTTATATCCTTCAAAATTGCTGCGAGCGAAAGAGAACAAGGACAAAACGCCTGGATGGCAACATCCTGTGACAGTTACAATGCCCTGGTCTTTTACGTTGAAATATAGAACGTTCTCACCCCTAACCCTCAGGAGTATCGGAACATCAAACATTCTCAAGGCTACGCCGGGCATAAGTTTGTACACGCCACTCTTATCGTCACCATCCTGGTTACATAGAATCAACTTGCCTGTATGAGGCGTGTCATTCTTGCATATCAGGACATCTTCACCGGCTTTGTCCTTAACTTTAAGGTGAGCTTTATCTTTTAGCAGAGCCATGTCTTCGGGGTAATATGTCGCCGGCGCATACATTGTTATATCGGGCTTGTGCTTTAATGTGGACTCAATACCCCAGTAGTGATCCAGATGCCAATGTGACAAAACCATGAATTCAATCTCACCACTCTTGAGCATGGAGGCTATATTACTCTTGTCCTGGAAAACATAATCCATCCATTCGTTGCTCCAGCCTGAGTCAAGCAATATTTTCCTTTCCTTACCGTCAAGTGCCGTAACCGTTATCAGGGTCGCATAACCGCCGGCGTTCTTTGGATCCCACGGGATAGCGTACTGGCTTGTCATTGCGCCGCCATAATCCATCATGTTCTTCTTCATGATGTCATTGTCAAACCAGCTTGTTTCTGTGAGAACATCAACCTTAACGCTTTTCACTTCTCCGATGTTTACCTTTCCAGCAGCGTAAGCCTCCTTGGAAATCAATCCGGTAGGACTCGTAACCGATGCAGCGACTCCAGCGACCGCTATGGATTTTAGAAAATTCCGTCGTTCCATTTTTCCGCCTCCTCTTGGGGGTTAATGGGGTTGAGACTCTGGTTTGACATTTACGGGATCATCCCGAAACGTCCATGGCAAACCGACAACGTATATATTGGGAACTAATAAAAGTTGAATTTTAGAGGTTACGGTATGCCTATAGAAACATAGTTCGGAAGGGTAATCAAGAGATTTACGCAATAGTCACTGTAGTTTTATTGAGTCTGCTTTTACAAATCTTCGGAGCCCGCTTTCTGAGCCGATAATTCAGAGACTCGTCCCGAAACTTTCAATTTCTCGACTAAACTTTTGTATTCCAACCCCATTTTCACGGCCCTTTTCATGAGTCGCTTCCTCTGGAGCACATATGTAATAGCATATCCTAAAACACCAAATAAAACGCCGAGCAAAATGGCGGATGTTAACCATCGAGCAAGTATTGAAGCGCTGAGTTGAAAAAATGTAACTATAGATTCCCAGAAATATTGGCTTTCCATGACTGGATCCATTGTCATGCGAAAATTTTCAAAACTCAAAACAGCCGGTTTCCCCATGACAAATGACCCGAGGAGATAGTATCCATAATACACGGGAATAGCGTTAAGCGGATTTACCACAAACGTGAAACCAAAAGCCACCACAACGTTAAACCGCTGCACAAGCCTCATCAAACCCAGAAAAAGCATGTGGCTTCCCAAAGGAGTTCCAAATCCTACAACCAGACCAGCAGCTACGCCAAACGCATCATAGTGGGGCGTATTCCGTGAATAGACCAGCGGTTCGATCACTCCCTCAGAAATTTTTCTTTTCAGAGTCTTATAGCCTAGTCGCGACCCAGATTCCTCAACAGGCTGAAGATCATCCATAAAATTACTCAAACCGCATTGCGGTGACAGAATCCATACGGCTGGCCTTCACGGAAGGATAGAGGCCAGAAGCGATCCCCAAAAAAGCTGTGAAGAGAATTCCGCTCATTATGCTGAAGGATAGCATAAACGTCGAAACCTGGACCCCTAAAGGTCCCTTCAGAATTGTGACTGAAAACACACCGGCCACAACACCCAAAAATCCTGCGATTAGGCTTATCAAAACCGCCTCCAGCAGGAACTGCAAAAGAATTATTTCCTCCTTGGCGCCCAACGCCTTTCTTAGACCAATTTCTTGGGTCCTATCCTGAACAGCGGACAACATGACGGCCATAATACCTAAGCCACCTAAAAGGATGGTCACCCCCAAGGCAGCATATATAAAGAGCTTTACCAAATAGACTGTGGACTTGACTTTCTCGATCCTCCGCGGGTAGTAAGTAATGTCTACTCCTTGTTCATAGCCCTTATGAGAATCCCTTAAGATTTTTGACGCCTCATCTCTGACGGGTTCAACTTCATCCCAGTTGTCCACTCTTATATAAATTTCTCTAATTTTTTCTAGCCCTGAGAAAAGGCTTTGCGCTGTTGACATGGGAATAACTATGAATCTTTGGAGATCGTTTTGTTGAACTCCTCCAAGCACACCAATCACTTCAAATTTCAGGCTTCCGACACCCAGGGATTTCCCAAGCGGTTTTTCCTTTCCAAAAAGATATTTGACAACATCTTCTCCCAGAACGCAGACTTTTTTCCGGCCAACGACATCTGTAGCCCCGATCAGCCTGCCTTCTTTCAATTCCGTGCTTTGGGTGATCCAAAACTCCTGATCTATACCTATTAATCCGGGACTCCACTCATTATCCTCGAAAAACGCGTCAATCGCTGGAATGGATACGACTGGAGCGACGGCCCATACATGGGGAATTCGTCGAAGTTTTCTCACGTCGCTCATTGAATATTCGCCAGGATGATAGTTGTCATCGTTGCGCCAGACCGCTTTCATGACAGTGGCTTCTCCAAGTAATTCAAGATGCTCGCCCATCTTTTTTTCGACTGAATCCCCCATCGTCTGAACAATAATGAAACCAGCCGTTCCAAGAGCAATGCCTATCATTACAGCCTTGTAGCGACGACGATTTCGAAGAGCTGAGCGCCAGCACATTACTAGAAGGTCATCTATCTTCAATGGATTGGACTCCCGATAGTCACGAACTCTTCCTTAAAAGGATCCCATAACATAACGAATAGTGGGAAACGGTTCAACCTTTCTGGGATTAAGGTTACGAAATCATCGCCAAAATGTTAGATTGTCGTGTCGCCCTACTAAAACGGGGGAAAAATCGATATTGTCAGGTTTTCATGTTCGGCTCCATCAAGTCAGGTCTTTTCTCTAAACGTAATGACAGTATCTTGGGCCGTTTGGCTTATCTGCTTTCAGCGCAGGCAGTGGAGGGGGTTTTAAGCACTGTTTTCTTTTTGAGCCTCGCGTGGATCAACGCTACGAACTATGGGCAGATAATGTATGCGATGGCTGCTGGATCTGTCATCCAGACAATTATTCAGTTCGGCCTTTATTATCCACTGGTCTCAAAGCTCGGTAATGTTGATGAATCTGAAACAAAGAGCCTCATTCTGGGCGTTCAGATAATCAAGATAGCATTGTTTGTTCTCTGTTTCGTGGGTGTGTTGATTTTTGCATGGCGGCAGCAACTTAGCGCAGAGTTAAGCGCTGTTCTCGCTTTGATTTCCGCCGGATTCTCCGTGGAAGCATTGGCCGAAACTTTCTTCGCCGGTTTGAGGGTCAGCGGTAACCAGAATGTCGAAGCTCGCATCAAGGTGGCCGGATCAATAGCCTCGTACGGTTATGGACTTATTTCCGCTGCCGTGGGCCTAGGACCAGTCTATGTCAGCCTTTTTAAATTAATATCCGGAGTTACACGAATTATATTCGGATTCCAAATTTTCCTGAAGAGTCGAGTAAGAACTGGAGTGCTCTCAGGAGCTTGGGTTTCAGTGGGTCCAATGTTCAAGGCTTCCCTCGTTTTTGCCTTCATCGAAATTCTAGGGGTTGTCTACAACAAGGCTAATATCTTTTTTCTTCAGGAACATACCGGGGTCAGCGGCGTAGCCTATTACAGCGCTACTTATAACATATTGGAAGCTGTTTCATTGCTAGGATCCGAGCAATTCCTGGGATGGGTCATTTTCCCCCTGCTGGCCACACTATGGTGGAAGGACCAAAAGCGCGCAGGGGAGTTAGTGAGGAGAAATGCTCAGTGGCTGATGGCTATCGCTTTTCCTGTCATCTTTTTTCTTTACGCGGAAAGCGCCCTGATAATTGGAGTGATCTATCCTGCCGAATATGTTGACGCGGTATGGATGCAAAAATATCTGGCCTGGACCATAGTAATATCTTTCCAAAATAACTTGTTTTCTTACGTCATGATGGTGGCAGGCGCCGTCAATATGTTGCTGATCTTTCAGATAGCGGGAACCGTTGTTAATTTCGTTCTGAACTTTACACTGGTTCCTGTTTTGAAACTGGAAGGCGGGTGCTTTGTGATTATTTTTACCAAGCTGTTTATAGTGACATTGACCTTTACATATTGTCGTTTGAGTTTTGGATTTGTCCGTGTGAAAGATTTTCTGTTTCCAATCACACTCGGTTTAACTTCATTTGGTCTTTTTCTCTTTTTCAAACCTTTGATTTCGCTGCATCCGGCGGTTGCCTCGACGATAATCTTTTATCTGGCTGTATTATTCAGTATAGGGCCAAAATTTATAGGGTTTTTCCCAAAAAGGGTCAATTAGCCGGCGAACCTTAGAATTTCTTTATTAGGACTACCCCGCTTAATAGCATCGCTACACCTAAGGTCCTCCATATATTTATTGGGTGCTCTTCATAACCCACCCATCCAAAATGGTCGAGCGCCAGTGATGTAATCATTTGCCCTGCCACAATTAGCCCTAGAGTGGTCGCAGCCCCCAACTTGGGGACCAGTATTATGGACGCGAAAACCAGAATGGCTCCGAGAATCCCGCCTGTCCACATCCACCATGGAATTCCTATCAAGCTCTTCATCGGTGGCAATGGAGCGCCTGATATCGTCACATAAACGCTCAGTCCCACCGCTCCCACTATAAATGATATGGCGGCGGCGACAGCGGAATCTCCCGTGACCGAACCAAGCTGGGCGTTGATTCCAGCCTGGGTAGGAGAGCAAGCCCCTGCTATCAGCGCCAATATTACGTAATACAGATCCATGAATAACGCCTCTGAAAGATAGATTTTCTTAAACACCAATCATAACAAAACAGAAAACGGAACCCTCTACTAAGGTTCCGTTTCTAAATCCATCGCTAAGATTTGTCAGCTACGGTGGGCTCACTTGGGAAAAATGCGGCGCGTTTTAGTCTATGCTGCGACTACATCGTCTTCGATCGGCCATCGTCCCTGGTTCAACCATCGAACCAATGAAGCGTCTATGGCGTCTTCAAAAACATCGCAGCGAGATGCTATTTCTCTAAAGGAAAGACCCTGCTTAAGCATTGTATGAACATTTTCCGGTGTTAGCCTCACTCGTGATCCTTCCATTTTTAGCATAAGTCACTCCTTTAATCCTTATTATACACTAATTAGTAAACCAACAATTGATCAAGTTCCCTATTCTACAAAATTTCGTCAAACTTATCCTCAATTATTGTTTCAGAACAGCAAAAGACTGCTCACCAACCTGCTCAGCAGGAATAAAAGCTTCCCTGATTTCAGGGAAAACAATCCTGAGAGCCTCGTCCATGTGATCAACTAACAATATGTCGAGCCCCTTTTTGATTCTCTTGGGAACCTCAAAAAGGTCTTTTTCATTTTCTCTCGGTATGATTACCCTTGCTATAAGGGCTCGCCTTGCAGCAAGTAGCTTCTCTTTCAGGCCACCTATGGGCAGAATTCTCCCTCTTAAGGTTATTTCTCCGGTCATTGCAAGATCATTCGGAAAAGGTTGTCTCGTCAACGCCGAAAGAATAGCGGTTGTTATGGTTACGCCTGCTGATGGGCCATCTTTTGGAGTAGCTCCTTCTGGGACATGGATGTGGATGTCGATTTTATTGTAGAAATCAGGTTTTAGTCCCAAGCTTAACGCTCGTGACCTTACGTAGCTCATAGAGGCTTGCGCTGATTCCTGCATAACCTCACCAAGTTTGCCCGTAACGGTAAATTTGCCGGAACCCGGCATGAGCGCGACTTCAACAGTCAGGATTTCTCCTCCAACTTCTGTCCAAGCCAGACCATTTGCTATGCCAGTCTTGAAGGATTGCTCTTTTTCACCATACCTAAACTTTGGAGCGCCCAGAAACGCGCCTATATCTCGCGGAGTAACCTCCATTCCATTGTTTATAGTCCCGTCTACAACTTTTCGGGCAACTTTTCTTAGAATCTTGGCAATTTGTCGTTCCAATTCCCTGACCCCGGCTTCACGGGTGTATCGTCTTGCGACGCGAATTAGGGCCTTACGGGTGAAGGTAATCTGGCTCGAGGTTAAACCATTGGCTTGGATCTGTTTCGGCGCTAAAAAGCGTTCAGCGATTCTCAGTTTTTCAAATTCCGTGTATCCAGGTAACCGAATTATCTCCATCCTATCCTGGAGTGGCGCGGGTATGCCGTGCAGCGTGTTGGCCGTAGTAATAAACATCACCTTCGAAAGATCATAATCAATATCAAGATAATGATCATTGAAAGTGTGATTTTGCTCCGGATCCAGGACTTCCAGCAAAGCAGCGGACGGATCACCACGGAAATCCATGCTCATCTTGTCAACTTCATCCAGCAACATCACCGGGTTGATGGTCTGGCATTTCTTCATGCTTTGAATTATTTTGCCCGGAAGAGCGCCGATGTATGTGCGTCTGTGCCCCCTGATTTCGGCCTCGTCCCGAACTCCACCTAGCGATATTCTTACAAATTCCCTTCCCGTCGCGCGAGCGATGGATCTTGCGAGCGATGTCTTACCTACCCCCGGGGGTCCTACTAGGCACAGAATGGGACCTTTGATATCAGGCGCCAGTTTTTGAACCGCAAGATATTCTATTATCCTTTCCTTGACCTCTTTCAGACCGTAATGATCGTCATCGAGAATTTGCTGGGCATCATTGATGTGAATTTCCGTTTCTGACATTTCAGACCACGGCAGCACGAGAAACCAGTCAATATAATTCCTTACAACAGTGGCCTCGGCCGACATCGGCGCCATCATTTTCAGTTTTCGAATTTCTTTTCGAACTCGTGACTCGGCGTCTTGCGTAAGCTTCCTTTGTTTGAGTTGCTCCTCAATTTCCGCTATCTCGGTTTTAAACTCGTCTTTTTCACCCATTTCTTTCTGGATTGCTCGCATTTGCTCATTCAGGTAATATTCCTTCTGAGTCTTTTCCATCTGCTTTTTGACGCGTTCCCGAATTTTCTTTTCGATCTCCGAGATCTCAATCTCGCTCTGCATCAACTCGAGTAGACGTTCTATTCGCTGACGAACCGAAGTTTTTTCCAGCAACGCCTGTTTATCTTCCAACTTTAGGCTGATTTGACCAGCGATTGTGTCTGCCAGTCGCCCAGGTTCCTTTATGGATTTGATTGCGTTGAGGAACTCCTGTGGGGCTTTGTTGTCCGTGGCCACGTAACTTTCGGAAACGTTGCGCAGACCCCTGGCCAACGCCTGAATTTCAATCTCACGGCCCGTAAATTCGTCTTCGATGGGAGTAATCTCAACTCGGAAATAAGGGTCATGCTCGATGAACCGCTGTATTGACGCTCTATACCGTCCCTCCACAAATATCTTTACTGTGTTGTCGGGCAATTTCAATAGTTGAATTATTTGGCCAACGACACCTATGGAAAAGATGTCCTCCGCTTCAGGATTTGTCTGTTGGGCGTTTCTCTGTGAAGCGAGAAAAATCAGCTTCTCACTTTTGATAGCGGTTTCCACCGCCTTTATGGATCTGTCTCTTCCCACAAATAGCGGCGCTACCATATGAGGGAAAACAACAATGTCTCTAAGTGGCAAAAGCGGCAATACTATATTTGGCGAGACTGTCGTTTCGTCTTTCTTTCCAAAAAACATTTTAAGCTACCTTAAGTTTGGAATTACAGAAAGGCTATCTAGTTAGGTCAACTTGTCGTCAAATTTCTTAGGATGCGGATGTTTCAGCTTCTTTCTCAAAAACCAAAATGCAGGGTGATCGTTTTTGTATTACATCGTCGTTCACGATAACTTCCTGAAGGTTCTTGAACTCGGGCAATTCGTACATTATGTCTAACATCGCCGCTTCGAGTATGGATCTAAGACCTCTCGCGCCGGTTTTGCGATGCAAAGCCTGTGACGCTACTGAGCGCAGAGCCTCATCGGTAAATCGTAGTTTGACCTGTTCAAAACCAAAGAGCTTCTTATATTGGCGTACCAAGGCGTTCTTAGGCTCCAGAAGTATACGCACCAGCGCTTCCTCATTGAGTTCATGGAGAGTCGCCGCGACCGGTAACCGCCCGACAAATTCAGGAATAAGCCCGTATCTGATGAGATCCTCCGGTTGAACCTGTTCAAGAAGGTCCGCCACATCATCATTCTTTGATCCGCCGATTTGAGCGTTGAATCCCATGGATTTCATGTTGAGTCGCTGTTGGACCACTCTATCAAGCCCAACAAAAGCTCCTCCGCATATGAAGAGTATGTTGGTCGTATCAACCTGCAAAAACTCCTGTTGCGGATGTTTACGGCCACCTTTGGGAGGAACATTGGCCATGGTTCCTTCAACAATTTTTAATAAGGCCTGTTGAACGCCTTCGCCGGACACGTCTCGGGTTATGCTCGGATTTTCGGTCTTGCGAGAAATTTTGTCGATTTCATCAATGTATACTATCCCTCGGCAAGCCCTTGATATGTCATAGTCAGCATTCTGTAGCAGGCTTAAAATTATGTTTTCGACGTCCTCACCGACGTATCCGGCCTCGGTCAAAGTAGTAGCGTCGGCAATAGCGAATGGAACGTTCAAGATGCGAGCAAGAGTCTGTGCCAGTAACGTCTTTCCCGAACCAGTCGGGCCGATTAAAAGAATGTTACTCTTTTGCAGTTCGACACCATCCAGGTCTGGCTTGGAATCAATCCTCTTGTAATGGTTGTGCACAGCGACTGATAGAATTTTTTTGGCCTTCTCCTGGCCTATAACATATTCATCCAGCGAAGCTTTAACCTCGGAAGGGTTGGGAACTTTAGACTTACCTCGCCCCATTTCCTCTTTTTCATACTCTTCAGCGATAATTTCATTACAAAGTTCGATACATTCATCGCAAATGTATACCGTCGGTCCAGCAATTAATTTCCTGACTTCATCCTGGCTTTTCCCACAAAAGGAACAATAAAGAGAAGAAAAATTGCCTTTTCTTGCTGCCATGTAATCCTCCTTCAGCGCGTCCTCATGAGGGCGATTCACCGTGCTGGCGCTCACCCTCATAAAAACGTCTGAGTATTTCCCTGATCAGTTCAGCCTGAGGTTCCTTTATCTTTCATCTGTAATTGAAGACCTGAGTCTTCTAGGACTTAAGACAATCTTAAACCTGTGCTTTATTCTTGAGATCAGAAATTGCACGATGAGTTAGCACATTATCAACTATCCCATAGTCTACCGCTTCTTCTCCGCTCATGAAATAGTCTCGTTCCGTATCCGACTCGATCCGTTCCAAGGGTTGGCCTGTGTGGTCTACCAATATCCTGTTCAGCTCGCTACGCATTCTCAGGATCTCTCTGGCGTGTATTTCAATGTCCGTAGCCTGTCCCTGGAAACCTCCCATAGGCTGATGNATCAGTATTCTGGCATGAGGCAACGCATGCCGCTTGCCATTCGTTCCTGCGGCAAGAAGCAGAGCGGCCATTGACGCTGCTTGACCAATACAGATTGTTTGAATTTCCGGTTTTATGTATTTCATGGTGTCATAAATCGCTAGACCGGACGTCACTACTCCACCAGGAGAGTTGATATAGAAATTGATGTCCTTATCAGGAGCGTCACTCTCCAGAAAAAGGAGTTGAGCGATGATGAGATTTGCCACCATATCATCTACTGCTGTACCCAAGAAAATAATCCGCTCCTTCAAGAGGCGCGAGTAGATATCATACGATCGTTCGCCACGGCTAGTCTGTTCTACAACAATTGGAACCAACATTATTCGTCACTCTCTTTTCGTAATTATTCGGCCGATTCCGTTTCCTGCTCTGAATAGGCCTTTTCTGTAATGTCAGATTGACTCTCAATAAATGAATATATTTTATCCTCAAGTAAAGAAGATGTGAAATTGTCCATCGTTTGATTTTCTTCCAACTGATCTTTCAAAAAATCAGGGGTCCAACCGAAAATCTTTGCGCGCTTTTCCAGTTCCGAGTTTATTTCGTCTCCGCTTAGCTGAATCTCTTCTTTTTCTCCTATGGCCTTAATAATCAGCCCTGCCTTAACCTGTTCCAAGGCCCTCGGTTTTATCGAGTCACGCTGACCCTTGTCAGGCATGGGAAACCTCTTCATGTCTATTCCCTGACGGGCAAGATTTTCCCTTGCGCCCATAACTATATCGTCGATTCGCGATTCAACCAGTGATTCGGGAGCTTCAAAGGGATTAGCTTCAAT
>WSSedB1CaDRAFT_10001008_pt1 | contig 11280 bp, 6 predicted proteins | sample WetSurSB1Cattail_FD_9460 | JGI IMG/M metagenome (IMG submission 9460)
ATGAACGATTGCGAGAGTTTTCAGGTCCAGCGAGCCGTAGCGCTTGCAATGAGTTGCTAGGGCAGGCGGCGATTGCAAACGCAAATCTAGTGTATGAATTATATTCCGAGGTTCTTTTATCAGAGAGGTGGAAGAGCCTGTTAAAAATGGGAGCTAAACCTCAACGCGTTCTTTGGGCCAGCACTAGCGTTAAGAATCCATTGTATCCAGATACATACTATGTTGACAATCTTCTTTGGCCGAGCACGATCAACACACTTCCAACAGCTACCCTGGAAGCGTATCGCGATCATGGAGATCCCGAAAATCGAATTGGTCCAAACTCGAAAAACGCCCGGGGTGTATTTGAAGCTTTAGAGAGGGAAGGCCTCAGCATGGATCTTATCATGCAGAGATTAATGGAAGCGGGGGTCAGTTCGTTTGGCGATTCGTTCAATGAATTGCTTTCAGAGATAGCTCGCAAGAGGACCAGGTTGCTTCGTGGTTGGGGGCATAGGTCCGCGTCTTTGGGGAACCTGCAACGAGATGTGGATGAAATTTTAGTTCGACTCGATAGGGACAAGGTGACGGAGCAGATATGGGACATGAGGCCGGAATTGTGGACCGATGATCCTTCCAGTCGGGCCGAAATAGCTCATCGACTAGGGTGGCTTCGCATTGTAGAGACCATGGTCCGTGAAGTTGAGAAAATCAAGAATTTTGCGATAGAAATTGTCAATGCCGGATTTAAGCATACGGCTTTAATAGGCATGGGTGGCGCATCTCTTGCTCCAGAAGTTTTTGTGAATTGTTTTGCACGCAACCTGGAATACCCGGATCTGCGAGTGATTGACACAACAGTCCCAGCCGCGATCCGAGATATTGAACAGTCCATAGACCTTGAAAAGACCTTGTTCATAGTCAGCAGCAAGTCTGGCGGAACAATTGAAGTCATGTCGTTGTTCAAATATTTCTATAAACGGGTGGAAGAAGTGGAGGGAGATTCTGCAGGTAGACATTTTGTCGCAATTACTGACCCAGGCACTAGTTTAGGAAGACTCGCCGCTGAACAAAAATTCAGGAAAATATTCCTGAATCCTTCGGATATTGGTGGTAGATTTAGCGCCTTGTCATATTTTGGTCTGGTCCCGGCAGCGCTCGTCGGGGTTGATATCGATTTTCTCCTTGCCCGTTCATCGCAAGCTGTAGAAGCCTCTGGATCTGACGCCCCAGCCCTGGAAAGCCCTGGAGCCTGGCTCGGCGTTATTATGGCTCAAGCTGCCTTGGCCGGTCGGGACAAACTCACCCTTATAGTTTCTCCTCCGTTAAAGAGCTTCGCATGTTGGTTGGAACAACTAATAGGTGAGAGTCTCGGGAAAGATGGTAAAGGACCTCTACCAATAGAAGGTGAGCCAGTTGGACGACCTTTTTCTTACAGCAAGGACAGAATTTTTGTTTATCTCCGCTTGGATTCGGACTCAACATACGATATGGCTGTTTCTGAGCTTGAACGAGATGGTTTTCCTGTTGTTACCTTAAGGATGCATAACGCCTATGATATCGGAAGGGAAATCTTTCGGTGGGAATTCGCAATTGCCGTCGCAGGTCAGATCCTCAGAATAAATCCCTTTGACCAGCCTAATGTTCAAGAATCAAAGGATATCACATTTTCTCTAATTAAAGATTGGGGCGCTGATGGTCAATTTCCGGAATTGGAGCTTTTGGAAATAGGAAGACATGATTTTGACTCTAAAATCGGATCCTTTATCTCGAGTTCTAAACCCGGCGATTATGTGGCTTTGAACGCCTTTGTCAGGTCAAACCAGGTGAATATCTCGGAACTGGAAATTTTAAGGACGTTTGTGAGAGACAAGTTTGGGGTTGCAACTACTGTCGGTTTTGGTCCGAGGTATCTTCACTCCACTGGTCAGGTTCACAAGGGAGGCGCTAACAATGGTCACTTCCTTATAATTACGGCCGACGATTTCGATGATCTGTCCATTCCTGGAGTTAATTATTCGTTCGGCACATTGAAATCCGCACAGGCGTTCGGTGATTTTGGAGCCTTACAGAAAAGGGAAAGGCGTGTGATTAGGGTTCACCTGAATGATGAATCACAATTGGGGAAAATTCTAGAAGCTTTGAAAAGATTTTTTGTTCTTGACTAGTTGTCTATTCTGTTGAGAAACTAGTTGGTTAAGGATCTGAACTTGGAGACAAAGATGCAAAAGCCGCCCAATCAATCAATTGACGCGACCAATTCAATAGACTTAACCGATTCGGTTGAGACAAAAGAGACTGATTGGCCAGTTCACGATAATCTCGCAAAATTGCAGAGAATGAGGGATGAAGCGAGGGGTGGTGGCGGGCAAAAACGTATAACAGAGCAACATGCCCGCGGGAAACTAACCGCAAGGGAAAGAGTTGATCTACTCCTTGATGAGGGTTCATTCGAAGAATTCGACGTCCTCAAAGCCGGAAGAGGAGGCCATCTCGGGGGAGAAAAAGAACATCTCAGTGATGGAGTTATCACTGGACACGGCGCCATCGATGGAAGAGAAGTCTTCATCTTCAGTCAGGACTTTACAGTGATCGGAGGCTCATTAGGAGAAGCCCATTCTGAAAAGATCAGCAAAGTTATGGACCATGCGGCGAGAGTCGGGGCTCCATTCATTGGGCTAAACGATTCAGGAGGAGCCCGTATCCAGGAAGGCGTGGATTCTCTGGCGGCATATGGCCAGATCTTTAACCGAAACGTGATGGCAAGTGGAGTGATTCCCCAGATATCGTGCATTATGGGTCCATGCGCTGGTGGCGCTGTTTATAGCCCGGCAATGACCGATTTTACTTTCATGGTTGAACATTCGTCTTACATGTTCGTTACTGGCCCTAATGTTGTTAAGACAATAATACATCAGGATATTTCTTTTGACGATTTGGGAGGCGCCGGTATTCATTCATCCAAGAGTGGAGTAGCTCATTTCGTTTTACCAAACGACATCTTGTGCATCAGGGAAGTCCGCAGACTAATTAATTACTTACCATCCAACAACACGCAAAAACCCCCCTTCCTAGATCTCCGGGATCCAAACGACAGAAAAGACCCCGCGCTGGATTATCTCGTTCCGGTGAGCCCTAATCAGCCGTACGACATGAAAGTTCTAATTAACAGCGTTCTGGACGGGGCCGAGTTCTTCGAAGTCCAATCTCACTTTGCAAAAAATCTGATCGTAGGATTCGGACGACTTGGCGGACAAACTATAGGGCTTATTGCCAACCAACCCGCTGTTTTGGCTGGAGTTCTCGACAGTAACGCCTCGGCGAAGGGAGCCCGCTTTGTAAGATTCTGTGACGCCTTCAACATTCCACTCATTTGTCTTGTAGATGTTCCTGGTTTTATGCCCGGTCCCGAACAGGAACACGGAGGAATCATACGACACGGAGCAAAACTCTTGTATGCGTTTATTGAGGCTACCGTACCGAGAATTACCGTGGTTGTAAGAAAGGCTTACGGCGGGGCTTATATCGTTATGAACTCAAAGCACATAGGGGCGGATTTGAATTATGCCTGGCCCACTGCCGAGATTGCTGTAATGGGCCCTAGAGGAGCGGCTGAGGTTATTTACCGAAAAGAAATTCAGGCGTCTTCCCATCCGTCAGCAGCTTTGGTCGAAAAAGAAGCTTTTTATCGAAAAACTTTTGCAAATCCTTTCCTCGCTGCAAAACGAGGTTACATTGACGACGTTATTTTCCCCAGAGACACGAGGGGGCGCCTGATTCGAAGCCTGCAATTCCTGGAAGGCAAGCACGGTGACAGGCCAAAACGTAAACATGGCAACATTCCCCTTTGAGGTTAGCAGAGTGTTTGACAAAATATTGATAGCCAACAGAGGCGAGATTGCTGTTCGGATAATTCGCACATGCAAGCGAATGGGATTAAAGTCGGTCGCAGTATATTCAGAGGCGGACTTTAGATCTCCTTATGTTCACGATGCTGATGAGTCTTGTCTCATTGGGCCTCCTCGATCCCAGGATTCTTTCCTGAATTCAGAAAAAATCATAGAAGCGGCCTTGTCTCACGGATGCCAAGCTATACACCCCGGGTATGGCTTCCTGTCTGAAAACGCTGAATTCGCAAGGATGGTTCAGGAGGTGGGGTTGGTTTTTATTGGACCCCCCGTCCAGGCTATTTCCCTGCTGGGTGACAAAATCGCCTCGAAAGCCCTGGCGATTAAAGCCGGGGTGCCTGTTGTTCCAGGTCGTGAAGAACCAGTCCTCAGCGTCAAAGAAGCTATGGCCGTGGCAAGGGAAATAGGTTTCCCTGTGCTTCTAAAGCCTGCCTCCGGCGGTGGAGGTAGAGGCATGCGAATTGTGAATGACATGACTGAACTTCCCGGAGCGCTTGAAGCATGCAGGGCCGAAACAAAGAAGAGCTTTGGGGATGACCGGATATTCGTGGAACGCTTCATAACCCGGCCACGTCATATAGAAATTCAGGTCATGGCGGACAATTATGGCTCCATTATTCACCTTGGGGAAAGAGAGTGCTCTATACAACGGCGTTATCAAAAAGTAATTGAGGAAACCCCTTCCAGGGCTATACACGAATCGCTTCGAGAGCAAATGGGGAAAACGGCCTGTGATCTTGCCCGAGCGTCTGGATACGCGGGAGCCGGCACAGTAGAGTTTATTTTAAATGAAGAAAAAAGTTATTATTTTCTTGAGATGAATACCCGCCTGCAGGTTGAACACCCTGTTACCGAGTTAGTAACTGACCTGGATTTGGTTGAACTTCAGATTCGAATTGCCGCAGGGGAACCTCTTTCGATTAAACAGGATGATGTATTGATAAAAGGGTGGGCCATAGAAGCACGGATATGCGCCGAAGACCCTTCACGCGGTTTTCTTCCAACCACCGGCATGATAACCCGCTATGCCATTCCCTTGGGCAAGAACATCCGGGTTGACAGCGGCATCGACGCTGGAAGCGTAATAACCATTCATTATGATAGCTTGTTGGCTAAAGTGTCGGCATGGGGAGCGAATCGGGAAGAAGCTCGAAAGCATCTGGTTCGGGCATTGAACGGTTATCACATTGAGGGAGTCACAACAAATCTGGATTTTGTTAACTCCGTTCTCTGTCACCCGGCTTTTGCGAGCGGTGAATTGTCAACCAGTTTCATTCAGGATTACTTTGAAGATGGACAAAGTCGTATTCCTCCTGCCGAAAAGGATCTTCATTATATGACAATGGCCGCTGTCCTGGTATCTCACACAAGACGAAATCTTGTCCGGGATTCTCTGAGACCTATGAGCCCACATGTTGGAGCTGCTGAACAGCGTCCCTTGACACACAGGTATGTGGTCCGGACATCCTCCGATGTCTTCGAGATAAAATTGGAGGGCTCAGAGCAAAACAGACGAATGGATATCACCGTAAATGGGAAACAATACAAGGTCGTGGCGCCTGAATTTGAATATTACAGAAGACGTTTAAAGCTTTATATTGACGGAATCGCCAATATGTTTCGCCTTCAGTACCTGGACAACCATATCAGGACCTATTTTTGCGGGATAGTCCGCATCTTTGAAATCTATACACCTCTTGAATGGAGCCTTGCCCAATTCATGCTGAGGGACATTAAACCTATCCAGGAAAATTCTTTGAGATGTCCCATGCCAGGCCTAATAACAGCGATAACGGTTGAGGAGGGAACTCAGGTACGTAAGGGCCAGGAACTGTTGCGAATGGAATCCATGAAAATGGAAAGCGCTGTAGCATCCACGCGAGATGGTCAAATAGATCAGATTTTGGTTCACCCGGGCCAAACTGTCGAAACGGATGAAGTCCTGATCACATTCAAAGAATAATTGGGTTGCGCCTGCGGTTTTCCCTAGTTTTCTCGATCGAATGAAATGTGAGAAAATTGATCTCACAGAGAAAGTTAACTCCCGACGCTAATAGCGGATATCAAGCGTCAGTGATTTCTCGAAAGGATTTCCTTTATGTAATGATCGAGATCCTGTATTGAGACCGGTTTTGACAGGACTCGATCTACTCCGGCCCTCATCAAGTCATGTTTTGATTCTTCTTCGACGCCCCAGGCGGTGAGCAAGATGAGAATTGGTTTTTTCTTTTCCAACCCTGAGAATCTGTTTTTCAGGGTTCGCCCTAAATCCCAGCCGTTCATATCTTGAACACCGGCGTCACTCACTATCACATCTACATTAATCCCATCCAGAATCCTCAATCCCTCCTTAACAGTGTTTGCGGTGTGAACGGAATATCCCCTGGAGACGAGACCATCGCTCAATGATTCAACGACCTTTTCTTCTTCATCAATCAGAAGGACCATAAGGTTTTCCGTAGTGTCTTTAGAGCCTTGTCTTGAACCAGCGCCGGGGAAAATCTCGGTTCTGGGAAACTTGACTCTAAAAATTGACCCACCCCCTTCAGAACTCTCCACCGTTATTTCGCCGTTGTTCTGCCTAACTATCCCCATGGCGCTCGGTAGTCCCAACCCACTTTTTGCAGGTCCCTTGGTTGTCCAGAAAGGATCGAAAATTCTTTTGAGATCCGCTTCTCTTATCCCCACTCCGGTGTCCTGGACATAGAACGTGGCATCGTGGTCGTCAGATTCCACCCCAACCCGAACCGTTCCATTTCCAGATAGAGATTCCACGCCGTTCTTGACGAGATTTATCATGACTTCCAGGATCCGATCCTGATTCACATTGATGTAACAATCATCTTTCAAATCAGTATCTATAGAAACAACTATGCCCCGCTTCTCAGACTGTGTTCTCCACCACAACCGGCTTAAATCTATGGCCCTTTGGGCAAGTATTTTGAGATTAACAACATTACGGTATGCGGAAACCACGGGCTGACCACATCTGGCAAAATCCTGTAAACTTCTGATGGCGGAGGCGGCGGCGTTAGAACTGACAATTATCTGTTCCAGTCGCTGCTTGATTCGACTTGGATCCGCTTTTTCGATCTCAGTTTGGGCAAGGCCGGCGAATCCAATTATCACTTGGAGCATGTTGTTAAAATGATGAGCCACCCCCGCGGATAGCTCCGAAAATGATCTCAATCGCTCTGTTTCTAAGCGGACCTCTTCCATTTGTTTCCGCTCTGAGGCGTCTCTGAAAACAGCTAGAATCGCGGACGATTCTGCCTCCCATGGTATGAGCGAGGCTGTCAGATCCATATAGAATATTTGGCCGTCATTACGTTGAAAACTTTGAGTCAAGAATACTCCGTCAGCGCAAACCACTTCATTGAGCACATTTGTCGCTTTAATTTCCGAGCCCCGGGGGAAAATACAAGTAAAATGCTTGCCCACCAACTCTTCAGGGGCATATCCAAAAGTCGCGCTGGCGCATGGGTTAGACCACAGAATCTTGCCATTCGATGAATCTACAATCAGCATGCTCTCTATCATGTCGCAAAATAGCGAGTTCAACCTTTGTCCGGAAAAGACAGTTTCACGATAGGATCTTACGCAAGGATCCAAAGAATAGATGGTCAAGACTCTGAGTCCTTCGCAGTAAACATCTATTGGTTCAGATAAAACTATCGCTTTGAAAGACCTGGACTGATTTCGGTCCCTTACAGAAAGCTCAAGATACTGTCCATCCTCTGGGGCGTTGTCGAGAACTGTTCCTATCGCTACATCCGTTTTCTCTAATGCAAGATTTTGCGCTCCTGGGTTCGCATACAGAATCTTGCCGGTCCGATCGATTATCAAGAAACCGGTAACCGGTTTGTCAGACAAGTTGTATTCATTGATCGCTCTCATAAACCTTCCTCAACTGAATTTCAGCAAGTGGGCGCTCTGGGGAACACGCTTGGCCCTTATGGAGTTAGCGCCGGTCATTCCCAATATAATTCCAGCACGTTTTGAAACCTGAAGACACATCTGTATTTTTCAACGTCGATTTTTATAAGGGCGCAACCTGGATCAGACGCGAATTCTCGAAGTTCGGGATGTTTCATCGTGTATAGTTCCAAAAACCTTTCCCTGTCGTGTGATCTCAATTCGCTCGTCCTGCCAATTGCTGTCACCGCTACGGCTTTAGAAAGATCATCTACATTATTTGACCGGTTATCAATAACAAAAGCTACCATAGGACACTTAATCATATTACTAAATTTTCTTGTAGCTCTGGGAGTTGCAAAAATCAGGCTCCTTAAATCCAGACTGGCCCCAAAAGCCACTAGATTACCGTATGGCCCGGCCTGTCCCTGCGTAGCAAGCACCGCCAGTTTTTGTTGAGAAAATAGCTCCGATAAAGTTCTGCATAGTTCGGACGGTGACTTGAGACGCCCTTTTTCGTCAAATTGGACAGTGTCGCTACTTTCCTGTGTCAGAACAGATTCTGACGATATCGAACGCACATTCCAAGATCCTTTATCGGAGTCCGATCCGGATTCATTCAAATCACTTCCATGATATTTCGCCACAACTCCTCCAAAGCCTCTATTTTCAAGATTCATCCGGCGCCGTAACTAACTGATTGATCACACTGGTGATGAAATTAGAGGACAAGTTTCCATCCGTTATGTATTATTGAAACCTCATGCGTCAGTAGGTTCAATCGAACCAATTTAAGAAGGAGGCGCATTTGACCCCCGTTTATGAAGGACACGTCTAGTTGCTTAGCATATTGATCAAACAATTTAGAGGAAAATCTTATGGTTCGCGCCCCCAGGATAAGACTGCAACGAAAAAATGAAATGCTTAAGAACAAGCTGATTTCTCTTGCGACAACCGTTGAAGAAAGTGTCAAACTGGCCGTAAAAAGCATTCGGGATAGAGACGCAAGGTTGGCCACAAGTATCATTGACGGGGATAGGGAAATCGACAAGGTAGAGATAGAGATAGAAGAAGACTGCCTCGAAATCCTGGCTCTACATCAGCCTGTGGCGATGGATTTGCGATTCATAGCCGGAGTCTTCAAAATAATCAATCAACTGGAACGCATTGGAGACCTTGCGGTTAACATCGCTGAAACAGCCATGCTCCTTGCTTCCGAGCCACCACTTCAAATTCCTCCTGATTATTATTTCATGGCTGAAAGAACTGAAAATATGCTCAAAAAAGCTCTGGACGCTTTTGTGAACATGGATGATACCCTAGCCGCTGAGGTTTTAACGGATGACGACGAAGTCGACATGATGAAACACAAATTGCACAGGAATTTTGAAGAAAGGCTGGCTGCTGAGCTTGACAGACGCCATGCTCTCACGCACCTGTTTCTTGTTTCAAGACATCTGGAGAGGATTTCCGATCATTCTACAAATATTGCGGAGGATGTAATTTATATGGCTACCGGAGAAATAGTTCGCCATGGGCATTCTTCAACTAAATAGCGCGCCGTTTGACGCCTATACATGGCTTACTCCATGTCTAGAACGTAAAACTTCGAGCAACGCTTGCAAAGTCGCTGGAATCTTCGGATGAAGAATTGAATTTCAAGAAAATGGAATCTCTTAATTCTATTATTTGTTGGGCTGCTGCTTCGGGGTCTCGCGCGGCGTATATCGAAGACCCAACTATTGCGGCGGAATTCGGGCCGACAACTGCCGCCCAGTCTTCCAACTGCTTGGCAAGAGACCGTCCTAAACGATCCTGTCTCCCAAAACCGGGACACCAGATTGGTTTTTCCGTAATGGAACGGTAACGCTTCAGATCTTCGGGCCTTGTAGCGGGTCCAATATAACCAGCAACACCTACGGCTTCACCTAGACGTAATATTCCTTCCGTAATGTCCTTAAACTCACCAACTTCATCGCTTCCTAATTCTATTCCACAAAAAGAGCAGTCTAAGCGAAATCGTGATAGTTCCAAGGGTCTTGAAAAAAAAGTATCAGCCCCTAAATGGCTCATCATAGGCAATAACAAGACCTTTATTCCGTAATCATTGCCCACATGTACCGCTTCAGCGACTGATGAAGGCCCAGGAAAACCATGAACCGTGACATGGGTGGTACCAGACTGGTTCAATCCTGCAAGAATTTTGGCGTTGGTCCCATTCCAGGACGATAATGACTTAAAACCTATGTCGGCAATTTTTAGGTCTACCAACAAAGGTTTTTCACCAAGGATTTCGCGAACTCTGAGTAGAATCTCTTTCCCGGATTCGAGTAAGGTTGGAACGCCTATTTTTATTCCATCAATTATCGGCGCAATCTTTGAGGAAACATCAATGACAGAGTTCGAGGTTTCCAGATCCAGCGAAGCGATTATGGCAAACTTTTTCATTTCCAACCAGACGCCCTGCCGTGAGAATCCCTGACGATTTCTCGGACAAACACTACCTTCCTGGGGCATTTGTATCGTGACAGGTACTCTTTGCAAAACCTCATAATCTCACGTTCATCGGCTTTGGTCCCATTCTCCGGAACCACAATCGCCTCTATGACTTGACCGCGCATAAGATCTGGAACCCCAACTAATGCGACATCAGCCACGCTTGGATGTCTGATCAATATTTCCTCAACTTCCTGGCAATATACGTTGAATCCTGAAGTTATAATCAGGTCCTTCTTTAACCCGGTCAAAGTGAGATATCCGTCTTCATCAAGAAAGCCAATGTCTCCAGTATACAGCCATCCATTGCGTATCACGGTCTTGGTATCATTGGGCCTGCCAAAATATCCAAGCATCACATTGGGCCCCTGAACCACAACCTCACCTTCAATTCCTGTGGGCAGGGGACGCCCGTTGTCGTCATGGACTTGTATCGTGACATCCGGCACTGGCAGACCCACGGTTTGAGGCTTATTAGGAAAATGCATGTTGTTCCATGAAACAACAGGAGACGCTTCCGTCAAACCGTAGCCGTGATATAATGGAATCCTGTATTTCTCACAGAACTTTTCATGGATTTCCATTGACAGGGGCGCACCGCCGCTAATGGCTATTTGGAAACTTGAAAGATCCAGGTCTTTGCATGATGGATGATAAATGAGGCCGTAATAGACCATCGGCACGAGACCGGAGTAGTTAATCTGTGCTTCCTTGAGCCAAGGGATCAATCGAGGAAAATCCACTTTTTCTACCAGATAAACGGTTCCGCCTGCCTTGATAGTTCCCAGTAGATTTGTGGAAGCGCCAAACGCGTGAAAAAGCGGAATTAAAGCTAGCCCATGAGTTTCAGGGCCCCGTTTGCAAACGTCACGCAACAAATTGGAATTACTATCCAAATTCCTGTGACTCAATGTCGCCCCTAGAGCCCTCCCTAACAAGCCGGCCGTGAATATAATTACGGCTGGGGCGTTCTCATCCAAAT
>WSSedB1CaDRAFT_10001009_pt1 | contig 11277 bp, 11 predicted proteins | sample WetSurSB1Cattail_FD_9460 | JGI IMG/M metagenome (IMG submission 9460)
CGTAATGACTGGTTCGATGCCATACTTCAGACATTCGTCGAAAAGTTCATCATAGAATCTCAGGCCCTTTTCATTTGGCTCTGTTTCCTCGCCTGTTGGGAAGATCCGTGCCCAGGAAATCGAGGTGCGAAAACATTTAAATCCCATCTCTGCCATAAGTTTAACGTCTTCCTTATAATAATGGTAGAAGTCAACTGCTTCATGCGATGGATAGTAATTTTTCTCGTCAATTTCCGCTACAATGTGCGCAAAACGATCACTGCCGCCCGGAAGTACATCTGAGATATTTAATCCCTTCTCATCTTCCAAATAAGCTCCTTCACATTGGTTAGCGGCGACTGCGCCACCCCAAAGAAAGTCTTTTGGGAAAGTTGTTGTCATTTGAAATTCCCTCCTCTAGTCCAGATTATCACCATTCGAAGCGATGACTTTTTTATACCAGTAAAATGATTTTTTGCGTGAACGGTTATAGGTTCCCCTGTTCTCATCATCGAGATCAACATAGATGAAACCGTAGCGCTTACTCATTTGGCAGGTTGACATACTCACCATATCGATGCAGCCCCATGGTGTATACCCCATAATATCAACACCATCATCAATGGCATCTGCAATAGCCTGAATGTGCTGACGAAAATAATCAATACGCTCATCATCTATTATGCTGCCGTCCGGATGCAAAACATCTTTGCTGCCAAGTCCGTTTTCTACTATGAAGAGTGGCCTGCGATAACGGTCATACATATCGATGAGTGAATAGTGCAGCCCTGCCGGGTCCACCTGCCAATTCCATTCGGTTATGCCAAGGAATGGATTCCTAACCCCCTGTGAAAGATTCCCATTAACCTTTTCTTTTTTTGCAGCGTCGATACTTGAAACCATCGACATATAATAGCTAAAGGAAACGAAATCGGCTGTGTAGCATTTGATAATCTCTTCATCGCCTAGTTCCATATGAATCCGGATATTTTGTTTTTTCCAATAATTTTTCATAAAAACCGGATACTCACCAAAGACCTGTACGTCGGAATAGAAATAGTTGTTACGATTGTCCTTAAGTGCCAAAAGACAATTCTGGGGATTGCAGTTTTCCGGATAAGTAAGTGTACGCGTTACCATGCAGCCCATCTTGGCATCCGGAATAATTTCATGCAGATATTTCGTAGCAAGCGCACTGCCGACAAACTGATGATGCAGTGCCTGATAGATAATTTCTTCCTGCTTCTCCTCTGGGTAACGGTCTGTTATAATACCTAGGGTCGTAAATGGATGACGAAAAACGCTGTCGATTTCGTTAAATGTCAACCAATATTTGACGAGATGTTTATAACGCTTAAAAACAACCTTGCAGTACTTTACAAACATGTCAGTGACAGGACGCTGATACCAGCCATCATAATGATTGACAAGGTATAGCGGCATTTCATAATGGTGCAGCGTAACAAGTGGCTCAATGCCACGCTTTTTCATTTCTTTGAAAAGACTTTCATAGAAGGCCAGTCCATTTTCGTTTGGTCTATCCTCAATTCCGGTCGGGAAAATGCGTGTCCAGGCAATCGAAACACGCAGAACTTTAAAGCCCATTTCGGCAAATAAATCAAGATCTTCCTTATAGTGATGGTAAAAGTCAATGCCATGGCGTTTCGGATATTGCATAACATCATCCGTTTTCATCGCTTTTTCGATATCAGCGGAGGTAATGCCGTGCTGAGCCTTGTAGTCTTTGGGGTCTATCTTTGGCTTGTAGCTGCTGCAATCAGCAACGGACATACCCTTACCATCCTCATTCCAGGCGCCCTCGCATTGGTTGGCAGCTGTAGCACCACCCCATAAAAATTCTTCCGGGAAATTATTTTTGCTCATGCTATAGATTCTCCTTTGATGTTTTTCAGGCCTCTTTTCCTACTGCAGCCTTTCTCATTGCTTCTCTCTCCGCTTCCTTATTTGCCATAAGAACGAAAGGTATCCATGTAACTGTAGTTACTGCAATGCTTATAATTTGAACAACAGTGCCCTGCCAGCCATGGCCTATAAATGCACCCAGAAGCAAGGGGACACCGAAAGGAACATCAACAATATTGCACGGCATGAAGCCGATTTTAGTAAAGAAGAGTGCAATGGCACATGCAATTCCGGAGTTGAAGATAAACGGAATAGCAAACGTTGGATTTAATACCAGTGGCAGACCGAATACGACCGGTTCGCTAATGTTGAAAACCGCCGGACCAAAACCAAGTTTGGCAACCATACGGTGATCTTCCCGTTTAGAAAACATAAAAATTGCCAAGATGAGTGAAAAAATCATGCCTGCACCACCTTGTACAACGAAGTTCAACCAAAAACCATAGGTAACTGCCTGATCAGGAATCTGACCATTGGCAGCCGCGGCAATGTTTGCAGCAATAGCAACAGCCATAAGCGGATTACGGATTGGTGAAATGACTAGCCCGCCATGTATGCCGAGGAACCAAAAAAGCTGAGAAAAAATAACAATAGCAAGAATACCGGCCGGACTCTGAAAAACAGCCTCAAGCGGCGCCTGTAAAACCTGATAAACAAACTCATTGATATAGACACCGGTTGCAAGATGAAAAAGTGCTCCACCTACACTTGCTGTAACGAGGGTAACCATAATCGGAATAAGCGTATTAAATGAAGTGGTGATACCTACCGGTACAGATGGCGGCATCTTAATCTTAATAGCATCTATTTGGGTAAGTTTTGAGAAAAGTCCAACAATGGCAATCGTAAGCAGCATCCCGACAAAAAGGCCTTGTGCCCCCAGCGCTGCGCTTGGAATACCAGTGGCTTTTCCCGTTACACCATCCACAGTTATAGTTACAACTTCCGGGATAACAGAACAATAGGAAGCTACCGCGACGACACCTGTGATATATTCCGGATTTTTATCGTGCTTTGCAAGATTCATTGCAATAAGAAAAATAACAGGAATACTCATGATACCTAATGTAGCAAAATTCATTGCCGTAAAAGCTACACTTAATTTACTCAACCAGGGAATCCACTGTGCAAGACCCGTTTGTGGGCTGCAAAGAACCGAGTTAAGCAGAACAGCAAACGATCCAACGATAACAAATGGCATAAACACAGTGAAGGAATCTTTTACACTATTAAGATATTTATTCTCATCAACTTTTTCAGCAATAATCAGCAAAGTATCTTCAAATTTTTTTGAAAACATAACATCATCTCCTTTTTTTCAGTGACCTAAAACAAAACCATATGCTTCTTTGTAACCATATTTTGTTATTTTTTATTTACTAATTTCTCTGCTTGTTCGAGTACTGCTGCTCCATCGCAGCGTCCATAAGATACAGAATCGATGACATCGACAGGAACTTGCCCGTCGAGGATTTTTGTGACTCTTCGCAGCATATGGCGCACCTGTGGTCCCAGAAGCAATACATCGAAATTACCAAGTTCTGCTTCGATTTTTGTCTGGTCAACAGCCCAGATTTTATAGACCTTCCCTTGCGCCTTAGCGGCTTCTTCCATTTTACTGACAACGAGATTTGTCGACATTCCTGCACAACAAGCTAACATAATGTTCATAATAAACACCCTTTCTTTTTCTTAAGCTTCCACAATATTTTCTATTCCCAATTTATCGGTTACTTTTTTAAGCATTTTATAGATATGAATAAATTCTTCAGCATTCTTGGTAGTTTCAATAGCCATCGTCAGATGATCCTGCGCATGAACAAGAATAATATTAAGGACAATAGACTTGCCAGCGGCCTCCTGCTGGAGCATTTCAGTCTGGATACGATGAGCCTCGTACATGGCCTCCGATGCTTCTTTCATATTGGTTTCTGCTCCAACAAAATCAAATTCCTGAGCCGCTTCGATGGCCATAAGCGCCGATGATCGTGCATTGCCAGCACTCGTGATAAGCTGAAACGCAACGGCATAATTTTCTTCTTGCATATTCATTCCTCCAGTTCATTTTCTACCCCGGCAAGCAGCTGCTGCAATGCCGAATAGCTTTTTTTCTTGATAAGCTCTGTAATGCCTTCTTTATTTAGAAGAAACTTGGATGTTACACGATAGAATTTTTGCAGCTCTTTATCGGGTTGCTGTCCGATGGATATAAGAAATACAACCTGGACCTCCTTGTCATCCCACCATACAGGCTTTTTAAGAATGCCAACACAGACAAATGTATACCGGGTAAGGGCCTTGTAAGGATGCGGCATTGCTACACGATTACCGAAACGCGGTACGGGCGAGTTTTTCACGCTTGAGAATAGCCGACAAAAAATCTTCCGGCAGCTCCTGATATTTTTTAATATGCCTGCACATAAAGTCAAGAATTTCTTCTCGCGAGCCTGGTGGAACCTCTGCTATAAATATTTCCGGACTGAAATAACGTTCGCATATACCGGATGGTCCTTGTGCAAGAACTTTTTTCATGACCTTGATGTCCTGATCATCAAGGAAATATTTAATTTCCATAATTGGAACAGGAACCTTGGCAGCAATCGGTACCGTAGTAAATACATAATCAATGTCAGAAAAATCAACGTTGGCTACAGAATTGACATTTGATGTTCTGACTTCTTTAATCTGTTCTTTGAATTTTTCCTGATATTGATATGCCAGAAGCTTTGCACTGCCCTTACCAGAAGAGCAAACAAGCAAAATGTTTTTCTTTTCCCGCTTCCTGTTTTGGCGTTCCAGCGCTAATGCAAAGGAAAGAGCAATATAGCCGATTTCATCATCCTTAAGCAGCTTTTGATAACGATCAGCAATAATGCTGCTGGCCTGGCTTGCCATCGCATAAGCAAGGGCAAAACGTTCTTTGATATCCTTCAAAAGAGGATTGCGGAAATTCATGCCACATTGCACACGAACCTTAAGCGGTATGAGATGCTGGCAGAGTGCCATTCGAAGCTCAAGATCACTGCTAAAATCAAACTTGAAGGCTTCATATACAGACCTCAGCATTTGAATAACCATTTCACTTGTTTCATGATCAATTACGATGTTATCACTGCTTTCGTCACCCAGCGTGCGCTTCCCGGTTAAATGCAGCGCAGCATAGCGCACCTCCGACTCTGGAAAAGTAAGTTGAAATTTATCCTGAATTTTTCCAACGATGTCTTTGGCGATAGTATACTCTTCCTGTCCGTAGATTACGGTAAGCCATTCCTCTTCAAGCAGCACATAATGATCTGTTTCAATTCTTTTCACAGCAATAAACAAATGTACAATAAGACTTTGCATGGCTACGTCCGAAAGATGATAGCCGGATTTTTTCAGGCAGCTCAGCACACATTCAGTTATTACATCCATGCCGCTGCCCTGGATGATTTTTGTGAGCGAGTTCTGTGCAACATAGTTCGCGAGACAGAGACGCAGATTCACTTCTTTCCCCTCGATTTTGATACCATGCTTTGGCCTGCGAATGAGCTTAATCTGGTATCCCTGTAAAATGTCTTCGATTTCTTTGATGTCATTTGTCAAGGTACGTTTAGCAACATAAAGTGCTTCGCTCAAATCATCAATTCGTATATATTCCTTCCGATGGGACAAATATTCCAGAATATACTGAATTCTTTCTTTGTGCGACTGTGGAAGCCCAAGCTGCTCAAATTGCTGGCGGGATGTAAGGAAAAATCTATCCCAAAGGCTTTTGTCATAAACCTCAAGTCGGTAGCCCACACTAGCCTTGGACTTAACACCGGCTCCATGTGGTTTAATTTCCTTATCTAGCTCTTTTAAAAGGTTTCGTACCGTTTTGCTGCTCACGTGCAGCCTTTCGGCAAAACATTCTGCTGTCTGGTACTGGTCTGAAAGAGCTCTGATTAATACATACAGGCGATTGTCACTCATTTAGACCCTCCCCTTATCTTTTTCATAATTTATTATAGCAAATAAAAAAATGAAACTCCACGACGACTTTTTCCATTATAAAGGTGGAAAAACATGCGCACGTAATTCTATTCGCTCTATTTGTTAAATATTCCCAACTCTTTATCTGCACAAACTACATCTGTTATAAAAAATAAGATTAAAGGCTCATTTTGTTCATTAAACAAGCTAAAAATGATAAAAAAGGCTTTACTTTTTTTGAAATTATTGTAATATATAAGTTGAACTAAGTAATGATAATTGTACTAAATAATATTAATAATATGTATACTCAAACTGCCAGAGACTTCTACGCTTGTTTGTATAAATAATAAATCAATCAAATAAAGAAGGGTAATGCAAATGAGAAAAATTCTAGAAAACAACCGCATCTGTTTATATAGTATAAGGTTGTTGTTTTTCGTAGGGTTTTTATTTCTTTTTACAACAATTGGATATGCAGCACAGCAAAAATCGATTGGTGTTCTTCCCTTTAAAAATCTTTCAGGACAGCGTGGTCTGGAACAGCTTATAGCGAGCTCCCTCATGTCGGAATTATCAAAAAATCCAAAACTAAATGTGATTGATCGTGATGATTTAACAGCAATCCTTAATGAACAAGGCTTGAGCCGCATGGGTCTTCTAGCAAAAGACAATTCTGCTCAAATGGGTCGGATTAGCGGAATCAGTTATATTGTAACAGGAAGTATTTCTGATTCACGCATTACAGATCAGTCGAATGTTGCAGCAGATAAAACAAAAATCAACATAATGGTATTTTGGAAAGTTCTTGATACGACTTCGGGCAGTGTTGTTTTTGCCGATACGACAACTGGAAGTATCAATAAGGTACGTGCTAAAGATAAGAACGGTAAAAAAATATGGAAAGTAGCTTTCAGTGAATACACTAAATCGGCTAAAGATGTATCAAAAAAAATCAGCGATCTTTTAGATGAGAACTTAAATGAATCGCCTATTCCAGTACATATAGCAAGTATTGACGGCAATATCGTATATATTGATGCAGGAGCAAATAAGCAAGTGTTGCCTGGACAGGTTTTTACGGTCTATAAAGACGGTAAAGCTGTCTGTAATCCGGAGACAGGAGAAGTATTAGGCGTACAACATAAAATGGTTTGTCAAATCACAATAACCAGTGTAGAAAATAAAATGTCCTTAGGTACCGTTACAAGCGGTGAAATAGGAGATTTGAAAATAGGTGATCATGCAGCTAGCCAATAGGGGCTTAGTATTGTATGTAACGAAAATTTATTTACAAGGAGGTGCTAGATTAGAAAAAGGCTGGTGCAAAAATGATAATATGGCTCCGTGGCAAAAAGATCTCATGTATTTTATGTACGATTTTTTTTCTAGCACTAACCTCACAGGTTTATGCATTAGAATATATTGCAGAAGGAACCGGGCCAACTCGTAAAGCAGCAATACAGGATTCCTTTCGCAATGCATTGGAAAATGTTGCCGGCATGACAATTGACAGCAGCACACATGTTAACAACAACAGAGTGACACATGATCAGATTTATACGCATGCCAATGGTTTTATTAGAAGCTATAAAGTATTGCAGACACTCAATGATGGTGAGCAATATATGGTCAAGACAAGAGTAGTCATTGATATGGAACCCAATGCAAAACTCATGTCTGGCTTTGACAAGGCAAAAGCAATTCATGTTGGAATTAATGATCCTCGGATTGGTATTATTGTATTGAATCAGAATAATGCAATGAGAGCTTCTGATGTAGCTGTGGAAACTGCAATTGCTTCCGTATTGAATCAATCTGGGTTTTCTCATATTATCAATATGAACCAATTAAACCAAATAAAAAACAAACGNTTTAAAATTGCTGCGGCAAAGAGTGACTTTACTACCATTGGTGTTTTAGGAGCACAAGAACAATTAGACTATATCGTAACAGGAAGTATACGTTCAAATGATATTGATATTAAGCTTGATACGCAGGTGCCAATGAAAGCAACTGATGCTACGCTTACGATTAATACGACAAAGTGTGATACCGGTGAAACCATACAATTGGGTACATATCAGGCAACACATATCGATATCACAAAAAAAATAGCTGCTGATAATGCGAAATATACAACAGGAGAGAAAGCAGGACATGATATCGCAAATAAATTATTGACTTATGCAGCCAGTACTTCAAAAAATTATACGATATACGTTCATAACATAAAAGATCAAAATAGTCTTTCTTCATTAAAAGATTATTTGACCGATATCTCTGGTGTACAGGATGTTTATATTAGAGAATTTACGAATAATGCAGCTGTTATTGATCTTAGTTTTACAGGAGATAATCAAGCTCTTGCATCCTATATAATGGAAGATACAGAACAGTCTGCACAAATCATGAAAATAACCAACAGTACGATTGATTTAAATATGCAAAAATAATTTTATTTTAAAAAGGATGCGATTTTTTATGAAAAAACTATATATACTTTATATACTTTTATTTTCATTGCTATTATCTACTACTTGCTTCGCCTCGGAGATCAATTGGAATAGTAATACCATTACAGCAATTGGAATCGGTTCAGCGCCAGCTTCTATGACTGGAGGACAAGCGAATGCTCTTGCCCGGCGTGCTGCAGTTGTAGATGCATATCGTAGTTTAGTAGGTATTGTCTATGGTGTTGAACTCGAGAATCATACGACCGTTCAACAATTAGCTGTAAAAAAAGATACAATCAAAACAGCAATATCTGGTGCTATCAACAATGCTCGGATTACAGATGAAGAACAGCTTGACGATGGTAATTATCAGGTTACACTTTGTATGCCGATTTTTGGTCAAAGAAACAGTTTAGCCTCTGCACTTTGGCAGGATAACTCGCCATCCTTCCCAGGTCAAAGTAATCCGGTTGCTCCAACGGTAGCACCACCCGTTACTGAAGCAGCCCCTCTGCCAGTTGTCACAGCAGCAGCAGCAGCAGCAACTACTACATCATCATCAGCAACACCAGCTGGTACTATTACGGGCCTTGTAATTGACTGTCGCGGTCTTGGACTTGAACGAGCAATGGCTCCAAACATTCTCGATAACTCTGGCAGAACGATTTATAATTCTAAGAATGTAGATGCTAGTGCCATCATCAAGAATGGTTTGGCTAGTTATTCGAAGTCGGATACTCCATCCAATATTGATTATGCGGGCGCAAATCCTTTAATTATAAAAGCCGTTTCTTTAATTGATTTTAATAGAAATCCAGTTGTTTCTAAAGCAGATGGTGATAAAATATTAGCCTCAGATCAAAAATATGCTTTTTTGAAAAAGTGCGCAGTTGTGTTTATTGAATAACTTCACAAATAAAATGTTTTAAACTACAAGAAAAGCTATTGGCAATCGCCAATAGCTTGAGCTTGTTTTATCTCCAATATTCTAAAATGACTATCCTCAATCATCTTAGATAAAAGGCATTATTCAGTTTGATTCGTTTGAGGAAGTACATAGGTTGGTCGGATATAAATAAAGCCAAGCCGCTCTAGCATTCCAGTGATTCCACGAATAGAGTAGGTATAGTCATATTTGCGTTTGATATATTCAGCAATCAAATTGGCTGTCCATGGTAAACTAGTTGAAAGACCAACATCTGATGGCCTATTGTTTAAAATGACATTTTTCAATTCCCCAAGCTGCTTTTTCGTTAGTCTTGATGGGCGCCCGGGAATTAATTTGTCTGGAATTGTTGCAAGTCCCCCCTTTTTATAGGCTCTATGAATATTACAAACCGTGATATCTGTCAATCCGACGACTCTGGCGGCCTCTTTACAGGTTTTGCCCAAAAGAAATAAATAAAGAGCGTGATATCTTTTATAAACTCGCGGAGTTTTTTCTTTCTCCATAGCGAATTTAATAGCCGCTAATTCTTCCGGGGTTGCTCTTATTTTCATGGTCTTGTCATCCTTGTCTAATAAATTACCGCATCCGTGGTTAACTTAAATTATTATATCTGTTATTTATATCGGCAAATCCCACTAAAAACTTAACTCAATTTTTACATTTTGTCGATGAAGTGTATTGCCCTTAGTAAAAAATCAAGTAACCAAGTAGAAAAGTCTACTATCAGTATAAACTATTTTATTGCTTTTTGCTGAAAATAAGTTGAAGAAGTACTTCCAACAACTTCTGCAGCAATAAAAAAGTTTGCTGTTACACTGATTTTTATTTTTCTACTGCAATGATAAAGTCTTATTAAGTATCTTCGTAATTATTTTTTTAGCACTGTTTTTAATTAAAATCTATATTTGTTAGCAGGTATTTTTTTAAAAGAATCGAAATAGTATAGTATGAAACGAGGTGATATTTTATGGGGTCTCATCATTCTATACCCAAAGGACATGAGAAGTACGGTAAAAAATGCACATTTTTGCATAGCTTAACTCTTCTCAAAATACAAAGCATACCCGATCTTCACACCTTACCCGAAAGCGAAATATACAATATCTATTGCACAACTTACGAAAATTTCAAAACTGTTGTTAAAGAAAAAGAGTCTTCTTGTGAACATGTTCATGACGAAGAGAAATAATGTTTCTTATCCGTGCCTACTTACGTTGGCACGGATTTTTTTGTTCTTTCACATCCTCCATATTTTCCTTTTAACGAACAGTGCTTACTCAATCTTCGATGTTTTTCAGTTCATGCTCTTTTTGAAGAACTAATTTATCATATCTTTTAATTTTATAATCCAACCGATCGATCGTTTTTTTCATTGCTTCTTGTTTTTCAATCAATTTTCGCCGTTGTTCAATCAGCAATTCTTTCCTCGCTGCGATTGTCGCATCTCCCTGTTGAAAGAGTGCAACATACTCAATCAGTATTTCGATTGGCAGCCCTGCAGATCTCATACATTTGCTAAACTCAACCCATTTACAGTCTTCTTCCGTATAATCACGAATACCACTTTTATTGCGATTTACTTTCGGAACAAGTCCAATACGCTCATAATAACGAAGCGTGTCTTGAGAAACATTATATTTTATACTTACTTCAGAAATCAACATAAAAATCACCTCCTATTCTCTGTATAATTTATATATCTCACAAAACTTTTTTACAAAGTTGTTTTTTCTCTGTTATTTGCAAACAACTCTACTTTATATAAAATCAAATCATTGCTCTGATTCTGGATCTTCTATACTTTGCTCAACAAGTTCTTGTGCCATCCGTGCATAGTCTTCATCTGACACATAGTTGCCAGATGCAATACAGTTCAGGCAAACAACTGAATTAAAAACACCAATGGTCATCTGAGTATTCCGTGCATTGAGTGCCACCAAATCTGATGTGGAGAACCACCCAATCCGCGCAACAGTACCAGTCTAAAATTTAAGTGAATCCGCACTGGAGAGCCAC
>WSSedB1CaDRAFT_10001010_pt1 | contig 11267 bp, 8 predicted proteins | sample WetSurSB1Cattail_FD_9460 | JGI IMG/M metagenome (IMG submission 9460)
CTGCTCCACCTCATCGGCCGGCCGGCCGGCAAGAAATTCCCCCTCAAGACAGTCGCAGAGAGAACGTAGCGAGGTATCCACGCCACGGCTGCGGTCTGTACCTGCCACCAGATATTTTTCCGAAAGTTTGAGCAACGAAACCATGCCGACCGGTATGTCGTTGTCGTCCACAACCGGCAGAACCCGGATCGTATGACGGTGAAACAGTTGCAGCACGTCTCTGAGCGGTGTCTCCGCCCTGGCGGTGATCGGGCGACGCGAAATGATATCCCTTACCTTGGGATACACATCAACCAGATACAACGGAGTCTCAAGACCGAGACGCCCGAGGATATAGCAGGTCTGGGGATTCAGCTCACCGGCAGTAGCGGCAATCACATTGTCATTGCCAAGGCGGAGTTTCAGTGCTGCATAGGCTATAGCCGATGCAATCGAATCCGTATCCGGATTACGGTGTCCGACAACATAGATCTTCTTTTTATCCATAGCTTTTTCTCAAAGATTGACACAGTCCCATTGGCTTCCACGTACCTCCGATGTCAATGCGACCGTTGTGAACGCCGCGGGTGGCGAGCCGTGGGTGCTGAGCCGGGATGAGCCGGTTTTACCGCCTGCTGCTTATTCTTTGCGGAAACCGTGCCCTGAGATGCGCCGGCATCTGCTCCGCCTCCCTGTTTGGGTGCTTTTCCGGCTGTCTGTTTCCCGCGCCCCTGGGGTGGTCGCGGCGGTCGTGCAAATTCGGTGTCCTTGTGAGGAGCGGGAACGCTGTAGTCAAAACCCTCCACAGTGCGGCGCACCAGCACGGAATTGAGCTTTTTCTCGATGGTTCGAACCATGATCGTATCATCAGTAGTCACCAGGGTGAAGGCGTCACCGCTACGGGCAGCTCGCCCGGTGCGTCCGATGCGATGTATATAGGCCTCGGCGGTATCGGGAATGTCGTAGTTGACCACATGCGAAATTTGGGAGACGTCAATACCACGGGCAGCGATATCAGTGGCAACCAGGATCTGAAAGGTGCCGTCGCGGAAGCCGTCCAAGGCGGCCTGGCGGCGGTTCTGGGAGAGATTACCCTGCAACGAGGCAGCCTTGTAGCCGGCTTTTTCCAGCTGTTCTCCGAGACGTTTGGCCCGGTGTTTGGTACGGGTAAAGATCAGCACCGACTCAGTATCGCTGTGACGCAGCAGCTCAAGCAAAAGTGGCGTCTTGAGATGCTGGCCGACCGGGTACAGGGCATGGGTGACCGTAACCGGCGGGGCCGTGCTGCCGGCCTGCACTGTAACAGGCTGACAGAGGATGTCGCTGGCAAGTTTCCGGATATCATCGGGCATGGTGGCCGAAAAAAGAAGTGTCTGCCGCTGGCTGGGGACATGTTTGAGAATTTTGCGGATATCGGGCAGAAAACCCATATCAAACATCTGGTCGGCCTCGTCGAGCACCAGCACCTCAACCTGCTTCAGATCAATCGTTTTCTGACCAAGATGATCAAGCAGGCGGCCGGGGCAGGCCACAATAATATCAACACCGCGCTTAAGCTTTTCAATCTGCGGATTAACGGATACTCCGCCGTAAATGGTCATGCTCTTAAGATGGGTTAGTCGACCCATCAGGATAATGGCCTCGTTGATCTGTTCAGCCAGTTCGCGTGTGGGAGCCACGATCAGGGCCCGGACACGGCCCCGTTCTCCCTGCATCAAACGATGCAGGATCGGCAGCACAAAAGCCGCGGTTTTACCGGTGCCGGTCTGGGCAAGCCCCATGACATCGCAGCCCGCCATGACCGAGGGAATGGACTGTGCCTGGATCGGTGTAGGTGATGTGTATCCTGCAGACTTGACACCAGCCGCTACGCTGGGATGAAACTCAAATTCCTGAAAATTCATATAACTCCTTCTTTGTTGTGTAACGCAAAAAGCCCCGACCTGAGTTGGGGCTTGTGTATGCTGTCGTTAAACATTACTACCCTGCCGCTTGTTGAGGGTCTCTCATTCCGCCATAATCTTTTTTAAAAATATCACGTTTCGACATGTTTGTATGTATAAATATCCATGGAACCCGGCAAACGTGTCCGCTAGGCCGGCCTATTCCCTCACAGGCTCGCACCGTATCGGCATATGTCACGATCTGGTGAAATGTTGGTGACGGCCGACTCACCAACATGCAGCTCCACCGCCCCCAGCCCTGAAACAGCAGCATCCACAACTCAACGATCCAATGGCCGATTGCCGGCTGCTGGCCTTTTCTGTTGAGTCGCCTATTGAATTATGCTAGTTTTATAAGCTATTTTCAATCACTCGATCAGCAGGAGCAGATATAATGTTCAGTTCACTTGTCAAAAAGGTCTTCGGCAGCAAAAACGAGCGCGAGCTCAAAAAACTTTGGCCGATAGTTGCCAGGATCAATGAGCTGGAACCATCCGTTGCCCAATTGGGCGACGAACAGCTGCGCGGAAAGACCATAGAGTTCAAGGAGCGCCACGCCAAGGGTGAGTCTCTGGACGCCTTGATGCCCGAGGCATTTGCCGTCTGCCGCGAGGCAAGCAAACGTGCGCTTGGCATGCGCCACTTTGACGTTCAACTAATCGGAGGAATGGTGCTGCACTCCGGCAAGATAGCCGAAATGAAGACCGGCGAGGGCAAGACCCTGGTGGCCACACTGCCTGCCTACCTGAACGCCATCAGTGGCAAGGGGGTGCATGTCGTTACAGTCAATGACTATCTTGCCCGGCGCGACTCCGAATGGATGGGCAGACTTTACTCCTTCCTGGGACTGACAGTCGGTGTCATTGTTCATGGTGTTGAAGACGACGAGCGCCGCGAAAACTACGCCGCCGACATCACCTACGGCACCAACAACGAGTTCGGTTTCGACTACCTGCGGGACAACATGAAGTTTTCCCTGGAAGACTATGTCCAGCGCGGCTACAACTACGCCATCGTCGATGAAGTGGACTCGATTCTTATCGACGAGGCCCGTACACCACTGATCATTTCCGGCCCCACCGAAGATTCCACCGACAAATACTATATTATTGACCGGATCATCCCGCTGCTGCAAAAGGGCGAGGTCCAGGAAGTTGAAGCCAACACGCTCTCCGGCAAACGCAAGACCTACACCGGTGATTACACCATCGACGAGAAGGCCAAGAGCGCCACGCTCACCGAACAAGGTGTCCTGAAGGTTGAAAAACTGCTCAAGGTTGAAAACCTCTATGACCCGCGCAACATCGAGTTCCTGCACCACACCCAACAAGCGCTGCGGGCGCATGCCATGTACCGGCGCGACGTGGATTACGTGGTCAAGGACGGCGAGGTGATGATCGTTGATGAATTCACCGGACGTCTCATGCCGGGGCGGCGCTGGTCAGACGGCCTGCACCAAGCCATCGAGGCCAAGGAAGGGGTCACCATCGAAAACGAAAACCAGACCCTGGCCACCATCACCTTCCAGAACTACTTCCGCATGTACGGCAAGCTTTCCGGCATGACCGGCACCGCAGACACCGAAGCGGAGGAATTTCACAAGATCTACAAGCTGGACGTGATGGTCATCCCCACCAACCGCCCGCTGCTACGCCCGGATTTCCCCGACGTGATCTACAAAACCGAAAAAGAGAAGTTTGCCGCTGTCATCGAGGATATCAAGGAGCACTTCGCCACGGGTCAACCCTGCCTGGTCGGCACCATATCCATCGAAAAGTCGGAAGTGCTGTCGGATCTGCTCAAACGTGATGGAATACCACACAATGTTCTCAACGCCAAACAGCACGAACGCGAAGCCGAAATCGTTTCCCAGGCCGGACGTCTCAAGGCCATTACCATTGCCACCAACATGGCAGGTCGCGGCACCGACATTCTACTGGGCGGCAATCCGGACGCACTGGCCAAGCAATGGCACCGCGCCAATCCTGATGCCACTGATGAACAGTATTTGGAGGTGGTCAATAATTTCAAGACTGTCTGCGCTACAGAACATGATGAGGTGGTCAAGCTTGGCGGTCTGCATATCATCGGCACTGAACGGCACGAGTCACGGCGCATCGATAACCAGTTGCGCGGCCGTTCCGGCCGTCAGGGCGACCCCGGTTCCTCACGCTTTTACCTTTCACTGCAGGATGACTTGCTGCGCATCTTCGGCTCCGAACGAGTTGCCAAAATCATGGATTTCCTCAAGATCGAGGAGGGTGAGGCTATTACTCATTCCATGATCAACAAGTCGATCGAAAATGCGCAAAAGAAGGTGGAATCACACAACTTCGACATCCGCAAGCATCTGATCGAGTACGACGATGTCATGAACAAACAGCGCGAGGTAATCTATGCCCAGCGCCGCGAAATTCTGTCCGGCCAGGAAATCCGCGAAAATTTTCTGGAAATGCTGGATGAGACCATTGAGGAGCTTGTTGCCGGTTACGCCATTGAAAAGACATCGGCTGTGGAATGGGATTGGCAGTCCATCAACGAGATTGTCTTTAAATGTTTCAACCTGCAGCTTGACCTGCCGCAGGAAACACTTTCGCGACTCACCCCGACAAGTTTCAACGATATGCTCAGGGAACAGACCAATAGTATGTTCAAAGCCAGGATCGAAGAGATGGGTGATGAGCTGATCGACCATTTGATCAAGGTGATGATGCTACAGGCCATCGACACCCACTGGAAGGACCACCTACTCAATATCGACCATCTGAAAGAGGGCATCGGCCTGCGGGGCTACGGCCAGAAGGATCCCAAACAGGAATACAAGAAGGAAGCTTATGATCTTTTCATGGGGTTGATCTGCCGCATTCGCGAAGAAGTGGTGGAACGGATCTTCTGGGTACGCCTGGAGAACCCGGACGAGGTCGAGGAAATGGAGGAGGAACAACGCAGCAAAAAAATCACTTTCAACCTCTCCGAACAAGAGGAGCAGGTTCAGGAGCCGGCTAAAAGCAGCCGTATAGCCGGAAGAAACGATCCATGTCCCTGCGGAAGCGGAAAAAAATACAAAAAGTGCTGCGGAAAATAGTAACCTGGCATTTTTTGCTATTCCTTCACAAGCCTCCTTCTTCGAGACACCTTGCTGTCTGCCCGGAAGGAGGTTTTCTTCGTTGTTCTTAAAACCGGAACTGGAAATTTTAGCCCAAAAAAAGGAGAGCAAAAATGCTCTCCTTTTTTAAAACGTTGGGAGGAAAATACTATTTCTCATATTTGTACAATATTATTGATTCCCCCCCGGCACGAATCTCAAATTCGCACTCAACACCATCACCACATACTTCCGGAGAGCAGGCCCGAATGACTTTCAGCTCAAGTTCGCATTTTCCGTTGTTACAGACCAGAATATCGCCTTCCTTTACGATCATGTTGCACCTCCACATATATTGTGGTTGCTGAATCGCAAAAAATCAACGGTAGGAAAAAACCCACAGGGCTCGGTTGCCTGAGCAGCCGAGCCCTGACATTTCTAATTATAAACCAAGCTGTTTGAAGAAGTCATTACCCTTATCATCCACCAGAATAAAGGCAGGGAAGTTTTCCACTTCAATCTTCCAGACCGCTTCCATTCCCAGTTCGGGAAAGTCGATACACTCAACTTTCTTGATGTTCTCTTCGGCCAGGACAGCAGCAGGGCCACCGATCGATCCGAGATAGAACCCGCCGTGCTTCTTGCAAGCGTCGGTCACCTGCTGGCTGCGATTGCCCTTGGCAATCATGATCATGGAGCCGCCATTGGCCTGGAGTACGTCTACATAAGAGTCCATCCGGCCGGCGGTGGTGGGACCAAAGGATCCGGAAGCCTTGCCTTTGGGAGTTTTTGCCGGGCCGGCATAGTAGATCGGGTGTTTCTTCAGGTATTCGGGCAGCGGTTTGCCGCTATCCAGGATTTCCTTGAACTTGGCGTGGGCGATATCGCGTCCGACGACAATAGTACCGGTCAGGAGCAGCGGGGTTGAAACCGGATGTTTGGTCAGTTCCGCCAGGATCTCGTTCATCGGCTTGTTCAGGTCGATCTTGACACCGTGTTCATGCTTGCCGCGGAACTTTTCGGGAATCAAACGGCTCGGGTTGCGGTCCATCTCCTCGACAAACAGGCCATCCTTCGTGATCTTGGCTTTGATGTTACGATCGGCCGAACAGGAGACCGCCATACCGACCGGACAGGAAGCGCCGTGGCGAGGAAGACGAATGATACGCACGTCATGAGCAAAATACTTGCCGCCGAACTGGGCACCAATGCCGAATTTCTGGGCGGCTTCCAGCATCTTATTTTCCAGTGCAACGTCACGGAAAGCCTGGCCGTGGGCATTACCCTCGGTGGGCAGACCATCAAGTTCCTTGGCGGTGGCCAGCTTTACGGTTTTCATACAGGCATCGGCGCTGGTGCCGCCGATTACAAAGGCAATGTGGTAGGGAGGACAGGCAGCAGTACCAAGATACTTCATTTTTTCGATCAGGAATTTTTCCAGTTTTTCCTGGGTCAAAAGCGCCTTGGTTTCCTGGTAGAGCATGGTCTTGTTAGCAGACCCCCCCCCTTTGGCCATAAAGACAAACTTGTAGTAATCGCCATCGGTTGCCAGAATGTCGATCTGGGCAGGCAGGTTGGTTCCGGTGTTGATCTCCTTGTACATGTCCAGGGCCACAGTCTGGGAGTAGCGCAGGTTTTCCTCGGTATAGGTCTTATAAATACCCTTGGAGAGCCATTCTTCGTCCTTGACACCGGTCCAGACCTGCTGACCCTTCTTGGCGGCGACGGTGGCTGTACCGGTATCCTGACAGAGGGGCAGTTCCAACTGGGCAGCTATTTCGGCATTACGCAGAAACGCCAGGGCAACACCTTTATCGTTTTGGGATGCTTCCGGATCGCTCAAAATCTTGGCAACCTGTTCATTGTGAGCGGGGCGGAGCAGGAAAGAAACATCCCTCATAGCCTCGTTTGCCAAGATGGTAAGCGCCTCGGGACAGACTCGCACGACATCTTTGCCGGCGAATTGCTCAACGGTGATGTACTTCTCCGAGCCCTCGATTTTACGATACTTTGTTTCGTCTTTGCCAAGCGGAAAAGGATCCTGGTACTGGAATTCGGGTGTTGCCATCAGTGAAGCTCCTTTCATGATAATGTTTAGGTCCCGGAAGACCGACCTTGAATATTCAAGTGTGCATAGTAGTTAAATTTTGATTCCTTGTCGAGTGTAAACTCGTCCCAACAAAGCCAATTCCGGAATATGATTAATTTGACACTTTTTATAGGGTATGCTACCTGTATAACTGTACTTTCTTACTGTCAGTCGAGGTGATGTCGCCATGTTAAAAAGTCTCCGCGAGGATATCAACTCGGTCTTTGATCGCGATCCGGCGGCCCGTAGCGTGCTTGAGATCCTGACTTGCTATCCCGGCCTGCATGCCCTCTGGATATATCGCATCGCCCACTGGTTCTGGGTCAGGAATTTTTATCTGTTGGGTCGTTTCATTTCGCACATCGGACGTTTCCTGACCGGTATCGAGATTCACCCCGGCGCCAAAGTCGGGCGGAGATTCTTTATCGACCATGGCATGGGTGTGGTAATAGGCGAAACCGCCGAGATCGGCGATAACGTAACCCTCTACCATGGCGTAACCTTGGGTGGCGTTACTTGGGACAAGGTCAAGCGCCATCCAACGCTGGAAGATAATGTCGTGGTCGGTTCCGGGGCCAAGGTCCTTGGGCCATTTACCGTCGGTAAAGGCGCCAGAATCGGCTCAAACTCGGTAGTAGTCAAGGAGGTGCCCGAGAATGCCACCGTTGTGGGTATCCCTGGCAGGGCGGTAATGGCCCAGAAAAAGGAAGAAGGACGGGCGGACCTTGAACATGCCAACCTTCCCGACCCGGAAGCCAAGGCGATCGCATGCCTGTTTGATCAGATCCGTGAACTGGAACGGAAGTACACGTTGCTGGCGGAGGAGCATGAGTCGCTGAAGAAAATAGTGGAAAGTCCCCGCCGCGACGTCACTACTTGACGGCTTTTCCCGATTCTGCCATAGTCTTCCCATGATAAAACGTCAAACAACCATCAATCGCATCTTTAAGATTACCGGCATTGGAGTACATAGTGGCCGGGAAGTTAATCTGGAGTTTCTTCCGCGCCGGGAGTTCGGCATTGCTTTCGTTCATAACGGCAACATCATCCCCGCCCGCTACGACATGGTGGCCGACACACGGCTTTCCACTCTGATCGCCTCCGGCGGTTCAACCGTCTCCACCATCGAACATCTCATGGCGGCTTTTTATTTTTCCGGAATCACCAACTGCTTGGTTTACATCGATGGCCCCGAAGTACCGATCATGGATGGATCGGCCTGGGAGTTCTACCAGGGGATGTGGAAGGCGGGAGTCTACGAGTTTCCCGAAGCAGGGGTCTACCTGAAGGTACTTAGACCGGTGGAAGTCAACCGCAACGATGCCTGGGTGCGAGTCAAACCGCTCAATACTCTGGACATCACCATGTCCATAGAGTTCCGCCAGCCTGTCGGCAAACAGAAGAAACGGGTCACGGATGTTGAGAACGCCTTCTCAATCATCAATTCCCGCACCTTCGGCTTCCTTGAAGAACTGGAAGCGATTCAAAAAGCCGGTCTGGCAAAGGGAGCATCGCTGGACAATGCTGTGGCAATCGGAGAAGACAGCATCGTCAACCCCAATGGCCTGCGCTACAAGAAAGAACTGGTAAACCACAAGATTCTCGACCTCATCGGCGATTTTTACACCAGCGGCTACCGCATCCTCGGCAAGGTCGAGGCCAACAAGACTGGCCATCACCTCAACAACCTGTTCCTCAAGGAACTCTTTTCGGATCCGGCCAACTATTCAATTTACTGAATACGTCTCCCTCAAGGCCGCAAAAGCAGAAAAGCCACCGCTAACCCATATGTTTGGGTCAACGGTGGCTTTATTGTTTGGTGAGCTTTTCCCCGAAATCAGACGTTGAAACGGAAGTGCATCACGTCGCCGTCCCTGACGACGTACTCCTTGCCCTCCAACCGCATCAATCCTTTTTCCTTGGCCCCGGATTCTCCATTACAGGCGATAAAATCGTTAAACGCGATTACCTCGGCACGGATAAAACCCTTCTCAAAATCAGAGTGAATAACACCGGCTGCCTGAGGCGCCTTTGTACCGTTGGTTATGGTCCAGGCCCTTACTTCCTTGACACCGGCGGTAAAATACGTGATCAGGCCAAGCAGTTCGTAACCACTGCGTATCAGGCGATCAAGACCGGCTTCCTCAAGCCCCATGTCCATGAGAAAAGCCTGCTTTTCCTCTCCATCCAGTTCGGATATCTCCGCCTCCAGCTTGCCGCAGATGGTGACAACTCCAGCCCCTTCCAAGGCAGCGATTTCACGTACCTGACCGACAAACGGATGCGTTCCGCCAATATCGTCCTCGGAAACATTGGCCACATACAGAACCGGTTTATCGGTCAACAGGTGCAGGTCGCGCAACCAGATACGCTCATCCTCGTTCTCTGCAGCGCCGCGAATGCTCTTACCCTGATCGAGCAGTTCCCTGACCCGTTGGTAAAAGGCGGCTTCATCCTTCAGCTTGCGATCTCCTCCACGCCCGGCCTTTTCGGCACGCTGAAATTTCTTTTCGACCGTGTCCAGATCTGAGAGTCCCAATTCGGTATGGATGGTATCAATGTCCTCAGCCGGCGACACCCGGCCGTTTACGTGAACAACATTATCGTCATCAAAACAGCGAACCACATGGATGATGGCATCGACACTGCGGATGTGGCCGAGAAACTGGTTGCCAAGGCCCTCGCCCGCACTGGCCCCTTTCACCAGACCGGCAATGTCCACGAACTCGATGGTCGTAGGCTGGATTTTTTGCGGTTTAACTATTGCCGACAACTGATCCATACGAGGGTCCGGCACCTGCACAATGCCCACATTCGGATCGATGGTACAGAAGGGATAATTGGCCGATTCTGCACCGGCCGAAGTCAGCGCATTGAAAATGGTGGATTTGCCCACATTGGGAAGACCGACAATACCGCAATTGAAACCCATAACTATAAAACCTTTCGTAAAAAAATCAGTTTTCCAGAAAATTCCGGTTATTAAACAGGCTCATGGCCTTTGGCAACCCCTGGACGAGCATCATTTCCAGCATCTCCAGCCCACCATCCAGAACGCGAGGCAGTACTTCCATCTGGTCCGGAGGGATGTTGCCGAGCACATAGTTGACCGTATCGCCATGGACCGGCCTGCCGATGCCGATGCGCAGGCGGATGAAATCTCCTTTGCCGAGCTGCTCCATGATTGAGCGCAGCCCATTGTGGCCACCATGCCCTCCCCCTTGTTTGAAGCGGACCGTGCCAAAGGGAAGATCCAGTTCGTCGTGAACAACAATCAACCTTGACAGGGGAAGTTTGTAAAACTGGAGAGCCTGCATAACCGACCGGCCGGAGAGATTCATAAACGTCTGCGGCTTAAGGAGAATATGACGATCATTGCCTTGTTTCCATTCCCCCACCAGCCCAGAGAAGGTCTTGCGGGTTATGGCAATATTCTCCAAGTGCGCCAGTCGATCTAAAAAAAGGAAACCCGCGTTATGGCGGGTCCATTGATAGTGGGAGCCGGGATTACCCAGCCCCGCTATGATAAACATGTTCATGGAAATAGACTATTACCCGGTCAGGCGGCTGCCGGTTCGGGAGCAACTTCTTCTTCCTTGACTCTGCCGAGAATGCTGACCACCGGAGTTTTGGGGTTGTCCAGCACCTTGACGCCCTCGGGAAGCGGGATTTCGTTCACATGAATGGAGTGGGCAATCGCAAGATTGGCAACATCGATCTCGATATGATCGGGAATGTTGGCAGGCAGGCATTCCACATGCAATTCGTGGTGTGCAAAGTCCAGCAGACCGCCTTCCTTAACGCCGATGGCGGTACCTTTCAGAACAACCGGTACAATAATGCGCAGCTTCTCGTTCATGTTGATGCGATGCAGGTCGACATGTTTATAGGTTCCCTTGATAGCATCGCGCTGCAGATCGGCAATAATCGCCATGGACTGGTCGAGGCTGCCGCCGCCTACCAGGGTAATCAGATTGTTCCGGCCACCTTCACCCGCCATAGCTGCCTGCAGATCACGATAGTTTATGCTCACCGCCATCGGGTCCATCCCTTTTCCGTACACAACACCCGGAACCTTGTCGGCGCCCCTCAACTGGCGACTGATACCCTTCCCGGTTTTCGATCTCAGTTCAACATTCATCAGTTTCTGTTGCATACCTTCCTCCACTGT
>WSSedB1CaDRAFT_10001011_pt1 | contig 11262 bp, 8 predicted proteins | sample WetSurSB1Cattail_FD_9460 | JGI IMG/M metagenome (IMG submission 9460)
AGCGCCTTCCGGGTGCAATCCGTATTCAGTCACCTCGCGGCCAGCGAGGAAGCCCAACAGGATGCGTTCACCCAGAAACAATTCGACCGGTACCTGTCCATGACGGGCCGCATACAGGAGTACCTGGGATACCCGTTTATCCGGCATATTTCCAATTCCGCGGGCATGGTGCGCAATCCCGCCCTCCAGCTCGATATGGTACGGCTGGGGATCGGGTTATATGGTATTGACCCCGCTTCTTCCCGGTTGCTGGAATTGAAAGAAGTGGGAACGCTGAAAACAACGATCGCGCAGATCAAACATCTGGATGCCGGGGAAACCGTGGGTTATAACCGCCTTGGTGTGGCAGAGCAGCCCATGAAGATCGGGACCCTGCGTTTGGGGTATGCCGATGGTTATCCGCGTTCCCTGGGCTATGGCATCGGGAAAGTCCTGTATAAGGGCCGGCTGGTACCCACCGTTGGCAGTATCTGCATGGACATGACCATGGTTGATATAACGGGCATTGCGGATGCCCGCGAGGGGGAAGAAGTGGTCATTTTCGGGAATGGGTTATCGGTGACTGAACTGGCTAAATGGGCCGGCACCATTGCCTATGAAATCCTGGCAGGCATTTCCCAGCGGGTAAAACGGGTTTATTTTGAATAAAGCTTTCACAAATTGGAAAGAATGGATCTTTTGGTAACTTATTATCTTTGCGGCTCATTATGAAAGAAAGAAAGATCCTGTTTATCGTACTGCTGATTATTGTTGCGGACCAGGTGCTTAAAATCTGGATCAAAACGCATATGCCCCTGAGCCATACCTGGGACGTTTTTTACCGGGCCCCCGTTTCTCCCTACGACAATGGCATACAGGTGCTGGGCAAAAAATTTCAATTGTTTTTCGTCGAGAATGAAGGCATGGCCTGGGGCTGGAAATTCGGTGGCAATTTCGGCAAGATGTTCCTGACCTTGTTCCGGCTCGCTGCGGTGATTTTCGGAATTTATTATATCCGTACCCTGATAAAGAGGCAATACCATAACGGCTATATTATCTGCGCAGGGCTCATTTTTGCAGGCGCGCTCGGGAACCTGATTGACAGTATGTTCTACGGGCTCATTTTTGAAGAAAGCACGTATGATCATGTGGCGAGAATTTTTCCGGCCCATGGATATGCAGGTTTCCTGCACGGTCGCGTTGTGGATATGCTGTACTTTCCCCTGATCAAATCCCACTACCCTTCCTGGTTTCCCTTTGTGGGCGGGGATGAGTTTGAATTCTTCAGTCCGGTCTTCAATATTGCCGATGCCTCTATTTCCATCGGTGTCATTGCCCTGTTTCTTTTCCAGAAACGCTTTGTCAAAAAACTGCCTGAAAATCCGGAAGTGAAAACTGAGGCGAATAGGGAACGCTTAACGCTTAACGCCTAACGCCAAGGGGTGCTTATATAAAATCATGGAAAGGCCCAGGGCCTTATGCTTTAATTCTCAGGCCACAGCGTTATTCTACTAGTCCGAAACCGGGGTTTTTCTATTCCGTCGCGGCCTTGTTTTTTGTACATTTATAGATGGTCCGGCTGAACCCGGACCACCCAATCCGATACCGATGAAAAAGTTCCTCCTGGCACTTTCATGCCTTCTATTGTCTTTATCCGGATACAGCCAGATCGTTTCCTATAACGGCCAGTATTTCAAGATTGACACCCTGTATCCCCTGTACGATATCCCTTCCCATAATAAAGGCCTGAGTTATCCCTGGGAGATCACGTATGGTCCCGATGATTCTCTCTGGATCACGGAAGCACACCGCTACCGCATCTGGAAAATACATCCGGGAAACAAAGGCAACCGCATTTTGCTGGACCTGAGCGCCCTTGCAACCTTCGACTATTACAAGATGCCGAACGGTTATCCTCCGCCCCAGGGAGGGCTCATGGGCCTGGCCCTGCATCCGCAATTGCTCAGTGGCAAACCATTTATATACGTGGCACTCGTATATGATGTATATCCCGCCAGCGGTTCTCCCAACAATAGCAACTGCGCGGGCAGCGGTTCCATAACCAACCAGCCCTGTTATTTTAAAACTAAGATTCTGCGTTATACATACAATACCACCACACACACGCTGGGTTCACCAACGATTGTGATGGACCAGCTGATGGGCAGTAACGACCATAATTCCGGTCGCCTCAAAGTGAGCCCGGTTCCGGAAAGTGACGGGAATTACCACCTCTATTATACCATCGGCGATCAGGGGGCCGGCCAGTTCAACAACGGACTCCGGACCAACAATGCGCAGAACAAAGATGTTTACGAAGGAAAGGTGTTACGCCTCAACACGGAAGATGACGGGGATCCGGACGACGGAGCCTATAGTCCCTGGATACCGAATGATAACCCGGTTGTAAATTCTGTTTCGGGCAAAGTAAATGCGGTGTATTCCTTTGGCCACCGGAACGCACAGGGCCTGGTGTGGGCGCATATCGGTTCAAAGTATATCTTATATAATTCCGAACATGGGGATAAATCGGACGACGAAGTGAACGTGATCACACCCGGCGGAAATTACGGATGGCCAAAAGTAGCGGGCATGTGTGATGATAATTATACGACGTCCGATGCCAATCCCAACAATGATAAGCTGGCCAATCAGACCATAACGGATGAAAAAAGTTTTTGTATTGCCAATAACGTTCAGGAACCGCTGTTTTCGTTTTTTAATGTGAGCGGAAACAGCATTCCTTCCAGCAGTTCATCCAATTATACCTGGCCGACCATAGCGCCTTCCAGTATTGACTATTATGATAAAGTGTATATTCCCGGGTGGACGAATTCCCTGCTCGTTACTTCTCTGAAGCTGGGTATGTACCGGCTCAAACTCAAGGCAGACGGAAGTGCTGTGGATAGTTCCAGTACGGCACAAATCACGGATACCATTCCCTACCTGCACGAATACCGCATCCGCGACCTGGCCATTGCGCCTACCGGCGACACCCTGTTCCTGGCGATCGACAGCAGCGGTTCCACATCCGGACCGACCGGCGGATTTTCCGGGCGTACCGTTGCCACCAAAACACCAGGTCATATCCTGCGCATGGTTTATTTACCGGCGCCCCTTGAAAGTCAGCGGCCGCCGGTGATCCCGAGGAATAAAAAAATAAATACAACGCTTGTTTTCCCGAATCCGGCCACAAACCACCTGGAAGTGCTATGCCGCGACCTGCTGCAACAGCCTTTTCATGTTTCGCTCTATGATGTTTCGGGGAGAAGCCTGCTCACAGAAATTTTCAGCAGCAGCCATTTTATGGTGTGGCTGGAAAATATTCCACCCGGTTTATATATTTTCAGCATGCTGGACGGGAACGGGGTCCAGGTGACCACGCAAAAAATCCTGGTCTTAAGGCACTAGGCTTTAAGCATTAAGCGTTCCCACCATTTTTTTCGGATCCACCCATTCGTCAAACTGTTCCGGGGTAACATATCCGAGTTTCACGGCCATTTCCTTGAGCGTGGTTCCTTCCTTATGGGCTTTCTGCGCGATCTCCGCCGCTTTGTAATAACCGATTTTGGTATTGAGGGCGGTTACCAGCATCAGGGAATTGTTTACGTGCTTTTTGATGTTTTCTTCAATCGGTTTTATGCCAACAGCACATTTATCATTGAAACTGACACAGCCGTCTCCGATCAGCCGGGCGCTGTGTAGAAAATTATATATCATCACGGGTTTGAAAACGTTGAGTTCAAAATGGCCCATCGCCCCGCCGATATTAATGGCTACGTCATTGCCCATGACCTGGGCACAGATCATCGTCAGCGCTTCACACTGGGTGGGATTTACCTTGCCGGGCATGATGGAAGAACCGGGTTCGTTATCGGGAATGTACAGTTCGCCGATACCGCTACGCGGGCCTGAAGAGAGGATGCGGATATCATTGGCAATTTTCATGAGACTGACGGCCAGTGTCTTCAGCGCGCCGTGGGATTCCACGATGGCATCATGTGCAGCCAGGGCTTCAAATTTATTTTCTGCAGTTATAAACGGCAGTCCGGTGAGTTTGGCAATATGGGCCGCTACATTTTCTGAATAATGATCCGGTGTATTGATACCGGTGCCTACGGCCGTGCCTCCCAGCGCCAGTTCCGAGAGGTGGGGAAGGGTGTTTTTAAGTGCTTTAAGGCCATGATCTAACTGGGATACATAACCGCTGAATTCCTGTCCTACGGTTAAAGGGGTTGCATCCATAAAATGCGTGCGCCCGATCTTGACCACCTGCATGAATTCTTTTGATTTCGATGCCAGCGTGTCACGCAGTTTTTCGATGCCGGGTATTGTAATTTCTATAAGTATTTTATACGCGGCGATATGCATGGCCGTTGGAAACGTATCATTGGAAGATTGCGATTTATTGACGTCGTCGTTCGGATGTAAAAATTTTTCTTTGTCCTTTAAATCACCGCCCTGCAGCACATGTCCGCGGTATGCAATCACTTCATTGACGTTCATATTACTTTGGGTACCGCTGCCGGTTTGCCACACGACCAGCGGGAAATACGCGTCCAGCCTGCCCTCCAGGATTTCATCGCAGACATTCCCGATCAGGTTCGACTTTTCTTTGGAAAGAACGCCGGCGTCCAGGTTCGTGAGGGCGGCTGCTTTTTTCAGGTAGGCAAATGCCCGGATGATTTCTTTGGGCATGCGGTTGATATCCTGGGCAATTTTGAAATTGTCAATGCTGCGCTGGGTCTGTGCGCCGTAATATGCATCCACGGGTACTTTTACTTCACCCATCGTGTCTTTTTCGATCCGGTACTCCATAATTTATTCTTTATATAATGCAAAATTAACCAGTTTTCAGGATAACGGGATTATGTCAAAAAATCATGTTTGATTTTTGGCATTTTGATTGAAGACGGAATTTTTAAAAGCGGGTTTTTAAAAAAGGTACAGGGTAAAATAAAAGTGAATGAAGAAGGTATTCTTCGGATAGCCAGGACAGTTAACCATCAAAGGTTCAGTGGCTGTGATACAGGNCATGCAGGTTGAAGACCGGCTGCAATACCTGATCATCACCGGTGCAGACCTCTGTGGCGGGTGCGGCAGAGGTTCGTTTCCTAAAACCAGCCTGACTTTTTCGAGCTGCTGCTGCGGCCACCGAGTCCCAATGCGCCCAGCAGGCTCCTGGTAATCATACTGGCAGCGGTTCTTTCCACCTGCCGGGCAGCACCACTGTTCAGGATTTTATCCAGGGTGGAAGGTTCGGGTTTGGCTCCCGGTTTCGCCGGGCCCTGTTGGTTTTTATTGGCCGCATCCTGCAGTTTCTGTGTGAGTATCTCATAAGCACTATCACTGTCAATCACCTGGTTATATTTTGGTACCAGTTTGGACTTTGCCGTTATGGCATCAATCTCGGAGGGCGTTAAGATATCCAACCGGCTTGCCGGAGGCGCCATCATGCAATGCACAAGCGGGGTGGGAACGCCTTTTTCATCGAGCATGGTCACCAGGGCCTCCCCGATCCCAAGTTCCGTAATCAGGTCCTCAGTTTTATAAAACGTACTGACCGGATAATTTTCCGAAGCCTGTTTGATTGCCTTCCGGTCGTTGGCAGTGAAAGCCCGCAGGGCATGCTGCACTTTCAATCCCAGCTGGGCCAGCACACCGGGAGGAACATCCGTGGGATTCTGTGTACAGAAAAATATACCGATGCCCTTGGACCGGATCAGTTTTACAATGGTTTCTATCTGTTTGAGCAGGGCATCACTGGCTTCCTGGAAAACCAGGTGCGCCTCGTCAATAAATAATACCAGTTTGGGTTTATCCACGTCGCCTGCTTCGGGGCATGAAGCATATAATTCTGCGAGCAACTGCAGCATGAATGTGGAGAACAATTTCGGTTTATCCTGAAGGTCCGTCACCCGCAGCACATTGACCATTCCGCGCCCATCGTCTGAAATGCGCATGAGATCCGCCACTTCGAAACTCTTCTCCCCGAAAAAAACATCGGCGCCCTGCTGCTGCAGTCCGATTACCTTACGGAGAATGGTTCCGGTAGAAGTGGTCGCTATCTGGCCATAGGCCTGCTGTATCTCCGCCTTTCCTTCATTGGATATATATTGAAGCACTTTAATAAAATCCTTCAGGTCCAGGAGGGGCAGTTTATTATCGTCGCAATACTTAAAGATCATGGCCACGAGTCCCTCCTGCGTATCGTTGAGCTCCAGGATGCGCGATAACAGGATGGGCCCGAATTCACTTACGGTGGCGCGTAGCCGAACACCCTTTTCATTACTCAGGGTCATGAATTCTACCGGGAAGGCCCGGGGTTCATAACGGATCCCGATGCTCGCGCACCGGTCTTTGATTTTATCATTCAAAGAGCCGGCGGCGCCGAGACCGCTCAGGTCGCCTTTGATATCCATGACCAGCACCGGCACACTGGCATTACTCAGGGCTTCACTGATCAGCTGCAGGGTCTTGGTTTTACCCGTACCCGTGGCACCGGCGATCAGCCCGTGACGGTTCATGGTCTTTAACGGGAGGTTGATGTCGGCTCCGCTAACGGGCTTCCCGTTCAGCATGCCCATACCGATTTTGACAGATTCACTTTTGAACGTATATCCCGCTTTTACCGCGCTGAGAAATGCCGATTGATCAGCCATAAAAAAAATTGAAGGATTGATATTTTTAAAATTTAAAAATTTGAAAATGCTTTTCTCAAATTCCCAAATTCTCAATTTTGTATTAAACCTTTTCTTCCAGAAGTTGCTGGATGAGTTTTTCCAGTTCTATGATTCTTTTTTCAAATGCAGGCAGTTTACGCGCAGCGGCCTGTGCCCGCAGGGCGCTGGTATATTCAAACGCCGGGCTACCCGTAACGGCACTATTGGGTGATTTCAGGGATTTGGTTACCCCGCTTTGTGCGTTGATCCGGCTGCCGTCGGCAATCTGGATATGACCGACAATGCCCACCTGTCCGCCCACCATCACGTTATTTCCCAGTTTGGTGCTTCCGGAAACCCCGCTCTGGGCAGCGATTACGGTATTGCTGCCAATCTCCACATTGTGTGCGATCTGGATCAGGTTGTCGAGCTTGGCGCCTGATTTGATTAAAGTGGAACCGATGGTGGCCCTGTCGATCGTGGCGTTGGAACCCACTTCAACAAAATCTTCGATTACCACATTGCCCATTTGCGGGATTTTTTTGAAACTGCCGTCGGACTGGGGTGCAAACCCGAATCCGTCGGCACCTATGACGGAGCCTGCATGAATGGTTACCTGCTGGCCGATCACACAGCGGTGATAAATTTTAACACCCGGGTAAATGACAGTTTGGTTGCCAATGGACACGTCATCCCCGATATATACCTGCGGATAAATTTTTACATTTTCTCCAAGTTTCACATGGTTGCCGATATAGCTGAACGCGCCGACATACACATTTTCTCCCAGGCTGGCTGATTTTGAAATATATACAGGTTCCTGGATACCGGAAAGCTGCTGGTTCATCATCTCCTGGTATTTGGAAAGCAGGGAAGCAAAGGCCAGATAGGCGTCAGGTACACGCAGCAGGGTGGCTTTAATTTTTTCTTTTAGCACCTGGCTTTCATTGATGATGATGATGGAAGCCTTTGTGCTGTATAAGAACTCTTCGTATTTAGGGTTGGCCAGGAAGGCCAGCTGGCCAGCCTGTGCCTCTTCGATTTTTCCGAAATTGTCTACTAGTACTTCCGGATCACCTTCCAGCTTACCCTGGATCAGGGCAGCGATCTGTGCGGCAGAAAATTGCATAGGTTTTTGTTTGGATGATAGCAGGTCTTTTTAGTTATTCTCCCGTCAGGTAACAAATATAGAATTTTTTAACCGCCATTGAGAGGCTCCGCTGGATCAGGGCATTGTCAACCTCCGAAATATCACGCACGCTTCCGTCTTTAAAAAGGATATTGATTTTTTCATCGTCGGGGTTATACGTGGTATTGGTGTGTTCACCCGTAAACGCGAAATAGGCAGCATCGGCAGCGGAAATATTTAAAATACGTGCCGCATCCTGCATCAGGATTTCCACTCCGTCTTTCCCGAAGGGTCTGGCCTGCAGTTTGGCCTTGAGTAAACGCCGGTTAATCAGCATCGCACTGAGGTTGGATAATACCGGGTCGTTGTTTTTCATCCATATTTTCAAGGCACTCAGGATATCATTATCGTCCAGGAGGCTGAATGCTTCCAGCCATCCGGAAGAATCCTGCGGGGTCAGGGAAAGAAAGAAATCCAGCGGTGCGGATCCGGAAGACAGCTTTTCCCCGCTGCGGATTATTTCACGGGCCCGCTGGATGATTTTTACCAGCATACTTTCCGCGCTCACCACGGTTTTATGCAGGTAGACCTGCCAGTACATGAGCCGGCGGGCCACGAGAAATTTTTCGATCGAATAAATTCCTTTTTCCTGCACCATCAGTTCGCCTTCATACACCGTAAGCATGTGGATGATGCGGTCGTACCCGATCACGCCTTCAGAAACGCCGGTAAAAAAACTGTCCCGGTTGAGATAATCCATGCGGTCCACATCCAGCTGTCCCGATACCAGCTGGTGAAGAAATTTTTTCGGATAATGGTTGGTAAAAATGGCGATCGCTGTGTCGAGGGCGCCCTGCATTTCCCTGTTCAGCTGCTGCATGATCTGCAGTGAAACCGATTCATGATTCAGGTTTTCTATCAGGTTATTTTCAAGCGCGTGCGAGAATGGGCCATGCCCCGCATCGTGCAGGAGGATGGCCAGTTTTGCGCCCAGCTCTTCGTTATCCGTAACAGGAATTCCCTTTCCTTTCAGTACGGCCAGGGCATTGCACATGAGGTGGTAGGCACCCAGGGAATGATGGAGGCGGGTATGCACGGCGCCCGGATATACCAGGTTGGCAAAACCCATCTGCTGTATCCGGCGCAGTCGCTGGTAGAAGGGATGGCGCATGACTTCCAGAATCAGCGGATGATCAATGGTGATAAATCCATAAACCGGGTCATTGATGATTTTCTGAGAACCTGCTCCCATTTTGATTTTGTTAAAAGAGTTCAATCCAGGCTTCAAATGTAGGAATGACTGGCTGATAAACTATCTTTAGAAATTCGAAAAACGCGATTATGGCCTTAGCAACAATACTCTGGGTGGATGATGAAATTGACAGTCTGCATTCCCATATTCTTTTTTTACAGAACAAAGGGTATGAAGTGAACGCGATGACCAACGGGCTGGATGCGATTGATTTTGTAAAGGAAAATCCCGTGGATGTCGTACTGCTCGACGAAACGATGCCCGGTATCAGCGGACTGGAAACCCTGGCAAAAATTAAAGAGGCGAACCAGCAGGTTCCCGTGGTGCTGATCACAAAGAATGAAACGGAGAACCTGATGGATGAGGCCATCGGGAGGCAGATCACAGATTACCTGATCAAACCGGTGAACCCGAACCAGGTACTGCTCAGCCTCAAGAAAATCATTGACAATAAAAGACTCGTGGCCGAAACCACCACCACGGCCTACCAGCAGCAGTTCCGCGAGTTGTTCACAACACTCAACAGCAACCCGGACTATACGGAGTGGATGGACCTTTATAAAAAACTGGTATACTGGGAACTGGAAATGGAAAAAAGCAACAGCCCCGAGATGCAGGAAGTGTTCCAGACCCAGAAACAGGAAGCCAATACGGAGTTCTTTAAGTTCATCTCAAAAAATTATGTGAAGTGGGTTTCCCCGAAATCAGCGGATGCACCGGTAATGAGTCATACCCTGTTGAGGAATAAAGTGTTTCCCAACCTCGAAAAAGGGGTGCCGGTGTTTTTTGTATTGATTGATAACCTGCGCCTCGACCAGTGGAAAGCGATACAGCCTGTTTTTGCGCAGAGTTTCCGCATACAGGCGGAAGAAACATTTTATAGTATCCTGCCGACGGCCACGCAGTATTGCCGCAATGCGATTTTTGCCGGGCTGATGCCGGCAGAAATCCAGGCGCAATTCCCAAACCAGTGGAAAAACGATGATGAGGAAGGCGGAAAAAATCTGGCGGAAGAGGAATTTTTACGGGCGCAACTGAAAAGGATGAAGATGGATCAACTGAAAACATCTTATACCAAAGTGCTGAATCACCAGGCCGGCCAGGACCTGGTGAACAATATCCTCAATCTCATGAACAACGACCTGAACGTGATCGTATATAATTTTGTGGATATGCTTAGCCATGCACGCACGGAAATGGAAGTGCTCAAGGAGCTGGCCAGCGACGAAGCGAGTTACCGGAGTATTACGGCCAGCTGGTTTGAACATTCACCCCTGCACCAGGCCCTGAAAAAAATATCTGATAAAAAAATAACGATCGTGCTGGCTACCGATCATGGCAGTGTGCGGGTGAAAACGCCTTATAAAGTGATCGGCGATAAACAGACCACTGCCAACCTGCGCTATAAGCATGGTCGCAACCTGAATTATGAACCGAAGGAAGTGCTGGCATTCCGGGATCCGAAAGAAGCCGGACTGCCCGTTCCCACGATCAATTCATCCTTTATATTCGCCCGGGGCGACGGGTTCCTCTGTTACCCGAACAACTATAATTATTTTGCCAATTATTACCGCAACAGTTTCCAGCATGGCGGTGTGAGCATGGAAGAGATGATCGTGCCGGTGATCAGGATGGTGGGGAAGGGTTAAGGCTTAACGCTTAACGCCCATAACTCATCATTCATAACTCATAACTCATAACCCGGTACCNCCAGCTGCCGACCCNCTGTGGATAAATGGATGCCACAAATTGCCGGGCTTTTATCAACTTTGATTTATGAAGTACACGGTCACCACATTGGAAAAAATTGAAAAGCTCCTGCACGAAGCGGGTTATGTGATCCGTTATGAGCGGGGGAATTTCCAAAGCGGATATTGTATCCTGGAAGAAAAAAAAGTGCTGGTATTGAATAAATTCCTTGCCCTGGAAGGCCGGATCAATACCCTGATTGACATTCTGCCCCAGCTCAGCCTGGATCCGGAGCAGATGGCGCCTGAGAGCAGGAAATTTCTGGAAAACCTGCTCAAACCCCAGAGCTGACCGGCGGGTTTCATTTATTTTTGATTGTGCAATTCCCTTCTATAAAAATCAGATTTCTTGGCTCCGGCACGAGCAGCGGAGTCCCCATGATTGCCTGCCCCTGCGCTGTTTGTCATTCTTCGGATAAAAAGGACAAACGCCTGCGCTCGAGTATCCTGGTCGAATCGGCTACCACCCGGATCGTGATCGACACAACCCCG
>WSSedB1CaDRAFT_10001012_pt1 | contig 11249 bp, 17 predicted proteins | sample WetSurSB1Cattail_FD_9460 | JGI IMG/M metagenome (IMG submission 9460)
AATACCACCAAGCCAAATTCCGTCACGGGCAGATCGATTTGCACCAAGCCACATGCGTTCGAGAATATTACTACGCTCAAGGTCAGCAACACCGGCAAGTATTGTGAGTAAAAAACGGCCACTTGCATCGCCGGTATCAAATGGCTCTGTCATTGATTTTAGTTTCACACCGAGCTTTTCTAGTTCATAGATAGCGTTTAAAATCACTCTCGTGGCTCTGCCGAGACGATCTAGCTTATATACAAGTATTGTATCAAACAGCTTATCTTTAGCCGCTTGCATAAGCTCTGAGCCAGCCGGACGTTCCTGCAGGGGAAGAGTACCAGTTGTGCCATCATCTTTAAAGATATTATAGATTTCGATTTCGTGTAGTTCACAATATTTACGTGCAAATTCTATTTGAGATTCAATGGTCCCGCGATCCTGTTGATCGGTCGTGCTAACACGGCAATAAATTGCAACTGGTTGTTTTTGAGTAGTTTCAAACATGATAAAATCCTTTCATCCAGTACGTATGTTCCTGAAAAATATATTTTTTTACCGCCTCTGTAAGGAGACGGTGTTTAAGTGGGATACTTACTAAACAATTATATCATATTGCATTGAAATTCGACAAATCAGGTTGTACGCTTACGATGAAAATATTACAGCCACCAATTATAAGTAAAAAATTTTATTACTCCCCAAAGACAACCGGAGCATGTTACTATCAAAAAAAATAAATCCAAAGAAGGAGAGTTTTGTTGATAATTTAATTGGTATAACTCCCATGTACTCATGTTTTTCGTTCCTTCTATCACATTAGAAGGGCTTTTTTCAATAATAGATATGGTTCTACCAAGTTGATACTTATGATTTAAAGTAACAGTATTAGTTTTTTTGTTCGTGATAATAGTATATTTATAGGTTGTATAAGGTGCATGTGCGTAATGTGTTATACTTTTAACATCAACAATTTTAGCAGTAGCTGAAACACCATTTTCTTTTACGTTTATGATATTTGATAAATAATCATACTTGTCACTAATTAATTCTAAAGTAAGCCAAGATATAACAACTAGTAAAATGATGGTCATGATAAAATAAGATTTTTTAGGTTCTAACATGCAAGATTCACTTTTTAACTGTTGAAAAAAACGCATCAGTCAAACCTCCTGATTTTAAGTTGTTAAGGATTAGGTGAACAAATGTATACTGAATTTTTTTAGGTTGTATAGCTAATCAAATAGCTGTTTTTACAAAGATTCTGTTCCCATACTTCTATCCATGATTTCCGTATCATGATTTTTTGCATACGTGGCAATTGTATTAAAAACTTTTTCTTCGGTTGAGTTAGCTGCAATAGTTGTAGGTATTGTTTTCGGATATTGCTTGTGTGCAACAGGTTCATTATTTTTATTATAATAATAAACAGAATACTTTTTGAGACAATTACGGGAGATGTTATACATATCTTCATCTATAGCGTAATCCATGGTAACCATACGAAATCGGGACTCTTTCGAGTGCATGGTTTCTGCTAAAGCATTTATTAGTTGATCTTTTCTCCTTGCACTATATACCCTTTTTACAGCAACAAGAATACCAGATTTATCTATTGATGTTGAATCTGGTGAGTTTGCATATTTTATGGATTGTGTGTCAAAAAAATAGTCGGATTCAGTGTCAGAGGCAACGAATTGCCAGTGTTCTTCAGCAAAACCAGTGCAATTAAACAAAAATGAAAGGGTCAATATTAAAAGTAAAATTCGTTTCATCAGAATTACTCCTTTTAGATTTAGACAGAGATTAAATAAAAAAGGAGAGGGGAGAATTTTATTGCATATAACTAATTAAATAGTTGTTTCTAACCCCTTGCTTCTAGTCTCTATCTCTTTGTCATGATCTTTTGCATAAACAGTAATAGCATTAAAAAATTTTTCTTCAATTGAGTTAGGTGAAATTCCTATAGGCTGTGTTTGATAATATTGTCTGCGCAATAGTGTATTGTTTTTATCATAATAATAAACAGAATACTTTTTGAAACAATTATGAGTGATGTCATATAAATCTTCATCTACCGCATAATCTATGTCAGCTATACGAGATTGAGCGTTTCCTGATTGTGTTTTTTCTATCAAGGCAGTTATCATGTGTTGTTTCATTTCCATGCTATATACTCTTTTTACATTGACAAGGATGCCAGATTTATCTATTACTATTGAATCTGGTAAGTTTGTATATTTTATAGATTGTGTGTCAAAAGAGTATTCAGCCGAAGCATTAGAAACAACAAATTGCCAGCGATCTGCAGCAAAACTTGTACAGCAAAATAAAAATAAGAAAACTAATATTAAGAATGAAATCCATTTCATTACAATAACTCCCTTTAAATAAAATTTGTTTTTGTGTCATTTAGAAACTAATTAGCATAAACAAACAGATTCTTATAGAAAAGCAGAAAGAAGATGATCAATTTGCATACAGCCAGTCAAATATTACATCATATATCTTACTCTGTACAGATCCAGCTGGTACAGTGCTTTTGTCTTCGTCGGTTATTGTACCAAGAAGGTTATCCTTAGAATCATAGCATCTATGATTTTTTGTAATTAAGGTTCTATCTTTTTGATTGTATTTAGTTGATGATATCATGTATTTGATTTCTGTCCAATTTGAGGTATCATATTGATCTTTAGATTTTTCGATTAGTAATTTTACCATGTCTGGTGACATTTCTGTTTTTAGTTCGGCCGTAATAACATCATCCGAATCAACAGTTCTCACACTATTGGTATCAAAATAAAAGGCAGCGATACTGTCTTTATACGCAAGTTTCCAGTTCGATGGTGAAGGGGCTGCAAATGTGGCAGAAGAACAAAGCATAAGTGCAACAAATAGAGTAATTATAAATTTTGGTTTCATGGTGTGGTGGCACTTCCTTAGTTTAATTCGTCCAGAAACAATTCTAGTTCTGGATATTTTTCGGCTTTAACATCAGATGTCAGTTCTGGATCTGAATCCGGCTTCAAAATCCATCTCTTAATTCGATTAGCCATAAAGAGATCTTTTTCGGGGATGGTGGGGCGCTGGTAGAGGCTGTTCATTTTAATCGTCTCCTGTTGATAGTTACTTCCAACGATTCAGTGTCGGCAATAAATTGTTCATCATTTCATGAGCAATTGACTCATCAAAACCACTTTCTTTATTTGTCATATAGTATACACAGATGTTAGCCATTTTTTGCATTGTGATGTTTGGTTCGGTGAAACTGCCATTTTGATAGCAGTAAAGGCAATATTCATGGTTTAATGTACCGTCTTTCTCAGTTGCAATGAGCTTTTCGTTAGTAAGCGGCATACCGCAACTTTGGCATATTTGCTTTTCCATATAGAATACCTCCTAACGTGTTTTTATGGCCTACAAACTTTGCAGGGAACATACCCTTCGTCAATTGCTTCGTCACGATCATCAAAATAAACTTTGTTATCTTCGTTCATCTGACCAACATAACGGCAGTCGGAGTAATGAAACTTATGGGTACGAGCATTACCAACATAGGTAGAAGCAAGGGCGGTAGCGGCCGAAAAAGCAACCAATAAAACTACAATGAGTGGGAGTACCTTACGTTTGAAAAACATCATGATAAACATCTCCTTGTACTGTTTTTGATACTATATAATCCGCTTAGGCGGTTGTTATAGTATATAGCCATAGTTTTTTGTTTAGAATAGAGGCTGATTAATAAATAAAACCTATCCACTCCAACTTGCATAAATCCTAAAGGCTTTGCTTGTCTTGCATGAATAGATTTCTTAATTATCTATTTCGTCTTCTAAAAATACTGTTAAGGCTTCTAACTTGCCAGCTTTTACAATCTCCGTTAGCTCTGGATCTGATTTTGGTGTATCAATCCAATTGCGAATGCGTTTTGCCATAAATCGTTTTTCTTCATCTAGGGTAGGGCGGTCATAAACAATGGTCATAAAATGCTCCTTTTGTATAGTGCTTTTGAGCTACACTTTATCTTATATTCTATTCCTACTTAAAGATTAATTCAATTGAATTTTGAAATAATGGTTGACAGTAACAGTTTTTTTAATCAATGACACTAATAATATAACAATAAATTGTTGCTGGTTCAAAATGTTTATCTGTGTGAGCAATTGAGTTAAAAAATAGAAGGGAATATATTACGAAATACTGAATTTCATAAAAAAACATCCCGCAAAAGCAGGATGTTAACTGTTCTTAGTATTTGGTGTTTTGATTATAAGTACTTGTTGTAAGAACGGGTGTATGTTGATACGTATCACCACTAGAATTACTTGATATTACTATGCCTTTTAGGTCTTTATCCTCGATCGGCTTAGTACTATCCGGAAATGGTGGCGGCGGGGGTGGAACAACTGCTGGTATATATCTTTCATCCAAATTTCCAACACCACATATTTTTCCCATACTGATCTCTCCCTCCTTACTGTTTCTATCACCAAAATAATTTATTAGCTAATATCTTCTGTTTCTTGAGCTTTATCTGTCCTTTGTGGTTTAGCACCATCTTTCGAGTATTCGGAAGTCTCCAGTACATGATCTTTATTTTGGTCTAAAGAGTTAAATAATTGAGAAGCCATATCTGATGTAACATCTGGTGGACTGTCTGAAACAAACTCGGTTTTCGTATAAGACCCGGTAGATGTTATACTACTTACCACTTTACCAGTTTTGTCATATAGTTTTGCCGAAGAGGCTTGTGTTGGTTGGTATGTATCTCCATCAGAATTAGCATTAGGATTGCTGGAATCTTCCGTTGTTATACTTAACTTTTTGGCTATTTGACCTACGTCAAAAGATTTTGTTGCTGCTTGAGCCGCATACCAATTCGCAAGTCTTTTAGAACTATCGTCTGAATCATTGTTTATAGCGTCTATGCTCATGTGATATCACACTCCTTGTAAATGATATTTATTAATTTCGCTATAAACAGTTTTTTTCCTCCATGAATTATAAAAATATTTAATTCAGATTAAGTTTATTTAGTTCAGATGTTCAATTCTATGTTATCTTAAGGATAAATTGGGTATTTAGTGAATAGGCAATGTATAAATCTATTTTTCAACCAAAAAACCGGAGCTTAGTTTTATGTAAGTTCCGGTTTTGTGATTCTTTATTAAGATGAGGTTGAAGTAGTCGTTACGACCGTTGTTACGACTGTTTTTGTGGTGTTACCTTTGACATATTTTTTGGTTGTGATTTTTGTATCGGAATCTGTAGTTATAGTGGATTCTGTGGCTTTTGTAGATGCTTCACTAACACCTATAAATAAGCCTGCTTGCAAAGAAGAAATCAACGTAAGAATCAAAATCCTTTTTAATAAAACATTCATAAAATGCCTCCTTGTATTAATTTTATGCAAAATATTACAAATATTGTATTTGACAAATATTGTTGAAATCCTGCATGATAAGTAAATTTATTAATATTATTTAATGCGTGAGATTATATTTGATTAGCAGTCGTTCAATCGATATTTATATTCTGTTTATACATCGACGACTGCTAGTTTTATATACACTGTTTGGTTGTACACTTACATTTAAAGATTAATTTAATTAGATGTTGACAGTTATGGTAATATAAAAAGAGATAAAATTGATTTTACTGGATCATGGGAGTAGCTTTAATGAAAAAAACAAAGTTAGTACAGGCTATGGCAGCTTTTGTAACGGGACGATATTTTCGAATGCGTTTGTTTATAGAGGGTATTTTTATCGGCATAATTACGGGACTTATCATTGCTTTATTTCGTTTTTTTATTGAAAAAGCAGAAAATTTACGTCCTATATTGTATGAATATTTTACTGTTGAAAATTGGCCATTGGTTGTTTTATATTTTAGTGCCAGCTTGCCAATTGCTTATTTACTTTATAAAATTGTACAAATCGAACCGCAAGCTTCGGGTAGTGGCATTCCACAAATTAAAGGCATCTTACTAGGGAAAATGCACATGAACTGGCTTCGTGTCTTGTTTTATAAATTTATCGGTGGCGTGATAGCGATTGGCGCGGGGATGTCTTTGGGACGAGAAGGCCCGTCTGTACAGTTAGGAGCAGCCATTGGGCAAGGCGTTAGCCGCAGCTTTAGCAGATCGCGATTTGAAGAACGATTTTTGTTAACCAGCGGGGCGGGGGCAGGATTGGCAGCTGCATTTAATGCACCATTGGCGGGAGTTATATTTTGTCTGGAAGAATTGCAAAAGAATTTTTCATCGTTTGTATTAATGACAACCATTGCGGCTACAGTAACTTCAACAGCTGTTGTTCAACAGTTTTTTGGCTATGAACCAATCTTCCATATTACAGGTTTGCCGATGATGCCAATACGGTATTATGGTTTGTTATTTGTTTTAGGTATTTTTATTGGGGTGTTAGGTCGAAGCTTTAATAAGGTTCTGCTGAAGTCATTGGATTTTTATGATGGACAGTCATGGTTACATGGTATGGGGAAACCTGCCTTACCACTTATTGTAGCGGGGTTGCTAGGGTTTATTTTACCACAAGTTCTTGGTGGTGGGAATCAGCTGGTTGATTTACTGGTTGCGCAGCAGTTTAGTTTGGGTTTGCTTGTTGCTTTGTTTGTGGCAAAGTTTTTCTTTACGATGCTTTGCTTTGGTTCAGGAAGTCCCGGCGGGATTTTTTTGCCGATGCTTGTTTTAGGTGCTTTAGGTGGTAGTGTTTTTAGTGGTGTTGCAATTGCTTTGGGATTCTTAGATCCATCCTATGCAGCGAATATTATTATTTTTGCTATGGCTGGATACTTTTCAGCCGTGGTTAAAGCACCTGTTACTGGAAGTGTATTAATTATGGAAATGACAGGTTCATTTGAACATATGCTGGCCTTGATTTTTGTATCCATGTTAGCTTATGTTGTTATGGATATGCTTGATGGCAAACCGATTTATGATGAATTATTGGAACGGTCTTTGGCTAAGAAGAAGACCGTACATGTAAAATATCGCCGGACAATCTTAGAACTGGTTATTGAGAGTGGTTCATCGATGGATGGAAAATGTGTCAAAAATATTCAGTGGCCAATGTATAGTTTGGTAGTTAATTTGAAACGAGGTGAAAGAGAAATTATACCAACTGGTGATACAAGGATTCAGGCAGGGGATTATCTATATATATTGGTAAATGATCAAGAGATTCGAGTGCTTACAGAATTAGCAAATAAGTGATGGCTAAGACATAATAAACATTTGTTAATGAGCCTAAATTATAGAACAATAAAATATAAAAAAACATCCCGCAAAAAGCAGGATGTCAATGTTCTTAGTATTTGGTGTTTTGATTATAGGTACCTATTGTGAAGACGGGGTGGTACGTATCACTAGATGACCACAGAAATAGAAAATAATGGGGGATCTCGTTATTTTATAACACTAGTTTGCCTAACGACTCCATAAAAGCAGGCAAGTCATTTTCCAACTTTCCAAAATAAAGAGCATCAATATTTTCAATTAATGGTATTCCTTGATTCACTTTTTCTCGTCCAGCATCCAGTAAAAGTATAGTTTTAGCACGTGTATCTGTAGGATGCTGAGTTCTTTGAACATATTGTTTTTTTTCAAGCAACCTCACTATTTGCGAAGTTGTCATCACATCAATTGAAGAATGATCAGCAACCATTTTTTGTGTTGGATTTTCTCCCTGATTTTGAAAGTAGGCAATGACTGTCAAAATAACAAGTTGAGAGTGTGTTAAGCCAATGGTACGAAGCGTTTTTTGTATTTCAGCGTACCATTTATTATACGCTTTAATAAATAAGAAACCTGGACTTTTTGATGAATCACTTTGATATTTTGAATTAAACATTTATTTCTCCACAAGCCTTTTTATATCTAATACTGATTGAGGTGTATCCGAAAATATATTAGATAAAAGCAAAGTATCTTCATCCGTAATTTCTCCCTTTGATTTTTCCAATCGTGCACTCACTTTTAGCAATATCCCATCACCGTCTGGTGAAAATTCATGCCCAAAGCATATTGCCATTCCGGCGTCAGGAATCTCTGTGCGATCCCAATATTCGACATATGGAATAGCCGAAGTAATCTTATATACCATTTCTGGCTGTCCTGACAATTTCATGACACCAGCCGTTCCTGTTGAAAATTCTCCATCCAGTTTAATATACTCTAAATCTTTTTCCCACTGGCGCCGCTTATCAAAATCTGTGTACATATTCCAAACGTCTTGTTCTGATGCCTTGATTTTGGTCTTAAAAGTAAATTCTAACATTTTATTCGCCTCCATATAATATGTACACTTATTATATATCAACTTACTATATATTGCAACAAAAAACAATGACAAATATTCATAACCTTATAACACTGGTGTGTTAAGTTCTTGACACACAGCTTAAGGGAATAGGTAATATACAATTTATTCTTCAAGTAAAAAAGCCGGTACTTAATTTATATAAGTGCCGGCGTTTGGTTCTTCATTAAGATGAAATATTTTACAAACATTGTTAAAATCCTGCAGAGTATGTAAATTTATTAATATTATTTAATGCGTGTAATAATATAACAATAAATTGAAAGCACTAAAAAAAGATTGAATTTGCAAAGTAAATCATAAAAATGTTTTACTTTGCAATAATATCGTAGTATTATATAATTATATTGAAAGGCAAAACTAAAAATAGTTTTACATTGGTGGTGATTATATGCTTTTGAAGTATCGATTCAATAACTTCTGCTCATTTTGGGGAGAAAACGAATTTTCTGCAGAGGCGGCTCAAGGCAAGGTTCTTAAGCGTTATCCGGAAAATTATGTATCAGCCTGTGGTTGCAATCTTTTCAAAACAATGGTGATTGTTGGTGAGAATGCAGGTGGTAAATCAAACTTTATTCGTAGTATTCGTTTTTTGAAGTCTTTATTTGCGGAGAACAGCAAAGTCAAGACGGTTGATGCTTATGTTAATATTGCTAGCCTCGCTAAGGACAAACAGTCACAGCAAGTGTTCGAGCTGGAATTTGTTCCCGATGGAACGCTCATCTATCGTTATCGGCTGGTGATTGATTCGCAGGGCATTGTATCAGAAGGGCTTTATTACCGGAGTAACAGGAAGTCCCGCGAAACAGCTGAATTAGAGTTTTTCCGTGATGCAGCTAAGCCTAAAGTGGTTTTTGGTGGCAAGGCTATACGGGAATATCCTATGTTGTCAGCGAAGGCAGTGCAGAATATTGGACTGTTTGCAGCTAAACTTGCACTTTTAGGGGACGATCATGCTAATGTTTTGGTTGATTGGGTAAATAATCGGCTTTCTGTATCATCGATTGAGACTGAATCAAGAAATCTAATTCGTCAGCAGGCTGATCTTGAGGTCTTAAAAGATCTTCGGTATATAGATATTCTTAGAATGGTCGATTATAGTGTCTGCGGTATTGAGCTTGATGAAGAGAATCCTTATAGTAAAACGGTGATCATCCGGAAAGATCAGGATGGCAAGCAATATAAAAGAGAACTACAAATGGATTCAGCCGGGGTCAAGGAGTTCTTTGCATGGGCAGTCCAGCTTTATCGGGTAGTCTACGAAAATAAGGTGATTTTTGCTGATGAGATGGATCGTGTACTGAATCCAGTCCTTTCTGAGCGTGTCGTTGCATATATCAATGGAAAAGAGCATCAGGGTCAATTTATCTTTACGACGCATAATGTTTTACATTTGAACCTTATTACGTATATGAAGGAACAGATTTATTTTGTTACCAAGAGCCGGAATACATTGATATCGGAACTTTATTCATTGGCAGATTTTTCGGAGGTCAGGTATGAAACAACAAAGATTTATGAGTTTTATATGAAGGGAATTCTTGGAGGTACTGCAGATGAGTAGGCCGAAAAGAGAACTGCGCAGGAAATTTGAGGTATTCTGCGAAGGTGATACGGAGTACAATTATATTAATCACATGCGCCGAAATCAGGGTGTAGAAATATCAATCAGGCCCATCAATATGAAGGGTGGTGGCTATAGTAATTTCCTGAATGAGGTCAAAACCAAGGGACAGGTAAACTGTCTTGCTCGCTTTATTATAGTGGATGCTGATCGCATCAAATCAAATTCTGGTGAAGATGCGGCTTTTGCTCGATTGCTTGAGTATTGCAGGCAGCAAAACAAGAAAAAGGCAGTGCCATGCTTCCTTATTTTAAATAATCCGGATTTTGAATATGTGGCCTGTCTTCATGCGGATAGCTTTTCGGGGCAGGCGTCGGAGAAATTTATTCGAGAAAGTATGGGATTCAAATCCATTTCGGACTTCAAACGTAAAGAAGATGTATATGAGTTCTTAACTAGTGGTGGATATCGGTATGAAAACCTGCTGGCTCGATTGAAAGGCAGTAGAAGGGCTTTGTTTAACTGCTATATTGTAAAACGCAAGAGCTTTGATGTGGAGATTAAGACAACGATATTTAACAAAGCAGATTTGGTTGCTAGAGGAAGTAATATCGATGAATTTTTGGACATAATCGATTGGTAGTATCACCTTGGCATTTTGACAACAAACTCCATAAAATCATCCATTGGGAATTGTGATAGCATAAAAAATAAAATCTCAAAAGCCTTATCAAATAGGACTTTTGAGCGTAAGCGTACAATAAAACAGTGTATATAAAAATAGCAGCCGTCGATGTATACTCAGAATATGAATATATATGCCATCTTGTGATTTCTCTCATAGCCATGTATTTTAGCTAGTACAAGGTCTTGTTTTCTTTCAAGCCCATTTTATTTCGATTTAGTCAAATCATAGCTATAGTTAATTAAATTGTAAATTTCCTCTTCAGGAAAAGGGCTATCCAAAACAATGGTAATCCAATGCTCTCTATTCATATGGTATGCAGGTAAAATCCCTTGTTGACTTCTTAATAAACTATTTAGTTCTGGGTCACACTTCAAGTTTAATATCTCAGTTCTTCCTTTTCCTTCCAAATTCAGCTTAAATTTCTCTACTGTCATGATTAGTCCGTACCATTTGCTACTATCCGCATGTCTAAGAACTGCATAATCAGGGTATTTAATCCAAGGATAGTCTGGCTCTGTGCCAAATTTTTCTTTTGTATAAGCGAAAATTGCTTCTCTTTTTATCAAAAAAGTGGTTCTATAATAAATGTTGGGGTAAGCAAAAAACAAATTGCTTATTCCAACATATTTTTTTGCATAAAAATAAAGCATAAAGTGAATAACTCATTTACAATTAA
>WSSedB1CaDRAFT_10001013_pt1 | contig 11248 bp, 9 predicted proteins | sample WetSurSB1Cattail_FD_9460 | JGI IMG/M metagenome (IMG submission 9460)
ATTCGGCTCGATCGCTCTTCTGAACGGACTGAATATAATTCCTGTTCTTATCGGATTATTTGCCGTATCAGAAGCCTTTATCCAGATGGAACAGATGTATGGAGAATCTGCAGGAAAGCCTGCAGCTACCGTAATAGAAGATAAAAAAATAATCAGTCTCCGCGAATTTCTCGGCGTACTGCCGACAATGCTCAAATCATCCATTATTGGAACTTTTATCGGGGCCATTCCGGGAGCGGGAGCAGATATAGCCGCATTTGTCTGTTATAATGAAGCGAAACGTTCGTCAAAAAAATCGGCGCAGTTCGGTACCGGTGTGCTGGAAGGAATTGCCGCACCGGAATCCGGTAATAACGGGGTTACCGGAGGAGCACTGGTACCATTGCTGACACTCGGTGTACCGGGAGATGCCGTTACAGCAATTCTGCTCGGAGCTCTTATCATCCAGGGGCTTACGCCGGGACCGCTGCTGTTTACACAGAACGCAGATGTCGTATACGGAGTATTCACATCAATGATTGTCGGCAATATTCTGATGCTGGCGCTCGGTCTTGGCGGTATCCGTTTCTTTGCAAAAATTGTCAGGGTTCCTAAAAAACTGATTATTCCGATTATTCTGGTTCTCTCGATTATCGGATCATATTCTATGAACAATACTATGTTCGACGTATTGGTCACGTTCGTATTCGGCATTATCGGATATCTTTTTACAAAAGCCGAAATTCCCACATCACCCATTCTGCTTGCAATCATTCTCGGCCCTATGGCAGAAACGAACCTCCGCAAGGCAATTCTGATGTACGAAGGCAGCTGGAGTTTTCTATGGAGCAGACCCATTACTGTTGCATTCATTCTGCTGTCAGTCTTCTCTCTTTTTACGACACTGAAAATGAAAAATCAACAACCCCGCAAGCAGCGGGGTCTGTAGTTCTCTAAAGGTATTGCAGTCAGGATTTAATACCCTTCATACGCCCCAAGGGGCGGGGTATTAAACTCTCCGCACGAATAAACAGAACTGACCGGCTCCATTTTTACGGTATATACCGGAAGGCAGACCCTTTTCATGTCACAGCCCGCTTCACGTTTGAGTGATGCAGGCTTTTTTTGTCCCCTCAGAATGCGTACTTGACGCTGCATATCAGATATGGTATTGTTAATCGTTACTTTTTATAGTAACGATTAACATTTGCCGGATATCAGGTTTATAAAGGAGAGCAATATGAAAAAAAGAATAGTGACTATAACAACCGCAGCACTTTGCGGCATGCTGACATTTGCAGGCGGTTTGAAAGATACGGACAAAGCAGCTTCCGGCGAAAAAAAAGCAAAAATCGGTATTGCTAAGATAGTACAGCATCCCGCTCTTGATGCTGTTGAACAAGGTATAATAGATGCAGTAAACGAGGCAGGAATCTCTGTAGAATTCGACAGACAGAACGCAAATGGCGATGTTAATACAGCCGCACAAATAGCTGCACAGTTCAGGGATGAAAAAGTCGATGTAGCCGTCGGCATTGCAACTCCGGTAGCCATTGCACTTGCCAACACGATAAAGGATATTCCGGTCGTATTCGGAACCGTTACTGATCCCGTCGGTGCAGGGCTTGTATCTTCTACTGCTCATGGGGAAGGTAATGTCACCGGTATGAGCGATGCCATACCTACGGAGCAGCACATCAAGCTGTTCAAAGAAATCACCGGTATAAAAACGCTTGGTTATATTTATACCAGCGATGAAGCGAATTCCATTTCTGCACTCAATCTGGTAAAAAAGGGCTGCCAGGAAGCAGGTCTTAAACTCGTAACACAGTCGATCACAAAATCAGCCGAAGTAAAACAGGCCGCAGAGGCGATCATAAACCGCTGTGACGGAATCTACCTTACAACTGATAACACCGTATTCAGCGCCTTACCTTCACTCGTTCAGGTATTTGGAAAAGCAAAAAAGCCGATTTTTTCCGGGGATGTTACTTCCGCAAAAGACGGAGGATGTTTTATGGCAAGCGGATTCAACTATTACAAAGCAGGACGTGCAACAGGAGAAATGGTCGTAAAAATACTGAAGGGATCGAAACCGGCAGATATTCCTGTCCGTTTTATGACAAAACCGGCAGATTCCGACCTGCTGTTTGATCTGGATGCAGCAAAACTCTGCGGTATTACCATTCCTAAGAAATATCTCGATCAGGCAAATTTTATTTATGAAAATGGGAAACTTACGGAAAGGAAACAGTCAGGACAGTAATCAACAATCCCGCCGCACGCAGCGGGATATGTAGTTCTCTAAAGGTATTGCAGGCAGGGTTTAATTCCCTCTATTATGACCCGGGGGTCGGGGTATTAAATCCTCCGCATGAATAAATATTTCCCGGGACAGACTGATTAAGTTATCAGGATTTAATCAGCCTGTCCTACAGACCACAATAATTACAGAAAAGTGAGTCGTTTTCAAAAGTCAGACGAGTTTTGAACGTGGCTCAAGTATCAAACTATAAGGAGAATATACTATTATGAAAAAAACCGTTATGTTCATTCCGGCTTTACTGCTGAACGTATTCCTTTTTGCCGGCGGTACTAAAGAAACCCCGGCTACAGGCAGCAAAGCCAATACTCAGAAAACCATAAAAATAGGTATTGCAAAAATAGTCACGCATCCGGCGCTGGATGAAGTGGAACGCGGTACTGTTGATTATATAAAACAGGCAGGTTTCAATCCCGTCTATGATATGCAGAATGCCAACGGAGATGTAAATACTGCAGCCCAGATAGCCAGCCAGTATAAACAGGAAAAAGTCGACGTAGCCGTTGCCATCGCAACTCCGATTGCAATCGCATTCGCAAATTCCATCAAGAACATTCCGGTCGTATTCGGAACGGTAACGGATCCGATCGGTGCAGGACTTGTTTCAACATATGACCACGGCGAAGGAAACGTAACCGGCATGTGCGACGCAAATCCGACAGAACAGCAGATTACCCTGTTCAGGGAAATAACCGGAATAAAAACACTCGGTTATATCTATACAAGCAAAGAAGCCAGTTCCGTATCCACGCTGAAACAGATCGAAGCAGTCTGTACAAAACTTGGTTTAAAACTCGAAGTACAGACAATTCAGAGTTCTTCTGAAGTAAAACAGGCGGCAGAAACAATGGTAAACCGCTGCGACGGTATTTACCTTTCCACTGACAACACGCTGTTCAGCGCGCTGCCGGCCCTTGTAGATGTATTCAACCGGGCAAAAAAACCCATCTTTTCCATAGACCTTACAACAGCAAAAAACGGCGGATGCTTTATGGCTCATGGATTCAACTGGTATAAAACAGGACTTGCAACAGGAGAAGTCGTCGTCCGTATCCTGAAAGGCGAAAAGCCGGCGCAGATTCCCGTCCGGTTTATGACAAAAAACGACGATTTCGAACTGCTGTTTGATCTTGACCAGGCAAAATCCTGTGGTATTACCATTCCGCAGAAATATCTCGATCAGGCAAATTATCTTATCGAGAATAGGAAACTTACAACAAAGAAATAAGAGAGACATGTAATGATTCAGGGAATTCTTATAGAAGGTTTGATATACGGTATCATGGTCCTGGGCGTTTTCATGGAGTTCAGGATCCTCAACTTCTGCGACATGACGGTAGACGGTTCTTTTCCGATGGGTGCATGCATATTGGCAGCCTGCCTTACAGCAGGTTTGCCGCCATTGTTTGCACTCCTTCTGGCATTTGCCGGCGGGCTTATCGCAGGAGTTATCACATCGCTCATCTATACCAGACTCAGGATTCCCGACCTGCTGGCAGGAATACTCACCATGACAATGCTTTATTCCGTAAATCTCCGCATCATGTCAAATAAAGCAAACGTTTCATTCCTGAAAATACCGACCGTTTTTTCCGGAATTACAAAATATATGGAAACGGCTGTACCACAGATATCCTCTGACTGGGGACTTGTATTGTTCCTTATTCTGACAGTCGCTGTGCTTAAGGGAATACTGGATCTGTTCTTTCATACGGATTTCGGGCTTACAATGGGAGCGTTGGGAGCAAACGAACAGATGGTTGTTTCGCAGGGCGTTAACCCTCAAACCGTCAGGATGATTGGTATCTGCCTCGGTAACGGACTGGCCGCGCTCTCCGGAGCTTTCGCTGCAATGTATAATGGGTTTGCAGATGTCGGCAGCGGTACAGGAGTCGTAGTAAGCGGACTTGCTTCCCTCATGCTGGGCGAGTTTGTACTGCGTTCCAATCATATAGGATTACAGACGCTGCGCGTACTTATAGGTTCAGCTATCTACCGCGGGCTCATGTTCTTCGGACGCAGCTACGGATACAAAGTAGGTCTTACAAGCAACGACCTGAAACTGATTACAGGCCTGCTCATCATCCTGTGCCTTGCACTCTCTAATGTAAACCTTTTCACATTCATAAAAGAACATACAACAAGGCCCCCAAAATCTGGCTGCTGTAAAACAGGAGCAGGAGACGTCTCATGATCACACTTGAAAATATAGGCATCGTATTCGATGCACACACACCGGATGAAAATAGAGCACTCAAAGATATAAATCTCAAAATAAACAAAGGCGACTTCATCACAGTCATAGGCTCAAACGGTGCCGGAAAATCGACACTGTATGATGTTATCGCCGGACGCAAGCAGCCAACCAGCGGCCGAATATTGCTGGAAAATGACAACGGCCTTCCCCGTAATATAACAAATGATCCCGAGTATAAACGTGCACGGTATATCGGACGTATATTTCAAAATCCACTGCTCGGAACTGCCGGAAAAATGAGACTCGAAGATAACATGATGATCTGCAGTAAAAAAGGCTGGAAAGGATTAAAAATAAGCCTGAACAGTAAAACAAGATCCTACTTCCGGGACCAGCTTCGTGTTTTGAATATGGGGCTTGAAAACAGGTTAAATGACAATGTAAACCTTCTGTCGGGCGGACAGCGGCAGGCTCTTACCCTGCTTATGGCAGTTATGTCAAAACCGGCTCTGCTTCTGCTCGACGAACATACAGCAGCCCTTGATCCCGCAAATGCAAAAATTGTTATGGACCTTACCGGAAAATTTGCGAAAGACTACGGACTCACCGTCATGATGGTTACCCACAACATGCAGCATGCGCTCGATTACGGTACGCGCCTTCTGATGATGGATGCAGGAGAAATAATTCTTGATATAACTGCCGGAGAAAAAGCCAGGCTTACCATGGATGATCTGGTAAAAAGGTTCCGGGAAATAAAACAGCACGGGATCCAAAATGACCAGATGCTGCTCCAGTAACAAAACTAAAGTGAAAAAATGCTTCGAAGATCACCGGCATATTCTACCGTAATATCCGCATGCTCGGCAGCAAGCAATTCCTTGTCGCCAAGTCCTCCGGCAACCGCACAAGTCTGAGCACCGAAATTGCGGCCGGCCTGAATATCTACATACGAATCGCCAACCATAAGTGTTTCAGCAGGAGTAATTTCCTCAAAAGGCTTTCCACCCGAGGCGTATGCAAGATTTGTGTTCATAATGCCAAGTGAAAGAGCAAGCCCTTCAGGATCCGGTTTTATGTGTTTTAACTGTTCAGGCCCGATTACTGCATCGAAATAATCTTCAATATCAAAATATCTGAGAATTTTCCGTGTTATTTCTCCCGGTTTATTCGAAACAACCGCCATATGAAATCCGTTGAACAGAAATTTTTCCAGAAGCTCAGCATATCCCGGATACAGTACAGTCCGTTCTACAGCATGTGCATTATAATATGCAACATACCAGTTCAGTATATTGTTCATGCATCCAGACGAAATATCTGCAGGGCTCAAATCCGACTTCTGCAGAGAATATTTTACAGAACGCATAACCAGCATACGGGCACCGTTACCCACAAATGAGACAATCTGTTGTTCGGGAAGCTGCTTCATATCAAAATGTTCCAGCGTTGCATTTACCGCCGCTGCCATATCGGCCCCGGAATCAATCACAACCCCATCACAATCAAAAATTACTGCACGTATTCTCTTCATAAATTCTGTCCTATATACCCGATCCCGGGGTTTCCCTGAATATTGACCCCCGGACACGTTTAACAAAGGTTGCCTGCCCTATCGAAAACTTTTTTTCCATCTGCTCCGGTTCTATCCGCAGATGAACGATCGCATCGCCTTCCTGTTTTTCTATGCTGACAGGAATACCCAGAATACGCGGAGACACAATATCCTGAAGCCCCGCGCCGGATTTATCATTTACTCCGATTTCTACCATACTGTTCGTCGTTATCGCATGTTCTATTATACGTATCTTCCCCATAAAATCCATTCCGCCTGCTTCAATTTTTTCCAGGCGTACCGAATCCGGTCTGAGCTGCGCTTCATTTAATATTATTTTGCGGTTAATCCTGGATAAAAGCCCTTCTGCCTGATCTCCATCAAGATTCATGGACTCAAGCCTTGCCTTCAGCCGAAAAAAATATCCGGTCCTATTCTGTTCTCTCCCGGATACGGACACAGATTTCAAATCAGCAGTTTCACAATTAAGATAATTCCTGCCGCTCTGCAGACAGGGGAAACTTGTTGCAGGGACATCCCCTTTTACTGTTTTTACACTGCCTATAAAATCCAGTCCTATGGACGTAACAAAAGCAGATGCTTCTTCAGCATTTACAATATCAAGCAGATACACTCCCGGTGCAAGAACTATTTTAATATGCGGTGCAAGAAGCGGATTATCTTCAGAAAGAAGCGTATTCGAACCGTCTGCTTTAAGTACATATCCGCTGTATAAAGCCACGGATGAATAGGAACGATACCATTCGTCAATGCATACTTTCAAATTCTGCGGTACGCCGTACAACGCATAATCGGAAAGTTCTTTCAGCATACAGGAAGGAAGTACGCCGGCATCGAAAGCACGCATCACTGACTTTCTGCTGATCTCAAATTCAGCCACCGTATCATAACGCACAATATCCATAAAACGGATAAGCGGGAACAGCTGCTTCAACGGAAGACCTGGCATCAGGGTCACCGTAAACCCTGCATTTATGCTCAATACTGATCTTTCAGATGAAAGTTCCGGTACACTGTCCTGTCTGAAAATCGGAGCAGATGTCAGAATATCCTGCCCGTCCGCAGATTTACCACTTATAACCAGAATACCGAATATAACAGCAGCATCAATGAGCCTTTCAAGTATATTACCGGCAGATACGGAATTTTCATGTACAGGTTCCGGAGACCGGTATTTTTCAAGCATATGGCTGAAACGGCCCTGTCCGGAGGGATCATGGGAACAGCCGCCGGCATCACGTATCGAACGGATCAGCATGCCCGAACGAAGAAGAATCGACTTCTCAAAGCCTGCGTCAGGAATAGAAGCAACACAGTCAAGCAGCAGCTGCGCCTGGGTACGGAATCCTTCCCTGCTGAAACGACCACAGGATGCAACACATATATATGCATACTGAGCCGGTTCAGTCATCTGTGCAAAAACTTCGCACCGGGAATAATCCACATAAAAACCGCTGTCATTCTCTTTGACAAGGGCCAGATTGATAAAAGCAGCAGACAGAAGTTCAAGAACCTGTTTTTTCCCCGGAAAAATACATTCAAGAGCTGTCTCCGCCCTTTTTTTCAGAGAACCATCTATCCTGCAGACACCGGGATTAGCCGTAATATAGGCAGTAAACGATGCAATGAACTGAGGAGTCAGTATAAAAGGTACTGCAGCAGCATGTTCCGTATACTCAGCTTCCGGTAAAAGACGCCCGACTGTCATATAAGGTGCAAAAACATCTTCAAGAAGCGGGTTTATCCTCAGTATTTCTTTTCCGGTACCGGAATCCCGGTTATGATACAGAATCAGACGTTCCTCAAGATTCAGCAGCCGCTCGTAAAGTGCAGCAAAAGAAAAAACTCCGGCAAAAAAATCGCTTAATTTTTCCTGGGTAGGGTCTGAAATAAAAGTTACGGCACTCAGTATCTGCAGATCAGTCTCGCTCAGTAAATCAACAAGCGTCTGCCGGTTCTCTTCCCTGCGGATAAAAGCACTCAACTCTTCTATCAGTTTCTGTTTGTTATAGGGAGTCTTTACTTCACCAAGATACATCCGGATCAGTTCAAAGAAATGATTGTCAGGAAGCTTTGCAAGACATTCCCGCCACTCGAGAATTTTTCTGACATGCTCACTTTCCGCAGACGGTTGTTTTAACGGCATATGAAACCGCCATCGGGACAGTCGAGCTCAGTAAAGTCCGATTCCTGCTGATATCTGATAATACGGTATGTATATCCCTGCTCGGCAAGAAATTTCTGTCTGTTCGAGCCGAAATCCTCTTCTACGGTATTACGGGTAATAAGCGTAAAAAAACGGGACATACGTTCCTTCGGGCGCAGAATTCTCCCCAGCCGCTGGGCTTCTTCCTGCCGGCTGCCAAAAGTTCCTGAAACCTGTATAGCCATGGACGCGTCGGGAAGATCGATCGCAAAATTTGCCACTTTCGATACAATCAGCACATGGATGCTCCCTTTGCGAAAATCGCCATAGACAGCATCACGTTCGCTGTTCGGAGTTTTCCCCGTAATTATCGGCGCTTTCAGGATACCGGCCAGTTCTGCAAGCTGATCAAGATACTGTCCGATAACGAGTATTTTATCATCGGGATACCGTGTGATCAGTTGCTGAATCACCGGTATTTTGGCGGGATTCTCACTTGCAATACGGTGCTTTTTTCTGGCATCGGCAACGGCATATTCAATTTCTTTCGACTGGTCAAGGTCCAGCCGGACTTCAACACATTCTGCAGTCGCTATCCAGCCGGAATGCTCCAGTTCCTTCCAGGGGACATCGTAACGCTTCGGCCCTACAAGGCTGAACACATACCCTTCAAGACCATCTTCGCGTACAAGCGTAGCAGTCAGTCCGACACGCCGTATAGCCTGGAGTTCTGCGGCAACACGGAAAACGGGAGCAGGAAGCATATGGACTTCATCATAAATGATGAGCCCCCAGTGTCGTTCACGGAACAGGGAAAAATGCGGATACGGGCCATCCTTTTCCGGCCGCCAGGTCAGAATCTGATATGTAGCGACCGTCACCGGTTCTATTGTCTTCGATTCTCCCGTATATTCAGCTATCAGATTTTCGGGTATATCCGTTTTATCGAGCAGTTCGTTGATCCACTGATGCACTGCAGAAATATTCGTCGTGATAATAAGTGTATTCGTTTTAAGCATATCCATTGCCACCATACCGACAATGGTTTTACCAGCCCCGCACGGCAAAACTATGGTACCAAATCCGCTGCCGGGCCCTTTATTTCCCACAAACGCTTCCGCGGCTTCCCTCTGGTAATCACGAATGACGAACGGTGTTCCTGATCTGGTTGTCTTCAGCAGATTAAACATAAAAGGTTCCCCGTCCGTGAGCGGTACCTCGTCTTTTACCGGCCAGCCGGTTTTCAGAAGATGCTGTTTTATGGTTCCTCTGTCCGTCAGCGGCAGCAAAAAACAGAACTTTTTTTCATCGTCCGTCAGGACAAAATCTCCATTATTTTCAGGTTTTGTATATTCACACGGAGCCATCAGTTTTTTCAGAACAGGATTCGCTGCTATTTCCCTGTACACAGGCAGCGTTGAAGCAACAAGATAGAGGTATTCTTCCTTTACCTTCGGAATATCATGGTCATCCGCATCGGCCGTTAGTATTTTACTGACTTTTAAAGGAATATCCATCGAGGGTGCCGGTACAAGCCGCAGCCGGCCGAAACGGCCTGCCGTTTCTTTTATCCACATTTCTACAGACTGGGGAACCGCATAACGTGCATACTCGCGCAGCACATTGACAGCGTCACCGGCAGAAAACCCTGCACTAGCTGCATTCCATAAGGAAAGCGGCGTAAGCCGGTATGTATGAAGATGTTCCGGAGAACGTTCCAGTTCCGCAAAAGGAATAAGCGCAATACGGCATTCCTCAGCACGCGGAGCATGTACATCGAGAAGCAGAGTCCTGTCACTTTGAACTATCAGCGGATTATCATTTTGCATAACAGAGTATTGTACCGTAATAAACCGAAATCTTCAATGGAAATGAAAAACACTGTAAGGGTAACCACATTATAAAAACACTAAAGGAGCAGAGAAAAGAAACCGGAGATCCTGAAATGAATTCCGGCGGGAACAAATGAATTTACTGAAAGCACCGGGCGGATTTTCTTACTCCGTTCCATGATCAGAATCATATACCATCAGAGAAGAATACCGTCAGGTAGATGCAGGATCTCCGTCAGTCGGAGGTCAAAGGTCCGTTAGTTCTTCCTGAAAGGACTGGCGGTCACAGACAGGTGCGCTGGCAGTTCCTTCCTGAAAGTGAGAGAGAAGCAGACGAAAGATGACGGTTGAAATTTTCCGGGTTACCCGCACCGCTCTGTTTTTCCATTTTTTATAAAACGTTTGCCCTGAAACCGCTGTCTGCCGTCAGCTGACTGAAACATACATGCATCAGGCAGCCTGGCTGTCAGAACAACTGAAGCTGCTGTGTTTCAGCAGTGTGATGCCGGGAAGCAGAAGTACAACGCCTGACCGTATGGGGAAGTTCATCCAGAAAATCAGAAAAAGGTGGCGATGCCGTCAGCACCAGTTCTTCCCGGGCACGTGTCATTCCGACAAAAAACAACCGCCGTTCTTCTTCGGGATCGACTACAGTATTTTCCCGTTCAAAAGGAAGCATTCCTGCACTGATCCCCGCAAGAAACACAACCGGAAATTCAAGTCCCTTGGAACCGTGCAGCGTCATAAGCTGAACCGCTCCTGAAGCATAATTCCTGTCGGAAGCGCGTCTCAGATCAGATTCTTCACCCAGTGTCAGCGTATCCAGCAGCTCCTTCATGGCAGGATAAAACACCGATATATCGAGGAGATGCTCCATGGCATCGTTTTTTCCATGGGCAGATGCCCACTGCTCAAAAAGAACCGAGGGAGTTTCTCTGTGTATCCGGGGAAGATATGCAGCAAAATCCGCAAGAAACTCCGGCGGGCATCCGGCGCCGGAAAGCAAATCATGTAAACCGGCACTGTCAGCAGCCTTTCCACAGGAAGATACTGCCCGCTGTGCCTGTTCTGCCGTACATTTCCAGACTAACCGCAGACAGACAGCAAGAGCAGGAGTATCACAGGGATTTACGAGAAAGCGGAAAAATGCAAGCGCCCCCTGTACGGAAGGATCATCCAGTTCATCACCGCGTCC
>WSSedB1CaDRAFT_10001014_pt1 | contig 11244 bp, 14 predicted proteins | sample WetSurSB1Cattail_FD_9460 | JGI IMG/M metagenome (IMG submission 9460)
CTGGAGCGGCAGGTAAGGGAAAGCTTTTGCAGGAGGCAGAGGAGTCGGCGAAACTTGAAAATGCTACGAAACCAGATATGGTCATCCTTACAACAATGTCGATATTCCCCGGGACGGAATTGGAGCACGAGGTAAAAAATGGCGCTTTTACTGTGGCACCGGAGTCAGAAGTCTTGATGGCGGAGAAACGCTTTATTGAATTGTTGGATATTCCGGATACTTATTTATGGGCAGCTCATTCTCTTGATTCGACACGGATTACTGGTCTGCTGCGAGAGGAGAAGGAGGCTATGCTGAATCGTTTGCAGCATAGTATTGATACTATGGATGATGAGAAGTTTCGGCAAACGTTCCGCCGGGATCATCTTTGAGATAGGAGGATACGAATGAGCTTAATCAAAGGGCTTCACCATGCTGCACTGCGTTGCTCGGGTGAAGAAGAAATGAACCGCACGGCTTAGTTCTATTGCGATATATTAGGTATGCGGCCGGTAAGAAACTGGGGAAGCAGGCGTTATTCTGCCTGTATGATTGATACAGGGAATGGATTATTGGAACTTTTTGCTGATGCGGAGCTTGGACGCAGACCTGGGCAGGTTGACCATATTGCATTGGACACAGATGATGTCGATGCTTGTGTAGCAGTTTGTCGTGAGCAAGGACTTGTGGTTGCACAAGAGCCAGGGGATTTGGGGGAGTGGATTTATGAAAGTATGGAAAAAAAGGATTGGCATTGATGCTGACTACTGGAGTTCTTATCGGAATGCCTTTAGGTACGGAGGCTGCTATGACGCTGGAAGATATTCCAGAAAAGCTGGGTGCTTTAACCATTAGTTTGCCGACACGCGGGGTTAGCATTGATACCAAAGAACAGAGTGGTGATAACTATTATCGGATTCGAGGGCATATTCATTCAGTCGATAGGAACGCACCGGAAATTGAGTTTCAGGTAAATTTGCCAACAAATTGGAATGGCAAAATGGCACAGTTTGGTGGTGGTGGGTTTGATGGACGAGAAGTCAACAGTTTGTCCGAAAAACTGTTGATTTCTCCCTGATCTAATAAAAGAAATGGAAAATTGGTGATTTTACAGCACCCAAATGCGTGTCTTGTAACCAATGTTTTACTACAGTAGGAAAACGCTGTATTTTGGATGAGCATAAGACACACTCTTAAATATTTAATTAATTTGATATTGTATTGTGACAACGTAATAAAAGGACAAAGAGCAGCGGGGGTTATAAAAATGTGCCTACTTGTTGACCGAAGAAAATGCTTTTATAATTGCGGTAGAACTTAAATGAGAGTTATGCGGGGGAATTATATAATGAAATTAAAAATGAAAATTATGGCACTGGGGCTGACTATTTTATTTACAGGATCTGTTGTTGGATTTTTACCAGATATAAATGTTTTTTTTGAACAGCCAACCGTTGAAGCATCTATGGCTACGCAAAGCAGTCAGACGGGACAAATTCGTTATTTTGGGCAGCCAGATGGCGTTAAGGGCAGCAAAACGGCATATGGCAATAATTTATCTGCGGGACATTATGTTCAGGCAGGTGATGCGAAAATCTACTACGAAGTCTATGGAACAGGTACACCCGTCTTCGTATTCCATGGTGGTGGAGTGGGTACGCCTTATGAGATGGGAGCTTTGATTGATCAGTTGCGTAAAGATCATCAGGTTATTGCTGTATCAACTCGTGGGCATGGCCGTTCAGAAATAGGTCATACACCATTGTCCTATGAACAGAAAGCCAATGACATGATTGCTGTTATGCGGGCGGTGACAAAGAAACCAGCAGCGATCATCGGTTTCAGTGATGGTGCTTATACTGCCTACAAGGTAGCATCTATGTATCCAGAGGCTGTTGACCGTATTGTGGCAATTGGTGCGGGAACACTAAAAAAAGGATTTTTTAGTGGAGAAATGAATGTGACGGATTTAGAGAAAATCGATAAGGCTTTCATTGACCAACAGATAAAAATTATGCCAGAGCCTGAACGATATCAAGAGTTTTGTACAAATTATATGAAATTCTGGAGCCAAATGGAAGTTGGCAAGGACGTGTTCAGTACAATCAAGTGCCCAGTGCAGTTGATTGTTGGTGACGAGGATGATCATGCACCGGTAGCGACCGTTTTGGAGGCGCATCAGTTGTTGTCGAATTCACGTTTGTGCGTGGTGCCAAAGGCGTGGCACACAGCGTTCCTCGATAATTATCCAGTGACCTGGGATGTGATCAATGAGTTTATTCATGCAGACAGTAAGAATTTAGTGTCGAGTAAAAAACTTAGTATAAATAATCGTTGAGGCTTTGGTAGTTATTTAGTTGACTATATAATAATAAAGCTTCTGTCCGTAGTGTTTGACCTTGCAACCATGGCTATTTTACGCAGTGGCACCTATTTATATGCAGACTCACTTGCTAAACTAGGCGAAGATGTTTATATGTATCAATTTAATTTTGTAGATCCAGTGTTTCGTAATACACCTTTTGGCGTCGCCTATGATCAGAATTGAAATATGTATTTCATAATAAATAAAAGGAGTAATTAAGAAAATAAGGGGTGACGGTATTGTGGATTATAAAAAAATGGGGAATGAGGTTTATCTTAGGATAGATCCTAATGAAGAGGTTATGGAAACAATAAAAAAGGTATGTAAAAAAGAAAATATTTTCACAGCATATTTCCAAGGAATTGGTGCTTGCGGAACTGCTGTATTGTCAACTTATTATCCAGAAACTAAAAATTTTATAGAACACCCATACTCTGGAATGCTGGAGATGGTTTCGCTTATGGGAAATGTTACGGAAGATAAAATGAACGAAATTAGTTTGCATGCTCATGCGGTATTCTCCTATCTGAACGATAGTAATGAGGTGTCAACGATAGCTGGACATATGCTTAAGGCAGTAATAAGCTATACGGGCGAGATTATCATTCGGGTAGCGCCTGAGAAAATTGGTCATAGAGCAGATATTGTACCAGATATAAATGTGTGGAGTTTTTGAAAATTTAAAAGAATTGGGAGCAATCGAGGTGCATGATATTTGGAACCCTTGGCATGGTTGTGCGAAATGCAGTGAAGGATGCCAGAATTGCTATATGTATTTTTTGGATCGTATGCGTAATCGTAATGGCGCTGATATTTGCCGTACAACAAGCTTTTCATATCCTTTGCAAAAAAAACGAAATGGCCGTTATAAAATCCAAAGCGGAGAGTTGATACGTGTTTGTATGACCTCTGATTTTTTCTTGGAGGAAGCGGATGATTGGCGTGAGGAAGCATGGCGGATTATGCAGCGGCGTAGTGATGTTAAATTTTTTTTGCTGACAAAGCGTCTGCAGCGTGTTCGGGAATGCTTACCATCTAATTGGGTGGATGGTTGGGAAAATATTTTTTTCAATGTTACCTGTGAAAATCAGCGCCGGACAGATGAAAGAATACCACTATTATTAGAACTACCGTTTAAACATAAAGGTATTATGTGTGCACCATTAATTGGACCGATAAGCATAAAGAAATATCTTGCTGCTGGTCAGATTGAACAGGTTATTTGTGGTGGCGAAAACTATGATGGGGCACGGCCTTGCAATTTTGATTGGATTAAAAAGATGCGCCAAGAATGTGTAGCGGAGGATGTAACTTTTTGTTTTATTGAAACTGGCACGAATTTTATTAAAGATGGAAAAACATATCATATGAGAAAAAAATCCATACAAAGTGCAATGGCTTTTAAGTCACAAATGAATTTTACAGGTAAGCCGATCTGTTTTGATTTACAAGACGTATATGGAGAAATTCCAAAAGAGTATTTATATGTTCCGCAATATCGTGAAAGTTGTAATTGTTGTAGTGCCAAATTGATTTGCAATGGCTGCAGTAATTGCGGCAAATGTCAATAAAAAAATCTGAACGCAGAGTGGTCTGTCGTTCAGATTTTTTATTCCAAATTTTGTTTGTATTCTATGCCCCATGCTTCCATTGATTTAATAATAGGACGCATAGTTTCGCCTAATTCACTTAGGCAATATTCTACACGAGGGGGGACTTCTGGATATACGGTTCGAGTAACAATACCATCAGCTTCCATTGAGCGTAAACTATCAGTTAGCACTTTTTGACTGATTCCAGGAAGCGTTCTTCGTAATTCATTGAATCTCCATGGACGTTGAAGCAAATTTCGTATAATTAAAAGTTTCCATTTACTGCCGATTAATTGGACAGTAGTTGCTACTGGACATTCAGGTAATTCTTCCTTTGTTAGCATGATAACGCCTCTTCTTATAGTTCACAATCGAATATTATATTCAAATTGTAGTATAGGACACTTGTTTTTGCAAGCAGTTATAAAAAGGTAACTAAGTAATAGATTTGTGCGTACTTTTTTTCATATAGTCTCTGCATTAGAATACGAGTATGGAACGAACAGTTTCAAAATATAAAGTGAGGAGGTAATGATGATTATGGCACTTTCTAATTTGGCTGGATGGAATCAACAAGAGGCAGCTTCTACTGGTGGATCTGCTTGTGGTTCGTCTGATAAACCGGCAGCTTGTGGTGCATCAGATAAACCTGCAGAAGCTCCGGCAGCTTGCGGCAGTACTGATAAGCCTGAAGAAAAACCAGCAGCTTGTGGTTCAGCATGCGGTGCTGGCGATAAGAAGTAATTGATTCTGGTATTTTTACAATGACCCCGGTGAAAGTTTGCCGGGGACTTGAATTTTTTCTGGTGGTTCTGCCAGTTTATATAGAGAAGGGAGAGCTATATGAAGCAATATTTTGCTTTTCAATGGCATATTACCGATGACTGTGATCAGCGCTGTAAGCACTGTTATATTTTTTCCGAGGATAATAGCAAGCCATTGGAAACTATGAATTGGGCGCAGATGCAGGAAGTTGTTGCCAACTGCAACGATATGTGTGAAATGACTGGGCGGCTGCCGTATTTTTATATTACTGGCGGTGATCCTATTTTACATCCGGATTTCTGGCGTTTATTAGAATTATTGAAAGAAAAAGATATTCCTTTTACTATTATGGGAAATCCATTTCATCTGAATGATGAGGTGTGTCAGCGGCTGAAGAGCTACGGTTGCCAGAAATATCAACTATCTCTTGATGGAATGAGGGAAACACATGACTGGTTCCGGAAACCGGGATCTTTTAATTGTACATTAGAGAAAATTTCCTGCATTAAACGTGCAGGCATCCGTTCTGTTATTATGACAACCGTATCCGGAAAAAATATTGACGAGATTCCGGAAATTATCGATACGGTTGTTAAATATGGCGCTGATGTATTTGCCTTTGCACGGTATTGTCCGACAAGTGATGAGAAAGATACTGGCATAACACCACATCGATATCGTGAATTGTTAGACGTTTGTTATCAAAAATTCCAAGCGTATGAAGCAGCCGGATGCAAAACCTATTTTAACAGAAAAGATCATCTTTGGACGCTCTATGAATATGAAAAAGGGATTTTCAAAATTCCAGAGGATGCGCAGCCTGGCATGATTTATGGCGGCTGTAACTGCGGGAATTGTCATTTAACTATTCTTCCTACAGGAGATCTATATGCTTGTAGGCGTTTTAACAGTAAAGTTGGCAATGTATTTGAGGATCGGATTGCCGATGTATGGGTGTGTGAAATGGAAGTGTATCGCGAGTATACGAAATTTAAGAAATGTGCGAAATGTGAGCTGCTCGCGTGGTGTAGAGGTTGTCCAGCTGTTGCTTATGGAACGACTGGAGATTTTTATGGAAGTGATCCCCAATGCTGGAGGGAGATTGTGGAATGAGAGCTGTTTTATTGACGGAGCCAACCGATGCGAAAGACATAGTGCTAAGTGAATGTGCCATACCAAAGGTGAAAAGTGGCTGGGTGCTTCTTCGTGTCAAAGCTTTTGGGTTAAATCATTCTGAACAGATTTTGCGAAAGTCTGAAATTCGTGCGAATTATATTCAAAAACCAATCATTCCGGGGATTGAATGTGTGGGAGAAATTGTGGATGCATCAGATAGTCCTTTTTCTGTCGGAGAGAAAGTAGTAGCCTTGATGGGAGGAATGGGACGCAGTTTCCACGGCAGCTATGCAGAATATGTTCTGCTTCCAAGTCATCATGTGTTTTCAATAGCAAGCAATCTTTCCTGGGAATATCTTGCGGCAGTGCCGGAAACCTATTTCACAGCATGGGGCTCGCTCTTTGAATGTCTGCATTTGAAACATGAGGATATTCTTTTGATAAGGGGAGCTACCTGCGCTCTTGGCTATGCGGCAATTCAATTAGCGAAAGCTCTTGGTTGTAAAGTTCTGGCTACCACGCATCGGGAATCTAAAATTCCTTTGCTTGATCAGGCGGGAGTAGATTTGCCGATCCTTGACACAGGTAGTTTAAAAGGAAAGATATCTGGTGTTACCAAGGTATTAGAACTCGTTGGTCTGAAAACACTCCAGGATACGCTGCGGTCTGTAGAAAAAGAAGCTATCGTTTGTCAAACGGGGGTTCTTGGTGGAGTATACAGGTTGAATACTTTTGACCCGATTAAAGATATTCCCAATGGAGTTTTTTTGACGGGATTTTATAGCAATAAACCTACACAGGATGTAATGAAAGCTATTTTTGAATTTCTTAATAAATATCAACTCTTGCCCGGGATTGGAAAAATATATTCATTTTCTCAGATTGCAAAAGCTTGTGAAGATATGGATACAGGCAGGGTAAATGGAAAAATCGTAGTTAAGATAGATGAGTAAAATGGATGCCCTAAAGATAGAGGGTGTAAGCGTATGCTTTAAAAAAATAAAAATCTAATTTGGGGTAGTTTGACTATGGAGAATTTGTAACGTCTGAGAATAGAAATTGAAACAGCGAATGCTATTGTCATTGGGGCAGGAGCCGGTTTATCTGCTGCGGCGGGGCTTACGTATTCGGGCGAACGTTTTCATAGAACATTTTATGATTTTGAAGAAAAATATGGATTTCATGACATGTATGCCGGTGGTTTTTATCCTTATGAAACATTAGAAGAGTACTGGGCATATTGGAGCCGATACATTATGATAAATCGCTATCAAGATGCACCAAAAGCAGTTTATGAAAAACTACTTAACCCTGTGAAGGGAAAAGAGTATTTCGTGATTACTACGAATGTAGATCATTGTTTTCAAAAATCTGGATTTGATAAACAGCGACTTTTTTATACACAGGGTGATTATGGATTGTTTCAGTGTTCAGAGCCATGTCATCAGAAAACCTATGAGAATGAAGCTGTGATTAAAAGAATGGTCGAAGAGCAGCAGAACATGCGTGTGCCTGCGGAAGTGTTACCGATATGTCCTCTGTGTGGGAAGAGGATGATAATGAACTTACGTGCGGATCAAAGCTTTGTAGAGGATGATGGTTGGTATAGAGCTGCAAATCGGTGTAAAAAATTTATTCATGATTATAAAAATTCACATGTTCTTTTTTGGGAACTGGGTGTTGGGTATAATACACCAGCAATTATTAAATATCCATTTTGGCAGATGACAATACAAAATTCTAAGGCAGTTTATGCATGTTTGAATAATGGTGACATTGCTTATCCCAATGTGCTTGAGGATCAGGTAATTTACATTAATAGTGATATTTGTGAAATGTTAGAAAAAATAGATTAGCTTAAAATGGCATACGGTTTCCATGTCGATTTCCACAGATTAAATCAATAAAAAAATATGAGTATGTGCATAAAAAGCATTATTTGCTTTATCAACTATGGTTGCGTAAACAAACCAAAACTGGAAGAGAGAGATATTGCTTTCACACGGAGATGAATGTTTGTTTTCTTTGTCGCTAGTCAATGGTGAACATCGTTGCGTTTTCTTGCAGATTAAAAATTTTTAAACGGCATGAAAACCAATCGAATCGTTAAAGACATGAGTATGTACGCAGACATCTAATGTATTTGGAATTCCCCTAAGAGCTATTGCCATACCAATATTTGATCAAGAAAGATTTATTGGGGTCGTTGCGATGGCTATTGATTTGAAAGCACAGGAAAATCTTTATACGACTGCGCGAGGCGTATCATCTTCTGCCCAAGAGATTGGCACAACCACAGAAGAGGTGGCTGCAACATCTGAGTTATTAGCAAAAGCACTCAAGGATTTGCAGAATAATAGTGGCAGCGTTTTGTCAAATATTAGAAAGACGGATTATATTCTCAGGTTTGTTAATAGTATTGCAGGAAATTCTAATTTACTGGGATTGAATGCGGCAATTGAGGCTGCCCGAGTAGGTGAATATGGTAAGGGCTTGTCTGTGGTTGCTGAGGAAATCCGCAAGATGGCTTCTGACAGTCAAGATGCAGTCAGACAGATTAACTCGATAATCGAGCTGATTCAGAGCTCAATCAAGAGCATCATTGGAGAAATTGACATGGTTTCCAATTTGAGTGAACGACAAGCTGTGGCAATCGAGCAGATTGCTTCGTCGGTACAGCGACTCGCAGATTCAGCTGCGGATATTGAACAGGTTGCCAGGGAACTGTAATATGGAATGAAATGCCCGGTCATATGGGGTTTGACCGGGCATTTCAATTCTATGGCAAAATCCGTAAATAAGGCCTTCATGGATGTCGGATACTGGGGCGTTAATTTCTTATTTGCATTCGTCAGCCGCCAGATGGCGACCTTTTCGTCCGGTTCATCAATGTCAAGGGTGCGTACTGCTTTGTATACATCCTCATGGGTGCCGAGCACGACACATGTTTGCTCCTGCTCCGACGCATCTAATGTTTTGGACGCATTCACTATGGAAATTGGGGATAGTGGATTATTTTTTATCCCCAAACAATCCTAATGAATTGAGCTTGCTTTCAGGCTCTTTACCACTCTCTACACGTTTTATATTATTCACAAAAAAATCATATCTTTTTTTATGGAATTTGAGACCATCGGGCATACCCGCCGTATGGGGAGTAAGTATGACATTCTTGAGGTCTCGTAGCGCACTGTCAAGTGCCAGAGGCTCAGATTCAAATACATCCAGACAGGCACCTGCAATATCATTGTTTTTTAATGCATCGATCAGATCATGTTCATATACAACTCCACCACGTGATGTATTGATGAACAGCGCTGAATTTTTCATTTGCTTAAATGTAGATTTACCGATTAACTGTTTGGTTTGCTGAGTCAATGGTATATGTACTGTGACGATATCGGATGTGCTTAGAAGAGTAGCAAAATCGGTTATTTCTATAAAGCTGTCAAATGCAATAGCAGGATTTCTAGCATAGGCCAGTACATGCATATCGAAAGTTTGACAAAATTTAGCAACTCTTTTGCCGATGGCGCCCAAACCGATAATCCCTATGGTTTTGCCAGCCAATTCGCTTCCTGCATAATCTAATTGTTTTTCGTCCAGTCTGTTTTTCATGAAGAAATCAAGAAATGGTATGTTTTTATAATAAGAGAATATTAATGCCATTACGTGCTCAGCTACTGCCTGTGCGTTGACTCCTGCGGCATTTGCCGCCCAAATGCCGAACTGTGTACAAGCATCAATATCTACATTATCAAATCCTGCACCTGTCTGTACTAATTTTAAATTTTTTGCTATAGAAAGCAGGCTGCTGTCCACCTTAATATGTTCGGGGATCAGTACCTGACAATCTTCTATATGAGGTAGCATTTCTTTTCCAGGTGGGACAACTACAATGTCCCAGTCTGCAGGAAAATAGTTTATAATATTTGATTTTGAGATATCGTTAAAATAGCCGACAATAAGAACCTTCATGGTAAAATCACCTTTCATATTTTATACTGTATTTTTTGAGAAAATTTATTTGATGCCTGTTATTATCTGTCTGACAGCAAAGTGTCGTGTAGTGCATTTCAATTTCTATGCTTTAGTTTGTGACTCTATGCCTAAAACTTTAAGTTAGACCTGTATTGGTGACAAGAATAAGCTAGTGGCTTTATCATTTCGTTTTATATTTTTCTAATCTCTGGGAAAGTGTTCCGGTATGTATTTCAAACAAATGATTGTCGAAGTCATAAAAATATAATGACCGTCCTTCGCCTTCTACGCGTGGTCGTGGTGGCTTAAAATCTACGCCCAGTTTTCGGATGCGTGATTCATATGTTCCAAAATCTACTGCTGGTATTTTAAATGCGATGTGGTTGTATGTGCGAGTTGGAAGAGACTCGCCTTCCATGATGGCAATCCATTGCCCGCCAATCATGAAGAATTTTTCTTTTGATATTGAGAATGTGGTATCTCCGCTAGAGTATACTTCTGTGGCTTCGAATATTTGTTGGAAAAATTTAGTCGCCAGTTCAAGGTCTCTGACAATAAAAGTTACGTGACTGATGCTTTCTATCATATGATCATCTCCTATGAATTCGGTTTTTATCATTTCTTGCAGGATATATAATCTCTTCTTTGCTCCCGGTAGAAATAACTATATTCGTTGTTCCTTTTATTTAGAGATGATTTTTCTTCACGTCATAGTCATGACCGCCGGTTTTTGGAGATCATGACTCAAGTAAGAATAAAATATGGTAGTGACAGACAACGTTTTAGGCCAGATTTAAACGATGAGTTAGAATATAATTTGTGATGATAAAAAAAATGCCACAGAGGAGTAATGAGGTGACATAGTAGTTTGTATCAAGTATAAACGCAAATATTTGACCGAAAATGAAAAGCCCGAAAAAAGCTACGAAAGCAGAGAAGATACTATGCTCATGGGAGAGATGACCGATGGACAGTGAAGCATAGATGACAAGTATCGCTGTGGCATCGTACATAAGTATTCCACAGATAAAATCAGCAAAGCTTGTCGTGAGGTTAAGTATATCATTCGGCGTGATGGTACTGAAAGGAAACTGGAAGGCAGAAAAAATGTCCGGTTTTATGGTGACAAATAGAAAAAAAACGGTAGTGAATGTCAGCAGCATGCCAATGAAAGCAATGAGAAGTGCGGCGACGAGCTTACTGGTAATAAGTTCCCAGGTCTTTACGGGCAAGGTGAAAGTCAGATAACCTTCATTGGAAAAAAAGTTACTGTAGAAGCGGCGCGTGATAACAACAAGCGTAAAAACCATGACCGCGGCAATGATGAGAATATGAAAAAGTGTCGTAAAGGACATGATTGTCGGCATCTGCAGCATATAGAAAAGTTTTTCAAGCAAAGCAAATAGAATAAGCGCAGCATAGAACGGAAGCAGCTGACGAAATACG
>WSSedB1CaDRAFT_10001015_pt1 | contig 11243 bp, 11 predicted proteins | sample WetSurSB1Cattail_FD_9460 | JGI IMG/M metagenome (IMG submission 9460)
CGGCGTCGCTGAAGCCCCTGCCCGACGCCAAGCATGTCGACCCGACGAGCTTCGCGAGGGAGATGCTGGCGCTGCAAGCCAAGCAAAAGGCCGCGGCCGGCCGGCCCTCGGCCTTCGACGTGGCGCTCGATGTGAAAGTCTCCGCGCCGAACCGCATTTTCGTGCGCGGACGCGGCATTGACGCGGAGTTTGGCGGCGAGTTGAAAATCTCCGGCACGGCGCAAAATCCGAAGATCCTGGGCGCCTTCGATTTGCGCCGCGGTCGGCTGCAATTGCTCACCCAGCGCATCGACATCACACGGGGCGCGCTGACCTTCGCGGGCGGGCTAACGCCACAGCTGGATTTTACCGCCGAGACCACCGCCGCCGACGTGACCGCCCAGATCGCCGTCAGCGGCCCCGCGGCGCAGCCGAGCTTCTCCTTCACCTCTACGCCGGAATTGCCGCAAGACGAAGTGCTGTCGCGGCTGCTCTTCGCCAAGGCGTCGGGATCGCTTTCGCCGCTCCAGGCGCTCCAGCTCGCGACCGCGGTCGCGCAGCTCTCGGGCGCCGACACGGGCGGCGGCGGTTTCGAGAAAATGCGCAAGGCGCTGGGCGTCGATTCGCTCGATCTCGCCGCGGGCGGCGCGGGCGGGCCAACCGTCGGCGCCTCCACCTATCTCACCGACAACGTCAACGTCGGCGTGCGCGCCGGCGCCAAGCCCGCCGACGCCGCGGTGAACGTCGGGGTGGACGTGACCAAGAAGCTGCGCGTCCAGAGCGAAACCCGGATGGACGGACACACTTCGGTCGGCGTCGGAGTGGAATGGGAGTATTGAGACCGGCGCGGCGGTTTAAAGTCCGGCCATCGCGCGGCGCGCGAAGTTCAGCGCCGGCAATGGCGACTCATTACGCCCAGGACCGCGCATGAGAACTACCACCGCAGAACGCGCGATCCGATCACATATCCGATCAAGGCGACCATGCCGATCGCGAGAGAATACCAAGTCGCCATGAACAGCGGGCTGTCGTCGGTGCAATGGGAGGCATAGAGCGTCGCGGCGACGCCGCTCGCCACGAGTCCAGCGACGGCGCCAGCGAGGCCGGGCCTGGTCGGCGCGCCTTGTCGCAAGGCCGCGAAGATGCACGCCAAGGGGCCGAGCGATAGAAATGGAATCAGCATCAAGCAGAACCGGGCGTTCGTTCCGACGAGCCTGGGCCACCACGCGGTCGCGGGCGTGACGATGAGTTCGGCGGTCGCCGCGACCATGAGCAGCAACGGCGCGGCCAACCAGGCCCAGGCCCAAAAGCCACTCGAAACGCCCGGAGTCGCGAGACGAGACAGAAGTCTCGCCGCCGTCGCGGCAAGACTTAGCGTGACGACGAACTTGAACGGGAACCGAATGGTTTCCATGGCGTGGCCAAAGTCGGGACGGACTCCGATCCAGAAAAGAAATTCAGCAATCGCGATGATGGAGCCCAACGCAATGCCGCCGACGAGCATCCGCCGAAAAGGCGCCTTTGAAACCGTCAGATCAACAACAAGCGCATTGATCAGATCTTCAGTTCTCATCGCCATCACCTCGATACAGAGCCGCAAGCGCCTTTATGGCGCGGTGTAGCGCCACCCGGACCGCCCCCTCGCTCATTTTCAAGCGCTCCGCCGTCTCTCGAACCGAACGTCCCTCGACCGACAAGGAGCGCACCAAATCACGCTGACGCTCCCCGAGCCCGCCGAGCATACGGTCGAGGTCGCCCCGATCCGCCGTGTCGTCGCTTCCTTCGGCGGTCAATATATCCGCGAGGTCGTCGATCGGGAGCGTCAGCCTATTCCCTCGACGGCGACGCGCATCAATCAGCTTGTTGCGCGCAATTGTCATGATCCAGGGACCGAACGGCCGATCGACATCCCAAGTGTGCCGCTTGAGGTGGATCGCCAGGAGAACCTCTTGGACGATATCTTCGGCCTCGCCCCCATCCAAACCGATACGAGCGCAGTTTCGGCGCGTCACCGTTCGCAAGACCGGCGTGAGAGAAACGAGAAGGCGGCGATAAGCCATCGCATCGCCATCGATCGCGGCGCGCATCAGCAACCCCCATTCCCGCTCGACTACACGCAGTCCCACTTCTCCCCCTCTTGCTTCGTAGCAATGCATGTCTTCGTTACGCTACGCCCGGGCGAAACGTCGAATATTCATTTTATCCACATTCTGGCGCGCGTTTGATGAAGCGCGATGACGTGTAACACAAGTATCCCGTCGCCCGAAGAGCGCCTTGCCCGTCTCCATTTGATCTCGCGCTTACCCCGAGGAGAAAGACGAAGCATCGCCGTTCCGCGAATTATGTTTTGGTTGGTCCGCTCGGCCGAGCAGCCGAGTTGTCAGACACTCCGTGACATCTTTAGGCGTGAAAACACGCCGTCGTAAATGTCGGCTTGATGACAGCCGCGAAAAATGCTCCGGTTTCTTTTTCACGTTTCGGAACTTGACAATGGTTCGCTGCGTCGGTCCGATATCCCATGACGAAACTATCGCGGCCGCCGCGAGACTTGATGAAGTCAACGCCAAGCTTTCGGATTCGCGGAGACATCGACCTGCGTCGAAGAGGCGCCCTGAACAACGACCAAGGCCTCAAATTTCGCCATCCTCCGGGCCGCCAGTTCTTCATGCCAGCGCGCAGTTTAAAGGAGTCGTAGCTTGGAACGACCTGCCGCGACCTTGCTGAAGTGGTCCCGCTACCACGCCGCGCCGGGATGGCGCGATGTCGTCGCTCTCGGGATGACGATTTTGATCATTCTGCTGCTCGGCCTCGGCGCGCAACAGATGGTCGGCCCATTCAGCGCGACCGAGCACAGCGAAATTTCGATTTCGCCGCTCGCTTTGCCCTATTACGCGCTGAGAACGACGATGCGCATGTTCGCGGCGCTCGCGGCGTCGCTGTTGTTCACCTTTACTTACGCCACGCTCGCCGCCAAGAGCCGGCATGCGGAAATCATCTTGATCCCGCTGCTTGACGTTCTCCAGTCCGTTCCGGTGCTCGGCTATTTGTCGTTCACCGTGGTGTTTTTCATGTCGCTTTTTCCCAGCAACGCGCTCGGCCCGGAATTGGCCGCCATTTTCGCGATCTTCACCAGTCAGGCCTGGAACATGGCTTTCAGCTTTTATCAATCGCTGCGGACCATTCCCTCCGACATTGACGAGGCCAGCCGGAGCTTTCGCTTTTCGAGCTGGCAGCGTTTTTGGCGTCTGGAAGTTCCATTTGGAATGCCCGGCCTCGTCTGGAACATGATGATGTCGATGTCGGGCGGCTGGTTTTTCGTTGTCGCCTCCGAGGCGGTGTCGGTCGGCGATCTTCAGTTCGCGCTTCCGGGCATCGGCTCCTACGTAGCGAAGGCGATCGAGAATCGCGATCTATCCGCGGTCGGCTTTGCAATCGCGGCGATGGCCGCGACCATTGTTCTATACGACCAATTGCTGTTTCGCCCCTTGGTGGCCTGGGCCGACAAATTCCGTTTCGAACAGGCCGCCGCCCAAGTCGTTCCGCGAAGCTGGGTCCTCGATCTGTTCCGAAAGACGAAGGCCTTGAAGGGACTGTTCGCGCCGATCGAATGGCTCATCGATCACATCGTGCGCGCGCGCCTGAGCCTTTCGTCGATCCTGCCCGCATGGCGCGCTTCGAAACTTTCATTGCGCGTGATCGACGCGCTGTGGTTCGTCGCCGTTGCGCTCGGCGCGGCCTATCTCATCCGCGCGCTGCTACGTTTCGTCGCGCCGACATTGTCGATCGATGATCTAATGGAAGTCGCGCAAAGCGGCGGGCTGACATTCCTGCGGGTCGCCGTGCTGATCGTGATCGCCACGCTGGTCTGGGTTCCGATCGGCGTGGCGATTGGACTGCGGCCAGCCGTGGCGGAAAGAATTCAACCGATCGCGCAATTTCTCGCCGCTTTCCCGGTCAATCTGCTGTTTCCAGTAGCGGTCTATCTGATTCTAAAGTTCGACCTCGAGCCCAATATCTGGCTCAGTCCCTTGATGATTTTGGGCACGCAATGGTACATTCTGTTTAACGTGATCGCTGGGGCGTCAGCCTTTCCCAGCGATTTGCGCGAGGCGGCCGCGACTTTCCGCATTCACGGATGGGGCTGGTGGCGGAAGGTGATCCTGCCCGGCGTCTTTCCCTATTTCGTCACCGGCGCGATCACGGCGTCAGGCGGAGCCTGGAACGCGAGCATCGTGGCCGAGGCCGTGAGTTGGGGGCGGACAAAGCTCAGCGCCGATGGCCTGGGAGCCTACATCGCGCTGGCGACGGAAGCAGGCGATTTTCCGCGGATAGCCTTAGGGATAGCCATGATGTCAGCGATGGTGGTCGCTATGAACCGCCTGTTTTGGCGCCCGCTTTACACTCTGGCCGAACGTCGAACCCGACTGGACTGAGACATCCCATGGTCGAATCCAACCTCAAGCCGGTTCTCGAATTGCAGCATGTTTGCAAGGCCTTCGCCAAGCCGTCGGGCGAACCGCTGGCGGTGCTGTCGGAAATCAACATCTGCTTGCGCGAGGGAGAAATCCTCGGTTTGCTAGGGCGCTCCGGCTCTGGAAAGTCGACGTTATTGCGCATCGCAGGCGGCTTGATAAAGCCGACCGGGGGAGAGGTTCTTTACCGCGCGGCGCCACTGGAGGGGCCCGCGGAAGGCATTGCGATCGTCTTCCAGACTTTCGCTCTCTTTCCCTGGTTGACCGTTCTCGAAAATGTCGAAGCGGGATTGGATGCGTTGGGACTGGGCCACGCCGAGATTCGCGCGCGAGCGATGCAAGCAATCGATCTGATTGGCCTCGACGGCTTCCAATCGGCCTATCCGCGAGAATTGTCCGGCGGCATGCGCCAGCGCGTCGGCTTCGCCAGGGCAATCGTGATCAATCCAGTTCTACTGTTGATGGACGAGCCTTTTTCCGCGCTCGATGTTTTGACCGCGGAAACTCTTCGAACCGATTTCCTCGATTTGTGGACCGAACATTTGCTTCCGACCAAATCCGTTTTGATGGTCACGCATAACATCGAGGAAGCCGTCCAGATGTGCGACAAGATTCTTGTGCTCTCCTCGAATCCGGGTCGTATAGCCGCCGAAATTCCCGTCCCATTATTGCATCCCCGCGACAGGTTGGACGAAGAATTCCGGACCATCGTGGACGAAATTTATTCGATCCTCACCGCGCGCACGGTCGAGTCGATCGGCGCGTTGAGGCGCGCGCACGGTGGGCTCGCGCAACCCCTACCGCGCGCCTCGGTGAACAAGATGAGCGGCCTTTTGGAAACGCTGGCGGCGCAACCCTATGACGGCCGCGCCAATCTGGCGGAGTTCGCGCGATCGCACAGAATGGAGATCGACGACTTGTTTCCGTCAGCGGAAGCGCTTCACATGCTGGAATTCGCCGAATTCGACGATGGCGCTTTGAAGCTCACCGCCGCCGGTCGGGCGTTTGTCCCAAGCGGCACCGATGAGCGCAAACGTTTGTTCAAGGAGCATCTGCTGTGCTTCGTTCCTTTGACCGCGCACATCCGTCGCGTCCTTGAAGAACGGGAAAGCCACGCAGCCCCCTCTACAAGATTTGAGATCGAACTCGAAGACCATCTGACCGCCGCCGACGCCAAACAGACGTTGCGCTCCGCGACCGCATGGGGCCGCTACGCCGAACTATTCGCGTACGACGACAAAACGCGAATGTTTTCGATCATTGCCGTCCGCGAATAGCATTCAACGCGGTCGAGGTTTCAGACTTTCCGCGCGTTCGCCCCGCCGAATCAGCGTCAGCCGATTTGGGAATATCCCGTGTGAGTCTGTCTTGGGGAGGATTGGCGTAACGAACCAAAAATTCATTCCCCGTCCACTTCCGCCTTCAGCTTTTCCGATCCTTTGAAGGTGACAACCCTGCGGGCGGTGATCGGGGCCTCGACCCCGGTCTTCGGATTGCGCCCAGGGCGCTCGCGCTTCCGGCAAACGGCGAAATTGCCGAAACCGCGAAGCTTCACGTCGTCCCCGGCGACGAGCGCGATGACGATTTCCTCGAGAACGGCGTCAATCAGCTCCTTGGACTGACGGCGCGAAATGCGCGGACAAGCGGAATAGACCGCTTGCGCGATTTCCTGCTTGGTCAATGTTGCTCGCGACCGATCGTCCGAAGCCGGCGAAGCATCTAAGTTGGGATTCGCCGCCGACGATTTCGAGCGCGTTTCGTATTCTTGGCGTTCCGGTCTGCCGCCTCGTTCATCGAGGATTTCCGTTTGAGAGCCTCTAGCGCCGCTGAGATTGTGAAACAAGAAAGAGAGCTCCTTCACGCCCTGAACCGAAGATATGCCTTGCCATTCGCTTCTAACAACTTCGCCGGCTTCCGCAAGATGGCGCGGCGCCGCACGCGTCGAGCCCGTTTGGCGCCGACAATCGAGCAGGGCCCTATTCGGCTCGGCCCTCGGCGCTATATGCTGATCCGAAGGTTCCGGCGAAGGGAACGCCCATGCATTACGGCCATGCCCAATATCCGCCAATAGCCCCACCGCTTTTCGCGATGCTCGCCGTCGCGCTCGGCATTCTGCTGATCCTAGTCCAGATCCGCGTGCTGCGTTACGCCTATATGCAGCTCGGCGTGAGTTCGGGCGCCGCCTTCATATTGCTCTTCGGCTCGCTCCTCGGCGGCTATGTGAACATTCCCATCGCCACGCTGGGCTCCGAAACCATGGTGACCGAGCGCGAGGTGACCTATTACGGCATGCGTTACGTCGTGCCGGCGCTGACCAATTCGCCCGAGGTCATTCTCGCCGTGAACGTCGGCGGCGCCGTGATTCCGACCCTGCTCTCGCTCTATCTGCTGTCGAAAAACGGGCTCTGGGGACGCGGCCTGATCGCGACCGCGATCATCACCGCGATCTGCCACGCTCTCGCGCAGCCGGTGCGCGGCGTCGGCATCGGCCTGCCGATCTTCGTCGCGCCGGTGGCCGCGGCCATCGTCGCCGCGCTGGTCTCCTGGCGCCACGCCGCGCCGCTGGCCTATGCCGGCGGCAGCCTTGGCGTGCTGATTGGCGCGGATCTGCTCAATCTCGACAAGCTTCAGGGCCTCGGGGCGCCCGTTCTTTCCATCGGCGGCGCGGGCACCTTCGACGGAATCTTCGTCACGGGCATGATGGCGGTGCTGCTGGCGGGGTTCACCGGCGGCGGGCGACGCGGCGAGGACATAGAGGATCGCCCGCGCCGACGCGCGTGGTGAAGCAGAACGCATGGGCGCGATGCGGCTTTTGGCGTCGGGTCTGCCCACACTTACGGATTTTGGCATGCCTTGCGCGGTCAAACGATGAAAAAGCGCGGCGTCGTTTCACCGTCGCCCTAAAGTCAAATGGCGCTTTTCGCGAAGCCGTGGATCGGATGCCTGCGCGACGGCTCGACGCGGTCGCGCGGCGATCCTTCAATTTTTCGTCGCCGGAACGCCTCGGCCCGAACTCGGCCCCATGGATCTGGCGAAACGTGGATACGAGCGTACCGCCATGCCTCTTGGCGATTTCGCCGTTCTTGTCCGCGCGGCGGTTGTCGAGGCTTGGTCGCTTTGTCATCGCGGTTTCCCTGAGTTTGATGAACGAGCATCACAAACCGTGTTTCACGGACTAACGTCCGAAAGCGGCGCCGCCGCCCGGCTCGGATGTGACAACTTGTCACCGCGCCCGGCGGGAACTTATGTTCCTTTGAGGGGTTGAAAAAACAATTCCGGCGTCGCCGATATCCCTGCCCCACGTCACGCGTTACCGCCCGAAAATCCTTCGACGAAATAATGCGAAAATTGCCGGCGAACGAGTCGCGGAGCCACGCCCAATTCGGGGAGACCTGTCCACGCGGGAAGTCGAGCATCGCATCGCCGGCGTGAGCGTAGGTTTTGTAATGCGTCCTGAGACGACAGGGCGGGGAATTGCCCGCTGACGACGCCGTCCGCGAAATGTGTATGGCGCGTCTGGATATAGCTGCCGCTTCGACGTGGAACGTCGTCAGACTGGAATCGCGCGAACGGCGACAAAGAGGCCCCGCTCAATCGTTTCGTCATCCCGCGGTCCATCCGAGGACAAGGCCATGTTCACGATCACGACGCCCAGCGACCGGCTCCACGCTCCGATCCGTCAAAAAGCGAGCGCGATATTGTTCACCCATGCGGTCGCCTCGATGCCCCTCGCAGAGCAGTTGTCCGTGCGAGAAACCGCGGAGACCCTGAACGGCCTCGACGAGGAAGACGATAGGTGTGACGAGCACGACTTCGGGGAGTTCGAGGTGGGGGGAGAATGGTACTGCTGGAAAATCGATCTCGACGACCCGGCTCTGGAACTTGCATCGGATGGCGCGCCTGAGCCTGACCAGGGAACCCACGTCATGACTATTTTGTTCGCCGACGAATACTGGCAGCTCAAGTCGGCGCAGCTCGACCTCTGATCCCGTCGTGAAATACTGTTCTTCCCGCGCTTCTCGCCGAGCCATCGCGCCCATTTATCCGCGGGACATGTCCAGCGAACGGCGGGCGAAACAACCGCGCCGGCTTCGGCGATGGGCCGCTCGGGGCAAGAAATTCCGCATTACAATTTAACGGAGAAGATTGACATCGGTGTTGAGACGCCCACTCTGAATCAGACGCTCAAACTCTATAAATCGTGACCGCGTAAATGTCCGACTGGAAACCAAATCTTCTTCGCGTATTTCACATTCGCCGACGCTCGCGCCCTTTGTTGATCGGCGCGGGATCCATATGCCCATGCACGTCCAAGGCTCCAGATGCGCCTCGTTGCGGATGAGGCCTCACAACCTGCTAGTTCACTCCCGGTTATTGGTGGTCCGACGCATAGCCCTCGCAACTCTCGTCGAATTCATCGAGACCGGACTCGAGATGACTGGCGAGCAACGGGATCCCGAGAAGATAGGCGGACGTTGGGCCCACGCGCCGTTCGCGAGCCTGCGCGACGGCGGCGTCCCATTCCTCCGCCGAGAAATCGCCGCGCCCAACCCATGTGAGCGCGACCAATTCGCATTGCTCGTCTTCGTCCATGGCGTCGATGAACGCGCAGAGTTCCTGGCGGACGGTCGAGAAGGCGTCCTCGGTAAGAACGCTGACGAATTTGTCATCCGCGGGATTCGAAGCGTCGGCCGCGACTCCCTCATCCTCGGACTCCAGCTCGCGAGCCTTGAGGATCACGTAACAAACTTTCTCGGTGTTGATGTCTGGCATTGTTTTTGTCCTTGATATGGTCCAGCGACACGTATGAACGGCGCACGCCATGGTGGATGACATGGCTTATCCTATGATGCGCCGGCTTTCGCCGCCACGCGACAAAACGTTGCGTCGACGCGGCTTGCGCGGACGATCAGCCCGCTAACTTCCCTCCACCATGACGCCCGCGCCAATCATCTCCGCGATAGCTTCCTCCCCATGAACAGGCTCAACCGCCCGGGTGGCGGACAGCCGAAGATGCGTCTTAAATCCCGCTTCGACCGAGGCCAGCGCGGTCGCGCGCACGCAAACATCTTGGGCGAGTCCACAGATCAAAACACGCTTGACGCCGCGGCGTCGGAGTTCATCGGCCAATCCGGTCGCGTCGAAGGCGGAACATTGATCCTTGCCGAGCGTTTGACCCTTGGTGACTATGAGCGCATCGCCAGGCAATCGCAATGCGGCGTGAAATTTGGCGCCCTCGCTTCCTTGCACGCAATGCATCGGCCAGATCCCGCCGAACGCATGAAAACTCGAGTGATCCGACGGATGCCAATCACGCGAAGCGACGACGAGCGCCTTGGCCCCGATCGCCTCTTTGATAAGATCATTGATTATCGGAACGATTTCGTCGGCGCCGGTAATGGACAAGGCGCCGCCGGAGCAAAAATCGCGCTGGATATCGACGACCAGCAAAGCATCGCCGTGTTGAAGTCGCATGTGCGGAGCGGGCATGATAACATCCGTGAATTACATTTGCTTAATCTTGGTCCGATAGCCAGTCGTTTCAAGCGGCGCTTTCGCCAGATGGGTGTCGTGGTGGCGAGGAAGGTTGCATGGGCGCGCGGGTGGGAATGACAAAGAACTCAACCGCCAGCCAGGGTGAAGGCGCGGACGCCGCGAATGTTTCGGTTTCCACCGCCGACAAGGTGCGTTTCTTGAGCAAACCGTCGGCCTATCCGCATTCGCCGCAAGACATAACGCTTGTGGAAACCCATATGTCGTTCGTATTTCTGGCGGGAGATCGAGCTTACAAGCTCAAAAAGCCGGTGCGCTTCCCCTTTTTGGATTTCTCGACCTTGCGCGCGCGCGAGATCAATTGCCGGGAAGAATTGCGCCTCAATCGCCGTCTGGCGAGTGATGTCTATCTTGGAATTGTTCCCCTGAACCTTTCGGCTGGCAATGGATTGTCGCTCGATGGCGATGGCGCCGTCGTCGACTGGCTCGTGGTGATGCGTCGCCTGCCGGCCGACCGGATGCTTGATCAAATGCTGGTCGAGGGGCGATTGGATGACAGGCTGATCGACGACCTATGTGAGACGCTCAGCGACTTTTACGGTCGCGCGGAGCGCTCCGCGATCTCGCCTGGCGCGTACGCCGCGCGTTTCTTTCGTGAGCAGGTGGAAAACCGCCGCATCCTGACCCGCCGCGATTTCGCGCTCGATCATGGCCGCATTCCGCATCTTCTCGATCGTTTGGACGCGATCTTGACGGTAAGTCGGCCTCTGCTCGAGGAGCGCGTTCGTCTGGGACATATCGTGGACGGCCATGGCGATCTTCGGCCCGAGCATATTTGCTTCGCCGATCCGATCGCCATCTTCGATTGTCTGGAGTTCAATAGCGAACTGCGCCAGGTCGATCCCTTTGACGAACTGGCCTATCTCGGCCTGGAAAGCGCTCAGCTTGGGGCTCCGGCGCTGGGACCGAAAATCATTGCGAAGGTGGCGGATCGGCTCGGCCAATCCTCGCCTCATCAATTGGTTTTGCTTTACACCGCTTGGCGCGCGGCGCTGCGCGCCAGACTCGCGGTCGCCCATCTGCTCGATCCGGTTCCGCGGCGCCCGGAAAGATGGGAGCCTTTGGCGAGTCGCTATCTCCACCTCGCCGAACAAGCGCTTGCAGCCGCGGATAGCTGATTTCAAAGAGCTCTGCCATCTTCACGCGCCGTCTTTCGCCGCGGGACGCAACCGACCAAGCACGGATTGCCGATATTCGGCGAGCCTTGAACTTACTTTGACTTCATATGGCATGGCGGGC
>WSSedB1CaDRAFT_10001016_pt1 | contig 11207 bp, 12 predicted proteins | sample WetSurSB1Cattail_FD_9460 | JGI IMG/M metagenome (IMG submission 9460)
AGTAACGCCCGTATCAAGGGGATCGGCGAGCAAGCCGACACGGCGGGAGAGCGTTTGGCGCAAGAGATAAACCCCTTTCTTGCCGTTGACAGCATTGCCTGCTTTTTAATGGCCGACGGGCTGGTTTTTAACTTCGATTCTTTCCTGACTGGCTTCGAGAAAGCACTCAACCGTGAAAACATGCTCCCTATTTACGGCGGACTGGCCGCGGACGACTGGGTTTCCCAAAAGACTTTCCAGTATCATGATGACGAGGTCTTTTCCGAGGGGATCAGTTGCGTTATCATGTCGGGAAGCGGGAATGTGGCGTGCGGGGTCAATCACGGCTGTGTTCCGGTGGGTACCCGGCGCACGATAACACGCAGCAAAGGGAACATCATTTACGAGATAGATGGAGTTCCGGCCCTGGAAGCCCTGAAGGACTATTTTCCGGAGGACTGGCAGCACCAGTGGAACAAAATCACCTTGAACCTTTGCCTTGGGTTCAAGACCCCGGAGTCTATCAAAAGCGGGTATGAAGAGTATGTCATTCGATATATGATGGGCAAGAACGACCAGCAGGGGTATGTAACCATCCAGTCCGAGATCAAGGAAGGCACGGAACTCTGGCTCACACGCCGCGACAAGGAACTGATAACGAGCGGCATACAAAAGATATCTCACCAAATAAATGAACAACTGAATGGAGAAAAGCCGAAATTCGTGTTTCAATTCGAATGCGTTGGACGGGGAAAGGTCGTTTTCCGCGAGCGCGAGAAAATTGAGCTGGCCAAATCCTTGTGGAAGGATTTTGGAGAAGACATACCGTGGATGGGGCTTTACACCTACGGAGAAATCGGGCCGGTTGCGAGCAACAACTTCCTGCACAATTTCACATCGGTCATCGTAGCCGTATATTAGCGGAAACAATCATGAATGAATCGTTGACGGAACATACATCGCAACAGGGCACTCAGACAGCGGCGCTGAAAGAGGAGATTGAGGCTCTCTCCCAACAGGTAAAGCGGTTGATTAAAGCCGAAGGCAAGCTCTATGAATTCCAGGAACAGCTCGACGCCCAGCTCAAGGAATACGCCGGGCTTTATGATCTGCATAAAACGCTTAATACGGTTTTTGATCTATCGGATGTATTCACCTGCGCCGTTCCATACGCCATCAACATTCTTGGCTTCGAGAGAGTCCTGTCCTTCCACCAAACCGATACTGCTGGTGGTTATATCGTCTGCGCTGCTGAAGGATATTACGATCCGGAGGAAAAGAATGCCGTCATGGCGCTTGCCATCTCCCGTGAAGATCCCCTGTTGACATCCCTGTCCGATAGCCCCGGATACCTTGTCTGCACTGAAGAGTGCGGGCAGGGTGTGCTTGCCGGGTACCGCTCCACGTTGCGGATGAATGAGTACCTGATTTACCCGCTCGGTTCCCATACGCAGCCATTGAGTTTGCTGGTGGTGGGGAACTCCGGTGAGAATGCCGGGTTCTATAGGCGGGTAATAGAAAGCGAAGGTACGTTGCTCAGCATCGGCAATTTTGCGGAACTGCTTTCCTCATCCCTGGAAAACACGGTCTATTACGCGAAAATGAAAAACGCGCTCGAACAGGAAAGGCTTGCCAAGGCAAAATATCGCAGCATCTTTGAAAACTCCGTGGAGGGTATCTTCCAGGCATCTCCCGAGGGGCGATTCATCAGTTGCAATCCAGCCATCGCCGCTATTCTGGGTTATGACAGCCCGGAAGAGTTGATGGCGGGCATCCATGACATTGAGAAACAGCTCTATGTGCGTTCCCAGCGTCGCAAAGAACTGTTCGACATGATCTCAAACGGATTGGACGTGAAAAATTTCGAGGTGGAATTATACCGGAAGGACGGGAGCATACTGTGGGCGCTTTTGAGTATCCGCCCGTTCTTCAACGAGAACGGTGAATTGCTCTATCTTGACGCAATCCTCCATGATATTACCGAGCGTAAATGGGCGCTGGATGAATTGAAACAGGCGCGTGACACCTTGGAGCGCACCGTGGAGGAACGTACTGCGGAACTCAGGGCGGCTAAGGAAGCCGCCGAAGCCGCCAACAGGGCAAAAAGCGTTTTTCTGTCGAATATGAGTCATGAGCTGCGCACCCCTCTGAACGCTATTCTGGGGTACTCGCAACTGATGCAGCGGGATTCCTCCCTGAGCGCCGACAACCGGGAACAGCTGAACACGATCAATCGTAGCGGCGAGCATCTGCTGACACTGATCAATGATGTGCTGGAGATATCAAAGATTGAGGCTCAGCGTGTCGTGGTGGAAATGGTCACCTTTGATCTGCACGCACTGCTCCGGGACCTTCACACAATGTTCCGGATCAGAACCGATGCCAAGAGGTTGCAGCTTCTGCTGGAAGGAGTAAGCGATGTGCCGCTCTATGTTGTGACGGATGAGGGCAAATTGCGCCAGGTTCTTATCAACCTGATCGATAACGCCGTGAAATTTACGGAGCAGGGGGGCATTGTTATTCGGGTTGCGATTATGGATGGGAGCGGAGACTACAGGCGTCTGATTGTGGAGGTCGATGACACCGGCTCCGGCATAGCCGAGGCGGAGCAGGAAAAGGTATTCCAGGCGTTTGAGCAGACGGCGAGCGGCAAAGTTACCAAGGGCGGCACCGGCCTGGGAATGACGATAAGCCGGAAGTACGCCCGCATGTTGGGCGGCGACATTACCCTTACCAGTTGTCCGGGCGAGGGAAGTACTTTTCGCATGGAGATCAATGTGCTGGAAGGGAATAAGTCGGATGTCAGGGAGAAGGCTCATCCACGGCGTATAAAGGCTTTGGCGCCGGGGCAGAACATTCCACGTATTCTCGTGGCCGATGATTTGTGGGAAAGCCGCTCCCTGTTGGTCAGGTTCCTCACTCTTGTCGGATTTGATGTGCGGGAGGCGGAGAACGGCAGGGAGGCGGTAGACATATGCGCGGAGTGGCTTCCCCACTTCATATGGATGGATATCCGCATGCCCGTGATGGATGGTCTGGAGGCTATGCGCCTGATCAAGGCCTCCAAAGCCGGCACGTCGATCAAGGTTACGGCTCTGACCGCCAGCGGTATGTCGGAAGATAAGGATTCCATCATGGCGGCGGGTTTTGATGATTTTGTGCGAAAGCCCTTCCGGGAGCACGAAATATTGGAAACAATAAAACGCCATCTGGGAGTGAACTATCTGTACGAAAGCGATGATACCGTGGATAGTTCCCCCGAAACCGCCCGCGAACTCTCCCGGAGTATGCTGACAAAGGCACTGGGTGAGGAGTTGCCGGATGAATTGCTCAACGCCGTTCTTACCCTGGACACGGAGCGGACGCTGAAGGTGATAGAGAAGATCGCGATGCGGGAGCCATCCATTGGGGCAGCACTTAAAAATCTTGCGTTGGACCTGGATTACGACCGTTTGCTCACAATCCTTGAAGAAGACGCTCTAAATCCGGAGGCGCGGGCATGACCGGTGTCGAGACGCACAACAGGGGACAGGCCCAGATTCTGATTGTTGACGATACCCCGGCTAACTTGAAGCTTTTGAATGAAATGCTTACGAATCACGGTTACCGGGTGCGCCCGGCCTCCAACGGACGCCTGGCACTGAGGTCGGCCGCGGCGGCGCCGCCGGACCTGGTATTGCTGGATGTGAGAATGCCGGACATAGATGGTTACGAGGTTTGCCGCAGGCTGAAGGCGGATGAAAACAGCAGCGGAATCCCGGTGATATTCATCAGCGCCCTTGATTCCGTGAACGATAAGCTCAGGGGGTTCGAAGTCGGCGGTATAGATTACATCACCAAACCTTTCCAGGAAGCCGAGGTGCTGGCCAGGGTTGAAACTCACCTCACGTTGCGTCGCCTTCAAAAAAGACTGGAGGAACGGAATTTTCAACTCCAGCGGGAAATTTCCGAACGCATGCGTTCCGAGGATGAACTGAGAAAACAGCAGGAGCGGTTGGAGGAGTGCATCGTCGAGCGCACGAAGGAACTGAACGAGGCTTTGAGCAAGTATCAAGGTATCTTCGAAAACTCGGTCGAGGGGATATTCCAGTTGTCCTCCGGGGGGGCGTTCCTGAGCTGCAACCCCGCTTTGGCGGATATTCTTGGTTATGGTAGTCCGGAAGAGCTGACGGGCGCCGCCGGCGACATCAGGGGCCGGCTGTTCGTGCATCCGCAACGCCAGGCCGAATTGACCGCCATGCTGCGCCACCGGCATGACGTGAAGAATTTCGAGGTGGAATTATACCGAAAAGATGGCAGCACGTTGTGGGCGCTTCTGAACATCCGCCCGATCTTCGACAAGGCGGGCAATCTGCTCTTCATTGACGGAATCCTGCAGGACGTAACCGAACGGAAGGCGGCGCAACAGGCGCTCCTGGAAAACGTCAGGATAAAACGGGAACTGGAAATAGCCCAAGAGATACAACAGTCGTTTCTTCCCGACCACCTGCCCAAGCTGGCGGGGCTGCTGACGGCATGTTGTTGCGTGCCGGCCGCCAACGTGGGGGGCGACTATTACGACTTCTTCTACCCCGATGCCAACATACTCGATGTAGTCATTGCCGATGTCGCCGGTCACAGTATTGGTTCCGCCCTCCTGATGACCGAGGCACGTAGTGTTCTCCACGCCAGGGTCGGCTTCGAAAATTCACCCGGCAAGCTTCTCGCCGCGGTCAATGATCTGCTCTACGAGGATCTTTCACGGGCCGAACTCCTGAACAGCATGTTCTACGCCCGCCTGGACCTCAACAATCATACCCTGATCTATGCAAACGCGGGACATACCCGCTCCCAGTTCTTCCGGTCAAGGGATGGCTCATTCGAGGAACTCGACGCCGATGGCATGCTGATGGGGGTCAGAAGAGAGGTCTTTTTTGAGGAAAAGGAGATCAAGGTGGCAGCCGGAGACATCCTGCTTCTTTATACCGACGGCATTAGCGAGTCCGAGAATACACGTGGTGAGTTTTTCGGAACTGTCCGTCTTCATGATGTCATTATAGAACATCGCGATGCTAGTCCCGATGAGATGATAACCGCCGTTTTTCAAAAAGTGTCGGCTTTTACCGGCAGTAAAGCCCATGCCGATGACATGACCATGGTCATCATAAAGGTGGTTTCGCCGGTCGATACAATCTGAAATAGCAGTTCGGAGGAGGAATGAATAAATATGCTCAAAATCCCGTGGTTACCATTTTCCTACTAACCGGATCTGCCTGCCTGATGCGGATATCCATAATTGCCCGTTGATCAGTTCCGCTGCGATGGACCCGGTTATGGCGCCAACGCCGTCAGCCAGCAAATCATCCCAGCCAAAATGGTTGCCTTTTTCAAATGAATCCTTGATTTCCCAAGCTAAACCGGGAACCAACGCCAGACCGGAAGAAGTCAGTATGCGCGCCACAGNCCCCATTTGATTCGTGACGTGATATGTGATGGTTCCGATTGCAAATCCATATCCGGCGCNTGTTGCAAAATGCGTTATTATGTCAGGTTCAAGAGCAAATGCCGAAGATGAAATAAACAGCGATATCACTATAATCATCGGAATAAGCTTTTGCAAAGCGCCACTCTCCTGAGGATGCAGGATTTTAACCATAGACACCATGATTCAACTATACTGCAGGAATTCGGTAAAGCAATGAGTGGCCGGAAAACAAAATAAAATATCAGGAGGAACAGCAGCAATGACAGGTATAAAACCCGAGGTAACCGAACTACAGGGATATTGGATCGACATCGGAAGCTCGGTAACCCCCGATGCCAATTGGGAACGAATCAAGTGCCTGACAAGCGAGTATCTGGAGCTCCTCGCCACGTCCGGTGACGGGCAGGAGAGCCTCTATCGTGATCCCGCCGACGGCCGGCTTTGGGAGCTCATTCCCGTTGATCCCAACCTTCCCGCCGGGCCGCCGCTGCTCAAGGTCATGTCACCATTGCTGGCGCGGGAGAAATATGCCGTGAGTCTTACATGACCCTGGAGTTGCACTGTAGTTGAAATAAACACCAGCTTCACGGATCCCCTTATCCAGCCGGCGCTTTTTTATTGTTGTGGTACAATTCAATAACTCGATTCGTACCAGGGAAAGGAGCACCCCATGGATATGCGCACATCCTATGCTTTTGGCAAGACGGTCGCGGCCCCCTTCGCGTCAACGGAGAAGAAGGTTCGGGAGGAGCTGCAAAAGGAGGGTTTCGGAATCCTCACCGAGATCGATGTTGCCGGCAAGTTCAAGGAAAAGCTGGGAAAGGATTTTCGCAACTACATCATCCTCGGTGCATGCAATCCGGCGCTGGCCTGGGAGGCGTTCGGCAAGGAGTTGAACATCGGTACCCTGCTCCCCTGTAACGTGGTTGTCTATGAAGCAGATGATGGTGGCACGGCGGTGATGATTATGGATCCGGCGGCTGCGTTATCGCTGATTGGTAACCCTGAGGTCGCCGGTATCGCCGCCATGGTGAAAGAGACGCTTGAACGGGTATTGGCGCGGATATGAAACGGAGGATAGCATGGGAAATGGAAAAGGGTGTGCAACGTACCTCCTGGCCGGAGCATTGTGCCTTTGTGCATTCTCTGCCGTTGGAGGTCCGGAACAGGCTGACAAACAACAGAATGGCGAAGCCGAATTCAAGGAATACTGTGCAGCCTGCCATGCCGATGGCGGAAACATCATCAAACCGGATAAAACACTTTCAAAAAAAGATCGTGAGATGAATGGAATAAAGTCCGTCAAAGACATTGTAAAAATTATGAGGAATCCTGGTGAGGAAATGACCGTGTTCGACGAGAAAACCTTGCCGGAACATGAGGCTGAAAAGATTGCAGACTACATAATCACTACCTTCAAATAACGCTATTCGGAGCGCGATCTTTGGCAGTCAATTACCCCGACTCATGAATGACACCACCCTGAAGATTGACTTTTGCTACCACATCGAAAGGAGAAAACTATGGACAGACGCACTTTTTTGAAGACAGCTGCTATCAGTTCCATTGTGGCCGGCATCACTGCCTCGGTGGCTTCCGCGGAGCGATATTTTCCCGTCAAGGTTGACCAATCGCTTTTTACCGATATTAACCGTGTCAAGAACCCGGCCAGGAAAGCTCCGCTCGAAAAAACGCATGTCCCTGTAATCACGGCGCCTGCCTCGGTAAAAGCCGGCGAGTCTTTTGTGGTTGAGATATCGGTAGGCGAGACTCTCCATGTAATGGCGCCGAACCATTGGATCGAGTTCATCGAGCTTGCTATCGGCAATGAACCGGTTGGCAGGGCCGATATGCAACCAAAAGGCTTCATGAAGCCAAAAGTTGCGTTCACGATAGCCTTGCCCAAAGAGGTGGCTCCTTCAGGCAAGGTCACCCTGGTTGCGCATCAACGCTGCAATCTGCATGGGTATTGGGAATCAAGTATCGATATTTCGGTTGGTTAGGCTGATAGTGTTTTTAGACGGGTTCATGACGTGATGTTTTTATGTGAAAAAAGGTCTGTAGCAATGCAGACCCTTTTTTTTCAGGCTCGAAGGGATGCCGGGAGCTTTTGCTTCTCATCCTCTCCTGACATAGGGATTGGAAAACAGCTCGTTGGCAATGGTTGAAGACGGTCCATGCCCTGGGTAGACCTTGGTGGTTTCCGGCAGAGTGATGAGCCGTTCACGGATTGACCGCACCAGGACTTCCATCGAGCCGCCCGGAAGATCGGTTCTGCCCACCGAACCGTTGAAAAGGGTATCACCCGTAAAGACCACGCCCGCATCCGCATTGTAGATGGAGCATCCTCCCGGTGAATGCCCGGGCGTGTGGATGATCTCCAACCGCTGATCACCAAATTCGATGATCATGCCGTCAGTCAGGAAACTGTCAGGTTCCGGGGAATTTTCCGCCTCCACTCCGAAGCTTCTGCCTGCATGGGATGCCATGGAAAGAAGAAAAGCATCTTTTTCATGGATCAGGAGCTTGGCGCCTGTTGCCTCGATAAAGGCCCGATTGCCGCCAATGTGATCGAAATGGCCGTGGGTATCAATAAGGTATTTGATGGTCAAACCGAGTTTTTCGATCCGGGCAAGCAACTTGTCCACACTTCCCCCGGCATCAATAACAACCCCCTCATGACTCTTCTCGCACCCCAGAATATAGCTGTTGACCTGAAGAGGACCAACCGGAATGGTTTCAATGATCATTTTCCCGCCTTTGAATTTTATTCCCTGCATGATTTCGGCCACGGCCGAATCACCCATGGGGCAGCCCTTGACATAGGACATTTATTGTCCGGTGTCAAGGGCTGACACTTGACGATTCGGGCAATGGAGCGCCATGGACGGTAAGTCGTGCGGATTATCGCGGCAATAGCCGCATCAGCTCACGCATGAACGCCGGCAGGTCGCCTGGTTGCCGGGAGGTGACCAGCCTGCCATCCACTACTACCTCCTGGTCCAGGTATTCTGCGCCAGCGTTCTGGAGTTCCTTGGCAACTGTCCGGTAACACGTGGCCCGGCGGCCGTTGAGCAGTCCGGCGGAAACAAGAACCTGTGGCCCATGGCAAATAGCTCCTACCGGTTTGTTTGCGGCAAAAAAAGCACGGACAATCGCCTGGACCGGCGGTTTGTCTCGGATCGCCGCCGGCGCCTTGCCTCCAGGCAGAATCAGGACGGCGTAATCAGCCGGGTTGACTTCGGAAAAGGTCCTATCGACCCGCATTTCATAGCCGTGTTTGCCGGAGATGTTGCCATGCTCTCCGGCAGCAAGTTCAACCGCATAACCCGCCTCCTGCAACCGGTAGAACGGAACCAATAGTTCCGAATCTTCAAAGTTGTTTGCGCTCAGTATCAAAGCTTTCAAGGTTTACCTCCCTACGTCCGTCCGCAACCGTTTCTTGAACCAATTCGCCTATACAGCCAGAGCCTGGCCTCCAAGCGGGGAAAAAATACGTCTCCGTTTCTTCCAAATTTTAACTCCTTATGCCACCCTGTCCAGCATCGCTTTTCGGTGGCATCGAGGCGTAGGCTCACATGCGGTATCTCCCCGGATTTTCCCGAACAACTTGCTCTGCCATTGCCGCCATCCGGAGAAATCGGTGGTAAACTCTTCATAGATAACCCTGTTGACGGAACCCGCGCCCGCAGCGGTGATAGCAGCAACAAGAGCAGAGGCGGCCATGAAACAACGACCACGCAAACCTGTTGTGCCGCGTCCGGCCGAGGAGACGGTACGCCGCATTATCAGCGAGCTCATCCTTGACCAGCCGCTTTCCGTCAGAGAGATATCAGTCCAGGCGCACATCCGGGAAAAAGATGTCTATAGCCACCTTGAGCATATCCGCCTCAGCCTCCACGCAGGGGGCGGGCGTCTGGAGGTGACCCCGGCCGAATGCCGCTCCTGCGGTTTTGTCTTCACCAAGCGCGATCGGCTCACACCGCCCGGCAAATGTCCCCTCTGCCGCAACGAGGCGATCCTTGAGCCGCTTTTCGCCATCAGACAGCGGCAGGTCCATGCTCTGTGCAGCCAGTAAAGCTGCCGAACACCTTGACGCCGGCGCACCTGCCGGCGTATGGAAGGTGGGTAAATTTTCATGTTTGGGAGGTAGCATCATGCCGGTTTACGAATTTTACTGTTCCGACTGCCATACCATTTTCAATTTTCTTTCCCGCCGGATAAATACCGACAAGCGACCCGCATGCCCGCGTTGCGCAAAGCCCGGCCTGGAACGGCAAGTCTCACGGTTTGCCTTTTCACGGGGGCGCACGCAAGAGCCGGAGGACGGTGGAATGCCTGATCTGGATGAAACAAAGATGGAACGGGCCATGATGTCCCTGGCCGGGGAAATGGAAGGGATCGACGAGAATGACCCGCGCCAGATGGCGAGCTTCATGCGGAAGTTTTCCGATACAACCGGAATGAACCTGGGAGACGGGTTTGAGGAGGCAATGCGTCGCCTTGAATCGGGTGAAGATCCGGAGCGGATCGAGGAAGAAATGGGCGGCTTGTTCGATGAAGAGAACCCCATGGGGGAGAATCCCTTCAGCCGCCAGGGAATGAAAAAAATGAGGCGGAAGTACGTGCCGCCTAGCCACGATGAAACCCTCCATACCCTCGAATGAAGCCGGAAGCCAAGCCAACAAAAAGCCGCTCCCCAATGTGGGAACGGCTTTTTGTTGGCACGCTACAGACTTATTATTTTGCAACAGTTTTTTTACTCAATGGACGCACGCCTTGTTGCCGTAGGTTTTCGTAACCGTTTCGGCAACTCATCGCTTCAAGCGATGTACCGCTCTTTCTGGATTAGCGGCCAAACCCGCCGCTTTGCACCTCAGCCAGGGTGCCGTTGCGAAATATCAATGTGTGTATCAGGTGGTCAGGACCCTCGTTATAAGTCCATTCCTGAACCTCGATATAGACGGATTTACCCCTGTGACTCACAGGTTCCTCCCGGCGGGTAACAAAGGTTGGCGCATCGCATTTTACTACCACCGTCGATACGCTGTCTCCGGTGGAAACGATGCTGCCATTGGGGCAGCGGAAGTTGTCTGCATATGCCGCTGAAGCCGTCAGTAAAAAACAAAATGCCACGATCGCAACTCTCATAGTTATCTCCTCTGTTTGTTGAATAATCAGTGCATACCTACAGAGACTCCCGAATTACTCAAAGAGTTACATTGAGAGACTCATGAAATTTCCCGCTTCTGCGTTATACTGGTACTGTGCAGCCATGAACCAGGGGGGCGATATGAAAAGATACGATGTGGATCCGTCCGGCCTTATGCCGTCAGAGCGCGATGCCTGCGCCATTATCTGTTTCATCAGCAAGAACGGGCTTCCGTCCCACGGCAATCTCCAGCGCACCGTCCAGGCGCTGATCAAAATGGGACACCGTGCCGGAGAGATTGACGGCGAGGGGGATGGCTGCGGTATCCTGACGGATATCCCGCGCCTGATCTGGGCCGAGATTCTTGCCGGAGCGGGGCGTAACCCGGACCTGGCGGTGTCTCCCGGTTTTGTGGTCGGTCATCTGATGATCGACCGCAACGATCTTGCCCGCCATCCCGATCTGCAAAAAACGATCCTGCAACGCATCCACGAGGCTGGTCTGGAACTGCTGGTGGAGCGCCCCGCGCCGGTACGCAGCGAGGTGCTGGCCGCGCGGGCCAGGGAAGGGGAGCCACTGGTGTGGCAGCTGGCGTTGCACAACCCGCTGCCG
>WSSedB1CaDRAFT_10001017_pt1 | contig 11195 bp, 11 predicted proteins | sample WetSurSB1Cattail_FD_9460 | JGI IMG/M metagenome (IMG submission 9460)
CGGACCCTATATGCCCATCCCCGCCGCTTTTGATGCCGGATCGGTCCCTGAAATTTATAAATTCTATAATCTTTCCGAAGTAAAGGATATCATCAGTAAACTAACGGAGATGAGTAAGTACAAATACGAAAAGGGGGAAGAGAAACAAGATGATAATGACGATTCCGTTTATACCATTCATCCGACTAAAAAATAAAACCGATTTTTCCGTCTGGACGGGTGCACGTATATTGATACCCCCAATTCCTTTAGGCTCAGGATTTACGGGCTTACGCTTGCTGTTTTAGGACTTACACTTTATTTCACCGGGTCGTGACCATGACGGCCCCAGGGGTGACAGCTGGAAATACGGCGCAGGGCCATCCAGCCGCCTTTGAACAGACCATATTTCTTTAGTGCTTCTGCGGCGTAGACCGAACAACTGGGCGTAAAGCGGCATCTGGGGCCGAGCCAGGGGGAAATAACCAACTGGTAAATCCGGATGGCCCAGATCAGCGGATAACTAAGTATCTGGAGAATTGTCTTCATGTATGACCTGCAGGATTTTATCCAAAACCTGTTTTACCCGGATAGAAATTTCTTCAAATGAAAGTATTTCCCGCCCGGTATATATAAAAAACAAATAAAGGAGGGTCTTGTTTTTCAGAACGCCGGTTTCCAATTCCCTTTTTTGCAGGCGATAAGCTTCCCGGCTCAGCCGCTTGATCCGGTTGCGGTCCACCGCCCGGGGAAAATTTTTTGAAGAAACGGCAAAGCCTGCTTTTATTTCCCCCAATCCCGGTTCTGCCCGGTACAGGAGACGATAGGGAAATTGCATGATTTTTTTCCCGGACCTGAAAAGGGCATCAATTTGTTTCCTGCTTTTTAAGCGTTCGGACTTACCCAGTGAATGTGGTTTACTGCTGCTCATGCGGCGAAGCAAAAATAAAGAGCCCCGGCAGTCCGGGGCTGGAAATATTTTGAGACGATTTTTCTAAGTTTTGATGTTGACCGCTGGCCGATTGGATTTAAGTCTATTTTCCTTTCGGTTCGTCGGAAACCGTAAGTTTGACGCGGCCCTTGGCACGACGGCTGGCCAGCACCTTACGTCCGTTGGCCGTCTGCATGCGTTTGCGGAATCCATGAACTGTTTTACGGCGGCGGGTATGTGGCTGGAATGTACGTTTCATTGTATTTTATTTAACTCTTAATTCCTGATAATCAGTAAATTGTATTTCAAATCCCTGTTTGAAACCCGGGCTTTTTACCCAAAGGGAGGGCAAAGCTAAAGAATTCCCGTCTGATTGCCAACAATAAAGGGGTATTATCAATAACTAACGGCAAAATATCCGTTCGTTATTGTCACCGGTGTACCGCTTGTCAGGGGACTGGCTACAAAACTGAAAGTACCCCGGATTCTTTTCGCTACCGGATCGTTGGACATAATGATCAATTGGCCGCTATGCTGGGAATAAAGGTTCACATTGGGTTCGGGATTATAAATACCGATGTAGTTCCCCGTACTAAAATCTAAATCATAGGTCCCGGGGTTTATATTAACGGGCATGATCAGTGCAATATCCTGGGGTCCGTTGGCAGCAATACCTGCAACGGTAAGCTGACCATTGCTGTTAACAGCTTCCACCATTCCCGAATTGAAAGCAATACTGTCAATGACTGCATTCAGGGTATCGCCCGCCTTTACTGCGGGAGGCATGAAAATGACACTCAAATCCACGTTATAGGGAACAAAGTCAAATACCCCATTGGTTATTGTCTTCGTTGTATTATCTGCAGGATCGACAAGATTGAAAGCAAAACTGCCGTTTACCAGGTGATTAATGGTGTCAATGCTGGAAATTGTTACCATGCCACTGGCTGTTCCTGTATTGCTAATATACGTATTAGAAGTACCCAGAATATTCCCATCTAACGCGTAGGACGCCGACTGGGNGTTCAGGGTATANATGCCCGTTTTCAATGCAGGCAAAATCATTGAAACCTCTTCGCCGTTTTTACTAAGTCCGTTGATGGATACCCCGTTACTTCCAACCAATGCCAGTTGAAGGCTGTCTGCATTCCATAAAGATCCATCGATGGTTGCATAAAAATCCTCCTTGCCTTTCGTACCTGTGTTATTTCCACTCTCCTTACTTACGCTTTTGTTACAGGCAAGTAATGTAGATAAAAAGGCGGCAAGCAGGTAGAATGATATCCATGATTTCATAAGCTGGTTTTCGGGTTCAGGGGTAACTATCCAATAACATTACAAAAATACTCTTTCCGATTTGACAACAGCGCCATAAAAATATCCACCATGCAGGTCAAAATCTGCACAATCATCCGTGGTATAAAAGGAAAGCTGCCCCCGTTTGCTGCAACGGCTTTCAATTTCAGGATGATTTTTCAAATAGGTGACCAGGCTTTGAGCTACAATATCTCCCTGGGCAACCAGTTGTATGGAAGCGGGGAAATACAGGCTGAGCCGGTCCATGAGCAAGGGGTAATGGGTGCAGGCAAGCAATACCGTGTCGATTTCCGGAGACTGGGAAAGTAGTCCATCCGCATATTTTTTAATAAAATAATCTGCGCCGGGGCCCTGGTGTTCATTATTCTCAATTAAAGGTACCCAGAGGGGGCAGGCCTGTTGAAAAACTCTTACATCCGGGAAGAATTTTTTTATCTCGAGTACGTAAGATCCGGAATAAACGGTGCCGCTGGTGGCCAGAATACCCACATGGCCTGTTTTGGATAGAAGGCCGGCCATTTCGGTAGTTGGCCTGATCACGCCCAGCACCCTGTTTTTTGTGCCGGATTCAACCAGGTCCTGCTGCTGAATGGTACGCAAGGCCTTTGCAGAAGACGTATTACAGGCAAGGATTACGAGGGGGCAGCCTTTTGAAAAAAACCATTGTACACATTCGCGGGTATACTGGTAAACGGTTTCAAAAGACCGGTTGCCGTAAGGCGCCCTTGCATTATCACCCAGGTAAATGAAGTCGTAAGCCGGCAGTTTTTCTACAAGGGATTTCAATACGGTGAGTCCGCCGTATCCGGAATCAAATACACCAATCGGTTGGGTTGAGGGCATGTACTAAATTAATCAACAAAAACTAAAAAGGCCGTCTCCTTTAAAAAGAGACGGCCTTTTAATAAATTTTCCAGGATTATTTTAATCCCAGTTTTTTCTTTACCAGCGGCAGTAAATCATCTGCCGGCGGTGAAACAAGCAGTGCATCCTTCAGAAACACATAGGTATAGCCATTTTCCTTGGCAACGGTCTGTACAATATCGGCTGCCTTTTTCTGAATGGGAGCCATCAGGTCCTGCTGCTTCTGCTGGTAAAGCTGGCCGGCCTGCTGCTGGTATCCCTGCAGTTTCATATAAAGTTCACCCAATTGCTTTCTTTTGATTTCGATCTGGGCCCTTGTATATTTTGCCGTATCCTTTGAAGAAAGCAGGCTGTCTTTTTCGCTGAATTCGCGTTTCATATCATCAAAATTCTGATTCAGGGCAGACTGGTAGTCAACCATGGACGAATCTGCTTTCTTGTACTCAGGCATTCCGGTTATCATTTCGCTGAGGCTGATATACCCGAATTTTGTCTGGGCTTGCAACTTGTTCCCGGCGAGGTGAAGGGTGGTTGCTACTAATAAAATGGCAACAATTTTTTTCATAATTGCTTTCTGTTTTCTTTGTTTTTGTTAATAGTTGATTAAATAATTTATCTACTTGACCCCGAGTTCTTTCAGAACGTCTTCACTCTTATCCAGCTTAGGGTCGGCAAAGATAACAGTAATTCCTTCACTTTTATCTAAAATAAAGTCATACATACGGGTGACGGCAATTTGTTGTATTGCGTTATAAACCTTATCCTGTACCGGTTTGATCAGTTCCTGACGTTTTTTGAATAAATCACCCTCAAACCCAAAGCGTTTACGTTGCAGGTCCCGCACTTCCTTTTCATGGTTAAACAGGTCATCTTCTCTTTTTTTCTTCAAATCATCGCTGAGCATTGCCTGTTCACCTTCATAATCCTTATACATTTTATCCAGGACGGCCTGTTTGTCATCAATTTCTTTCTGCCACTGGGCGCTGATCTGGTCCAGCTGTTTCTGTGCATTCTTGTAGTCGGGCATTTTATCGAGAATATATTTGGTATCCACCACAGCATAGCGCTGGGCGCCTGCAGTGGCGCAGAGAGTGAAAACCAGGGAAAAGACCATTACGATTTGTTTCATATGTATAGTATTTAAGTCAGGTTAATCCGGCTCAACGCCCAGCATAAAGGTAAAGCGGGTCGCATTACTAAGCGAACCATTTTGGATACGGTCGAGCCCGATACCATAGTCAAAGCCAAGCAGTCCAAACATCGGCAGGAAGAAACGCAGTCCGAAACCTGCATCCCGGCGCAAACGGAAGGGATTATAATCCTGGTAATTATACCATCCGTTGGCAGCTTCAAAAAATACTTCTCCGTAAATCGTGCTGCTTGGATTGGTAACAAAGGGATACCGCATTTCCAGCGTGTATTTGTTAAACATGGTAAAAAACTGGGTAGCGCCCTGTTGTTCCGGGTTTACGCGCGGATCAGAATTCTGGTACACCGGGTATCCCCTTTGTGAAATAATATCATAACCCAGGAGACCAAAGTTATTGGTCAGCCCCGCATCCCCTAACTGGAATCTTTCAAAGGGTGAAAAATCCAGTTGACTATTATACTTTCCCATAAAGCCGTATTTGACAGCCGCTTTCAATACAAACTGCCGGCTTTTATCTGCTCCCATCGGGTTACCTATGGGTATGTACCATTCGCTGGTCAGCCTGAATTTTGTGTATTCCGGCAAAGTAAATTGTTCCTGGGATGTATTATAATTCGATTTAAACAGGGAATAGGGAGGTGTAAACTGGGCGCTGACCTGGAAGTTAGATCCTTTGCGCGGATAGATCGGCTGATCGATGGAATAGCGTCCCAGCCCCACTTTAAAGCTCAGGTTATGAGAAAAACCGTTACGGAAATCAGTTGAGAATAATGAATAGTTCGTCAGGTCGTACAGGGTATAGTTCAGTGAATAGGTCAGGGTGAAATAATCATCCGGCCATTTGAGCTGTTTTCCAAGGGCGATTACAATCCCGGTATTTTTGAGAGAATTCGTATCACTGAACGAGTATGCCGCCGTTTGATAATTATATCCTCCCGAACGGAACGCGCTGCGGTAAAGGCTCACCGTAAGCGAATTCCTTTTTTTACCTCCCAGCCAGGGTTCGGTGAAGGACAGGTTATAGGACTGGTAGGCTTTACCGTTTGCCTGGACCTGGAGACTGAGCTTCTGTCCATCGCCTGTAGGTAAAGGATCCCAGGAAGATTTCTTCCATATATTATTGATAGAAAAGTTATTAAAGGAAATACCCACGGTGCCGGTTATCCCGATGCCGCCGCCCCACCCCGCGGAAAGTTGGAGCTGGTCGGATGATTTCTCTTCGACCGACCAGTTGATGTCGACCGTTCCGTCGTCCTGGTTGGGGACGATATTGGGCGTAACTTTTTCCTGGTCGAAATAGCCGAGGTTCACAATTTCGCGGGTGGAACGGATGATATCACTCCGGCTGAATTTTTCACCCGGAATGGTTCGCAGTTCCCGGCGGATTACATATTCCTTCGTTTTTTCATTCCCTGCAATCGTTACATTTTTAATGGTCGCCTGCGGACCTTCCACCATGCGGATCTCGAAGTCAATGGTATCGTTATATACCGCTGTTTCAACCGGATCGATCCTGAAGAACAGGTAACCGTCGTCCAGGTAGAGATCACTTACGCCGCCGCCCCCGTCCTGTGAAACCTGCTTACCCAGTTTTTTATTGAGGATGTCCAGGTTATAGACATCTCCTTTATGAATACCCAAAACCAGGGACAGCAGGGTATCGGGATATTTCGTGTTTCCTTTCCAGGTCACATTGCCGAAGTAATATTTGTTTCCTTCGTCTACCTTGATAGCGATATTCAACTGTTTCTTACTATTATAGAACAGCGTGTCTGAAACAATGACCGCATCGCGGTAGCCCTGGGAATTATAGTAATCGATAATTTTATCCTTGTCTTCCTTGTATTTCTTATCGTTAAATTTCGCAGAGCTGAACAGTTTAAACCTGAAGTAGGGATCCAGCAGTTCCTTACTTTTTGTATAAGAAAGAAAACCCTGGGTATCAAGATATTCTTTTAAGGTCATGGGTTTAACCAACCCATAGGAAGAGGAATCCCTGGCGGGGAAAAGGGTTAACTTGGTAACTTCCTTCGTCTCGCTCATTTGTTTCTTAATCCTTGACTCAGAAATCGCCTGTGTACCATAAATGGTAATTTGGTTGATGCGGACCTTGGTGCCCTTGTCGATATTAAACGTAAGCGTTTCGGAATTGGGGGTTTTGGGGTCGCGTTCTTCGGTTATCTGCACTTCAACGCCCTGAAATCCTTTGTCAGCATAGTATTTTTTGATATTCTCATCCGCGGTCTGTTTCATGTTCTCCGTGATCACACGGCCTTTGATCAATCCCGTTTTAATTTTTAACTCGTCCGATTCCGCTTTGCTGGCTCCTTTAAAAATAAAATTGGTGAGCCTCGGTCTTTCCGTCACATGGATCTCCACATACAGTTCCGTACCTGTAATCCGGGTGAAATAAATGGCAATATTTGAAAACAGATTCTGGCCCCAGAGTTTCTGGATGGCTTTACTGAAATTATCACCTCCGGGTATCATCACTTTATCACCGATGCTGAGGCCGGATACCGAAATCAACAGGGATTCATCGAGGTATTTGGTACCTGTGATTTTGATGCCTGCGATGGTATATTCTTTCGGGGTTTTTGCATTTTCAAGGGCCAGTAATTCAGGATCTACAGAAACAGGATGAGTGGTGTCAGTAACCTGGGCCTCGGAAACCGTGATCTTCAATAAGCAGAAAGTAAGTAAAAAAACACCAGTCAATAAACTTCGTAGCATCCGGGCGGGTTTTTTAGAGCGGCAAATTAAGGGGATTAATTAAAAGTGTTTGTTAAAATACAGGCTGCATCTAGGCTACAGCTGATTTATTCTCAAGCATTTCTGAAGGTTTTGAGATCTTCATCCCAGTTGTTCACTGGTTTTGCCAAATCGTCTTTCCCGCGTTTGAAAATCCAGGATGGCCTCGTAGAGATGTTCTTTCCGGAAATCGGGCCAAAGTACAGAAGTAAAGTATAATTCAGCATAAGCGAGTTGATATAAAAGAAAATTACTGATACGGTGTTCCCCGCTTGTCCTGATCATCAGTTCAGGGTCGGGGAAATCCCGTGTACAGAGATATTTTTGAAAACAATACTGGTCTATCTTTTCGGGATCCAGTTTACCTGCTTTCACATCCATTCCGAGCTGCCGTGCAGCCTCTCCCATTTCCCATCGGCTGCTATAACTCAGCGCCATAATGAGGTTCAATCCGGTATTCACCGATGTTTCCTTGATGGCTTCCCCGAGCACCGTCATCGTTTTCTCCGGAAGCATGCCGGTATTGCCGATTACATGCAGCCGGATATTATTTTTATTCAAAGTGGGTACTTCCTTGCGGATCGTATCCACGAGCAATTCCATAAGACCACTCACTTCCTGTACGGGCCTTTCCCAGTTTTCTGTTGAAAAAGCATACAGGGTTAAATAGCCCACTCCCAACTCGGCACAGGCTTCTACCGTGATACGTACACTTTCCACACCATGATAATGTCCGAAAAGCCGGTCCTGGCCCTGCATTTTAGCCCACCGTCCATTGCCATCCATGATGATGGCAATATGTTTGGGTAACTGTGCCGGGTTGATGCTGAATTTCAAAGACTCCATGCCCGTTTTTGAAGGGCCCGAAGGTATAAAATTTCCGGGATTCAGCCGGGGAGTAAAATAGTTCAGTATCAAAGGCTTATTTGGCCGTAGGACAGCGGTAGGAGCTGAGATTGAAAGAAAACATGATTTCAGCAAACAGATAACCGTCGTTCTGGTTGGAATAACCACGTTGGCGCCCCTGGATTCCGATAGGTGGCGTGCCTGTTTCGTAGGAGCGGTCCTGCAGGAGGCCGGCAACGGAAGGATCCCCATTGGGCAGGGTGGGGAAATTATTGATCCCTGCATAGGTTTTACTCACATCATCCAGGTAATCCGTTGTGGTAAAACGATATACGACTTCGATACCGATATTCATCCGGGGATTCAGGTTATATTTATAACCCAGTCCCAGGGGAATATAGGCCGCAATATTACTATATGGTTTACGGTCTGGATAAGCCGGAGAACCCTGTCCTTCCGTACCCAGTTCCCGCAGATAATATTTCTGTCCGTTGAGATAGGCATAGGGATCAAAACTGAACAAACCGATTCCGAAAGTCAGGTAAGGTGTTGAGCGGTGGTCCCCGTCGCCCGGGATAAAACGCAGGAAATTAAAATCGCCCTGAATGCCCAGTTCCCATACATTGGTGTTGAAACTGAGGTTTCGCCGCAGATAAAAGGCGTTTTGGGTATTATAAATGTCTGAATAACCCAGCTTGGCAAAATGACCTGCCATGCGTACCGCGATGTAATCGGTGAGTTGCTTTCTGAAAAATATTCCGATTACCGGTTTGGGGGTATTGAAATGGTAATCCGGGTTGAGGTCGCCAAAATACTGGGATACCCCTGCAGAGATGCCAAATTCACCCTGATAAACATAACTATTATCCGGTTGTGCCCCGGCCCTGAAAATAAAACAAATAAAACTCATCCCAACCAAGAAAACATGCTTCATACCCGCAAAATAAATGATATTCTCTTCCTGTCCGGCAAATTATATCTGCCTAACGAAGCAAATTCTTTTTTCTTATAAGTAAAATGTTAATTCCGCTGATCCAGGCCCCAGGATAATTTATTCCGGAGGGTCTGCAAAAAATTATTTTCGTTTAACCTTACCAGCGAGATGTTGAATTTTTCACGGCGTACGGCGAGTTGTACATTTCTATCCACGATTTCTTTTCTTGAATCAAGAGCACAAATAAAATTTTCCGACCTTCCTTCCACTTCAAAAGAAATTATGGTATCGTCAGGCACGACGATGGGTCGCACATTCAAATTATGCGGTGCCACCGGGTTGATCACAAAACTACCTGATTCAGGAAAAACAACCGGTCCGCCGCAACTCAGCGAATAACCGGTTGATCCGGTCGGGGTGGACACGATCAGTCCGTCGGCCCAATAGGTATTGAGGAATTCTCCATTGAGATAGGTATGGATCTTAATCATGGGGGAGGTATCCGTTTTGTGAATGGCGAATTCATTGAGTCCGTAGGGCACATCCCCGAATAAAGGTTTGCTGGCATCCAGGTGTATCATGGATCTTTTATCCGCCACATAGGTTCGGTTCACCAGCGCCTTGACGGCCGTAATCATATCTCCCTTCCCGATGCTGGCCAGGAAACCGAGGCGTCCGAAATTAATACCGATCACAGGAATTTCTTTATCCCTGACAAAGGCGATGGTATCCAGCAGGGTACCGTCGCCTCCGAGACTGATAAAAAAATCGACCGATCCATCCAGGTCGTCAGAATGACGAAAAAATAAAAGATCGGGCGGGAAACGGAACATCTGGCTGATGCGTTCAAAAAAAGGAACGTAAATAACCGGCTGGATTTTAAGTCGCTGGAGTTCATCCAGCAGCTGCTGGACTACGCCCTGTTCCGATTCTTCTATGATCCGGCTGTATATCGCTACTTTCATCTGATTAAATTAAAAGTTCATCCGTTATTTTAAAAGTCGTTTCTGATATGAAAAAATAAACCTTTTTCTCCTAACTGGTTTATGCTGTATTCTATGCGGAATACAAAATCATAAAACGTAACCATATCAAATCCGGCCCCATAGGTGTACAACAATACATTCTGAAGGCTGTTCTGGTTATTATACCGGTTTAACACATATCCCAGGTCAACATAGGTTTTTGCATAAATCCGGAAAGGAATATGGTCGTGCGAGGTACCGCGAAGGAAAGGTATGTTGAAATGTGCCATCTCCCGCATCACGGTATTGCGGTCGAGCACCAGGCCGACGCCGTCCACCACATATTTTTCCAGGCCGCGTATGTAATAATCCCCATACCCGAGGAGTTGCTGATTATAAAATGACTGTTTGAACGGAAGCCGGAGCACACCGAAATTCTGCGTAACAAAATACATTTTGGGGGCAAATGAAAATGCTTCGGTTGATTTTGCAATCAGCTGCGTCATATGCATGTCGGTCGTAATACCCCGTTGTGTCAGGCTGGTTTCAAAAAGAAACCCACGGGTAGGATAAGGCACATAGTCGATGTTGTTGTAGTTGAGGATATAGGAGAACTCCGGATAAAAAAGGGATAACCGGTTATTTAAAAAGTAATCCGGGTTTAATGCGAGCACGGAGCTGTCGATCCTGAGCTGGTTCAGACTCAGCCGGAAATAATGTTTGGTCCGGATCGCCGGCCGGTAATAATAACGAAGTGAAAAACTTGCCTGTGTTTGCATATATTTCCCGGCATTCTGCAAACTATCGCGGTTTACAAAGACCTGCTTGTTGCCGGATGTGATTACATTGATTTCCTGCAGCCCGGAAAGCAGAAAACCGCCACCAAAGCCATGTACGAGGTTTTTCCCGGTATTGGGGCGGTCGTATGCCATTTCAATTTCCCTTGAGTACCCGGATATGAGCCAGACACGCAAATAGTCATTTCTCCCGGTAAAATTATATTGGGAATATTTCAATCCGTAGTCAAAGCGCTTCAGGCTGTAACCCTGTTCCGCCCACGCGGTAAAATTCCTGTCGACCGGCCTGATATACGGAAGCGGGAATATATACCAGCGTTCCTTTACTTCCACGTTGATATCAACAGTATACCCGCGAAATTCTTTCAGCGATATCGTCACTTCATTAAATAATCTGGTATTGATCAGGTGTTCCCGTGCCTGGGTGAAATCCTGGGTGAGCTGATACAGCGTCAGTGAGTCCCCGCTTTTAAACGGAAATTCCCTGGTAATGATATATGACCTGGTCACCTTGTTGCCGCTGATGTAAATATCCCCAATCCGGTAATGCATTCCCTGGCCGGGTGTAATGATTATTACACCGGAAGGCCGGGTATTGGGTTTGGAGACGGGCGGAAGGGTGTCCTGCATGCGATGATCGTTGGCCGTCAGCCGTTGGCCG
>WSSedB1CaDRAFT_10001018_pt1 | contig 11177 bp, 10 predicted proteins | sample WetSurSB1Cattail_FD_9460 | JGI IMG/M metagenome (IMG submission 9460)
CCCAGTGTCCATCCGGTCTTAATGCCCACATACAGGTTCGTCATGCTCAAAACACCGCCAATGATCATTCCGGTCAACGCCGAACGCACCGTCAACTGGGGCATGTCACCTTTGTAGACATTCTCGAACCACCAGCGGTCTTTTTCCTCTAATGTCAGCGTGAGGACTTGTTCCTCTGTAAGCTGCTTCAGCGCCATCGGATCTCCTGTCCAACATTTTTCACCTTGAGTTATACAGACTGACGGAAGCTTGTCCAGACACAAATAGGTCTGTGCTTGACGACAAACATCATTTTATGTGAAGGTCACCCATTCTCCGGATTCACGGAACAAAGTCAGCTTCGGAAAACCACATGCAACCTTCAGAAATTACTTTCGGATATCAGTTGCACCGGCCAAGGCAATGAACGGATCACCATTCCCTCGCAACGGCAAGCGTGTTGTCATCACCGGCATGTCGGTAATCTCCACCCTCGGAGACACCCTCGAAACATTCCACGCTTCCCTTCTTCAGGGAAAGTCGGGAATTACAAACTGGAAAAGCCCCTTGTACCAGGGGAGCTATTCCAGAATCGGCGGCGATATGTCGGATTACGACATCGACGGGAAAATGTCCCGCCTGCGCGACCGCGCTCCCGTCAATGTTTTCCGGCTCATGCGAAGAATTCTTCCCGGTTCTCCACGGTCTGCCGGAATAATCATGCTCATTGCCGTGGAAGCTTTCGCGGACGCGGGTTTGTTCGGGGCTGGCAGCAACCCCGAACGAATTGCCACCGTTCTTGCCGGCCACTACCTGTACGAACTGTACAAACTTGAAAACTGGCGGGCTTATGCGGTTGACCCGGATGAAATCGAGGTCTCCCTGGCGCTCAAGGAAATGGATACGGATGCGCTGGGCTGCGTGATGGAACTGCTTGGCATTACCGGGCCGGGACTCACGTCCGGCGGAGCCTGCGCCGCGGGCAACATCGGCGTGCGCGCCGCCCTTGACGAGATCCGGCATCATGCTTCCGACGTCGCGCTTGTTGTTGCCCCTTTTCATGAGCTTACCCCCGCGTCTCTCCACTCCCTGACAAGGCTGGGCGCCCTTTCGATGGGGAAATTCGACCGGGAACCGGAGAGAGCGAGCCGCCCCTTCGACCAGGCAAGGAACGGCTTCGTACCGGCGACAGGCGCGGCCGCCATCGTTGTCGAGGATCTTGATCACGCGGTTCGGCGCAAGGCACGCATATACGCCGAGATCCTGGGCGTTGGCATTAACAGTAACGGTTCCCGCAATCCGACTCCCGTGGAAGAGCGCATTGCCGGCGTCATGAAACTGGCCCTACTGGAGGCGGGAGTTGACGGAAGCGCAATTGACTACATATCCGCCCACGCAACATCGACGCAACTCGGCGACCTGGCCGAAGCCGGAGCTATCAGGCAAGTTTTCGGCGATCACGCGAAGAAACTGAAAGTCAATGGCCTCAAATCCATGCTCGGCCACCAGCTAGGAGCCTCGGCCCTGGTGGAGATAGTGGCTTCCGTTCTTCAGATGCGCGCCGGGATCCTGTACCCCACGATTAATTGCGAGAGCCTCGACCCGGAAATCGGTCTGGACGTCTGCCCAAACCATGGCATCGAACACCGGGTAAACTGTCTAATGAAGAACGCCTTCGGATTTGGCGGTGTCAACACGGCATGCGTCCTGAGGCGATATGAGTGATAAACCCACGCCGGTAAAAACGACGGGGCACGTCAAAAAAAAACAAAGGAGAATGATGCCATGAAGAGGGAAGAAGTGATTGGTTTGCTCGTGAAAAACCTGAAAAAGGCCATACCGGAGTTCGAGGACGAGGATTTAGATACCGCCAAATCCTACAAGGATCTTGGGGTCAGCAGCCTGGAACTCGTGGAGCTTGTGGCCAGCAGCAGCAATGAGATGGGCGTAAAACTGCCGCCCGACGCCCTCTCCTCCGTTAAATCAACGGATGACCTGGCGGACGTGTTCTTGCGGTTCAAGAGCGCGTAAGAAACAAGGAAAACACAAAACCCTTGCTACACTTTTAATAGCATGCTACAAAATCAATAGCGCGCTACAAAAAAAACCAGCAAGGAGATTGTCATGCCAGTTATCACCATTGATATGAACAGCACGGATACGGAAACAAAAAAGGCGTTGATCAAAAACGTGACAAAGACCGCCGCGGAGACCACGAATATTCCCGCTGAAAAGTTCACCATTTTGATTAATGAACTCGACAGCACCAACATCGGGGTTGGAGGTCTGACTCTCGCCGAAATCAAGGCCGCGCAAGCTCGTTAACTCACTCCAGGCACTGATTCTACTTGTCCGCGGCAACCGAATCAGTGCCTGTTCATTCACACCTAAAAGGAGATGATCGTTTCCGATGTCCATTCCAAGTCCCGGAAAAAAAGTACGCGGTTCTCTTTCCGGTTCGCCGATCAACGCCCTGTTCGATCTTTTGGGCCGCCGCTGGGCACTTGGCATTCTGTGGAACCTGGAAGAAGGTCCATGCACTTTCCGCAATTTACAGGAACGTTGCGGCGACATTTCCCCCTCCATCCTCAATAGCCGCATCAAAGATTTGCGTGAGGCCGATCTGGTGGAAAAGTCCCTTGATGGCTACGTGCTGACCCTGCGAGGTAAAGAACTGCGCGCCATCATTTTGCCGTTGGGAAAATGGTCCGCGGTATGGTCAAAAGAGGTCTTTGACTACATGAGGCCATGTATGCTCGAACAGTTGGAACACATCGATCACCCGGAATCATTATGAACAATTTCTCGTATGCCAATCCTACAGTCATTCAATTCGGGAAAGGGATATTGCCACCTGGCCATGCCGACAGACTATTTCCGGATGTCATCCTTGATAAACTCGAACAGCCCGCGACTATCCTCCGAGAGCAGATTAACCGAATCAAACTCCGGCAGCGCGGAAAGCTTCTGCATAAGTAATCCGTCAGAGCCGAACCACTGAGGCAGGAATCCCCCGAAGAAAAACCCCTTTTCCCTCAAACTCGATACCGCCCTGCCACACCAAGGCTCTTCCAGATTCACAAACACCTGGAAAACAGCGATTCCTCGCGCCCACGCACGTTTTTCCTCTTCGGCCAGACGCTCACCGAAATCATCGCCAAGAGCCGGCAGGGAGAGGCGGACCGCCTGGGAATGGTCGAAAGATAGCGTGACCATGTTGGAAACGACACCGGCCGGCACAGGCGCCGAGGAAATTTCAATATCCCTGGATAACGGCACTTTCGAAATAATGGAACGCAACACGGTTTCGTATTCAACGGGAAGGTAGACCCGGCAGGGTTTGTCGCGCAGAACCTTGAACGAGAGGACCGTGGATACCCTGTCACCGGAGGCGTCGCCCTTCCGGTATGTCTCTCCAGGCATCAATCCCAGTTCGATTCCGGTGTCCTTGAACCCGGTGATGGAGGAAATCTTCTGCATGACGAGATGATTACAGACCGGCTCTCCGAATATGGCGTCAATATCCACGGTAGACGCGATGGTGTCGAAGATGTAGTCCTGTATGCAGAGAACGGCCAGGGTAGCCCGGTATTCAGGTATAACCGTCGCCTGGCCGGTCTCGTAGAGGCGGGGATTGTAGGCAAAATTCCTGAAGAGCGAACCGAAACCGATAATATCTCCGGCCCCGGTTCTGGCGACAACACTGATCATGTCACCAACCCTGTTGGCTTCGATCAGTTTTTCCGGAACATAATAGGTGTCGAACGGATAGTGCTCGCCGTACACCTGGTAAAAACAGCGCGCTACCCCCCATGCATCCTCGGGTTCCATCCTGGCCACCTGGAAATTCTGACCGGGCTGAACCTGATACGTTTCTTCCTTTAATGTGCGAACCGCTTCATTCTTGTCTTTCGGATAGCTTGACGGCATGGCCGGATGATCCTTTCCTGGTTATTCGATTCGTTGGAGTCCGTGGCGCGCCGCCACGGCCTATTGTTTTCCACTGCCGCGCCGCTGGGGCATGGGGCCGTATTTTTCCAGCACATACGCAAGGGCGCTATCAATCTCCCGGAGCGTTATCTCCAGATCCCGTTCGGTGTGGCGGTGACAGAGATAGGCGTGATGATGGGGAGACATGAAGATTCCCCTACGGATGAGCTGGATGTAAAAATCCTCAAGTCTGCCTGCATGGGTACCCGATATATCCCTTCTGAAGGTTATGAAAAACATCGGCGCCAGACCGCTCAACTCCGCGCCCACGTCGTACCTGTCAATAAGCACCTGAATATTTCGCAAAAAACGGTTCCCTTTTTCCCAGATGCTCTCCAGGACATTGTCCCGTTCCAGTATTTCCAGGGTTTTCAGGGCCGCGACCTGCCCCTCGCTGTTGGGAAAGAAGGTGGCGGAAATGAAGGTATCCCTGTCAGCCACCCCCATCACATCCGATTTTCCGGAAAGAGCGCTGATCGAGTAGCCGTTGGCCATACCCTTGCCCAGCACGCAGAGGTCGGGAATGACTCCGTAGAACTCCTGCGCGCCGCCCATGGCAAGCCTGAAGTTGGTGCGGATTTCATCAAAAACCAGTATGGTGCCGTATCTGTCGGCAATTTCCCGCACCCCTTCCAGAAAACCCGGCTTGGGCGCTTCCATTTTTCGATGCATGGGATGGTTGAATGGGGTCATGATGATGGCTGCCGTGCTGTCGCCATGCTTTTTCATCAGATCCTCCAACCCGTCCGGATCGTTGTAGCGGAAATCGTACACATCCTCGTACAGCTTTTGAGGAATGCCCCCCTTCAGCTCGATTGCCCAGTCATGCCAGCCGTGGTAGCCGCACCGCATGACCTTGATCCGGTCAGTATACGCCCTGGCGATGCGAATGCTCGCGGTTGCGGCGTCCGAACCGGTCTTGAGGAATATGCTCTTCTCGGCGCAGGGAACCAGTTCACGCAGCCGCGCCGCGAGCCGGTGCTGGCATTGCTGAGTGAGGGTAAAACAGAGTCCCTTCTCCCGTATCTGGCTGATAACGGCATCATCGACCTCCTCCTCCCGGTGACCCAGGAGAATCGGTCCGTACGAGCAGAGGAAGTCGATAAATTCGTTTCCATCGACATCAATGATTCTGCACCCCTTGCCCGATTCCATGAAGATCGGGTATTCGCCGGGAATGAAATCGGAAGGTTTCCTCGCGTACAGGGTTCCTCCGGGAACCAGTGTCTCGGCCTCTTTGTATAGTTCAAGACTTCTCGATATGGTGAGTCTGGACGCTTCTTTCACAAATGTCATCCTTTCGCATGCTGAAATAACTACAGATCAAGCAGGGATTCCACTATCTCCGTCTCATGTATCCTGGCTCCGCCACGCAGCAGCGCCGACAAAAACTTCTCCGGATCAATACAGCCTTCCGGCGCGACCAACCCCCTGACGTCTATCTCTCCGGCAACCAGCATCCAGACGGCAATGGACGCCGGAAGCCCTGTTCCCGCTCCCATCTCACCCACCATATCAGCCATGTACGTAACCCGCTTTCCCTTTCTTTCCCCTTTGACAATCACCTTCAAGCCTGAAACGGAAGGCCCCGCGCCCATGGGTTCCATGATTTTCCGGTCCCCTGCGAGCCGGTCCGGATGGCCCGGCAGGAGAGCGCCCTTCACAACCACGTTTCTCACCCCTTCAATGGAGCGCGGCATGGTCAGGGGCTGGGGATGGCCAACATAACGGACCACGCAGGAGCCCAGAGGTTCCGGAAACAGGACCGACTCCTCGCCGGAACCACCCACCACGTATTCCAGCCCGCCGTCCAGAAACTGGGGAATTTTGCCCCTGGTCATATGAAGAGCGTGCTCACGGGCCGCGCCGGCAAGGCCGGAGATATTCACGGCCCAGAACAGAGAAACCTCGTCCACACGGTCCAGCCTGCGCGCATACCATGCAGCGATGAGGTTGTTGGTGCCCGGGTCCGAGCCCATTCCCGTAAGCGCCGTAATTCCGGCTTCTCTTGCACTCTTGTCGATTTCAGACGCAAAGAGCCCGTTCACGGCCGCGTGCTCATCGCACACATCCACGTAATGAGCCCCGGCCTCCACGGATGCCCTGGCAACGGCCAACGCGGTCTTGTGGAATGGCCCGGCACAATTGACCACCACACCCGAGCCCCTCAGTATAGCCGCCAGGCTCTGGTGATCGGCCGCGTCAATCCGCTCCAGGGAGACCTTGCCGTTCTTGCGCAACCTGTCGCGCAAGCCAGCTGGATCGTTGTTGACATCGCCCAGCACGATGGTGTCGATCTCCTTCTGCCTGATGAGCCCCAGGGCCACCTCCTGGCCGATATTTCCCCTGCCGCCAATGATTACTACCTTCATTCGTATTCCCTGTTTTCCGTTAACCAAGCGTCGCCCATTTTGAATATCAGGGCACTAAAGCACGCCGCTGAATCTTACCCGTGCCGGTCCTGGGAATCCTGTCCGTGAAAACAAAACGAACCGGACACATGTGCGACGGCAGCCTGTCCAGAACCAGAGACCGCATCTCCAGGGAAAGAGCCCTTTCGTTCTCCCACTCCGGCTTCAGCACGACATGGGCAACCGGTTTCAGAAGTCCTTCCATGCGGCATGACGCCACGACGCATTCCAGCACCATCGGATGATCCAGCAGAACCTGCTCCACCAGAACCGGCGAAACCCAGGCGCCGCCTGATTTAAACATATCATCCGTACGCCCGCGGTAGGTGAGGCAGCCGTTCTCCTCCACAAACACATCGCCCGTGTCGAACCAGCCGTCATCAAGCATTGCTTTCGACGTCAGATCCGGACGATTCCAATAGAAATCCGCAACGCTTTCCCCCCTTATGTGAAGCGTACCCGGCTGACCGGAAGAAAGCGTGGCGCCGTCCTCGCCAATGATCCTGCTTTCGTAGCCCGGCACAACAACACCGGTTCTGCCGGGCAGGGCCGCGCCGGGACGATTCGAAATGTAAATGTGCAGCGCCTCCGTCGAACCGATGCCGTCCAGAATTTCAAGTCCGGTCAGCCGTTTCCATTCGTTGAACACCCCGGCCGGAAGAGGTTCGCCCGCGGAAACGCACAGCCTGAGGGATGGAAAGGAAAATGGTTCGACCATGCTCTTGAGCATCATGTTGTACAGTGACGGCACACCGAAAAAAACAGTGGGATGGCGCTCCATTATGAGGCTGAAGACATGAAACACATCGGCGGGCCCGGAACTATGCGGATTGAGAATAACCGACGCGCCGAAATAGAGGGGGAAGACCAGGCTATTTCCCAGACCATAGGCAAAATGGAGCCTGCTGGCAGAAAAGACAACATCCGTTTCGCGCATCTCCAGGACATCCCCGGAGTATCTTTCCGCGCAGAACAGCATATCTCCCTGGGAATGGGGGATACCCTTTGGCTCGCCGGTACTGCCGGAACTGTAGAGCAGAAAATCCACCCCGTCCCCCGCAATCGGGAAAGCGGTGAGGTCCGCGCTCGCCTTCTCCCATAACCGTGCGTAGTTTCGGTCGCCGATACAGATAACCGGTATCGTGGAAGCAATGCCAACCTTGAAGGCATGGGAGGATGTGGTTGTTATCAATGCGGAAGGAAGCGAATCGCGCAGCGCATATTCGTAAAAACCTTGTGGCATATCCGGGTTCAGCAGAATCGGGCGAACCCCGTATTTCATTGCGCCCAGAAAGGCATAAAAGAAATCGGGACAATCCGGAAAAACGAGGAGAACTCCGTCTCCCGGTTTCAAGCCGAGTGCCTTCAATACGTTACCAAAACGATTGACATTCTTTTCCAGAAGGGAGTATGAGATGCAATCATTACCATGGTAGAGGGCCGCGCTGTCTTTACGGTTCAGGGCATGATGGCGCAGGATTTCGGAGTAATCCTTGAATTTTCGAGTCATGGTGGCCAGTTCTGGAAAATGGAATGCGGATCAAGTAAAAGAATGGATAGACATTATAAGGGGAAGGCCCGGGAACGCAATTAAAATACTCGACCGAATACGCCATCTTATTCCAATTTCAAATCAGGGATGATATCAAGGCGGCGAGGATTGAGGCGACGAAGGCGTACAAATAGTACGTCGAGGAGCCGAAGACGAGCCAACGAAGATAGCGCCTTGATTTGGAATTGGAATTATCCGGTTTGCACGTACAAAAGCAGGAGATCATGAAGATATATTTTGCCCATGGAAAAGAATCCGGCCCTTGGGGAACCAAGATCGTAGCCCTGGCCGACGTGGCCAGCCTAAAAAGCATTTCGGTTGAAAGCATCGATTACAGCGACCTCTCCAATCCCGACGACCGGGTCGCGCGACTACGGAAAAAGTGTGCTGAGCCGGGCAATGACATTGTACTCGTGGGCAGTTCAATGGGAGGGTATGTCTCAACCGTGGCATCGGAAAGCATACTCCCCGCCGGATTATTTCTGATGGCGCCGACATTTTATCTGAGCGGATATGGCTGCCGGAATCCCACGGCGCATGCCGGCTCAACCGTCATCATCCATGGCTGGGGAGATGAGGTCGTTCCGGTGGACAACTCAATCCGCTTTGCCAGACAACAAAAAGCGGAACTGCATCTTGTCAACGGCGACCATCAATTGATCGGGAATCTTCCGTTCATCACGGCACAGTTCTCCCTGTTTCTCGACAACTTGGCCATGCCCCCACAATGTATTCTTGAACGGTTAATCGAAGAAGAAGAACAAACATAAGTCCACATACCAATTCGCCCCCTACCCCGCCGCGAACACCATCCCGTTCATTTCATTTTCCACTTCTCTGGTCAATTGGTCGAAATTCTCTTCCGGCATGGTTGCCATCTCGTGGAGAGTGATTGTTTTAAAGATGTCGACGTCGCGGTCCGCGTGATTATAGGTTGTACTGTAAAAGGCGAGCCGCTTCTCTTTGCCGAGCCCCATCTCCAGAAACCGTTGGGCCCCTTTCCGGATCAGCAGCAGCTTGTTATGCAGATCCTGGAGATCCTTCACCGTCCAGACCCCCATGACAATAGGACTGGCGACGTTTTTGAGATCGCCGGCAAATTCGCCGCGTATCAGCTGATCACGCTCCCGGCCAAGATAGGGCACAAAATCGAGATGTTCAACAAACCGTCGATCCGTTGCAAAGAATCTCCCGTTCTCAGGATCTAGGGTAAAAATCATGGTGCGGTTGATTGCCTGTCCGTAACTTTGTAACAGTTCGTCCTTATAATCCTCGAAAGAAACGTTCCGGATAAGCCAGGTTTCGTTTCGGTTGATCCTGCTCAGCATCCCCATCAGCCAGGATCTGATCTCATCATGATCGACCCTGCACTGGAGCAGTTCAGCTTTGAACTGTTCAAAGTTCCTCCCGCCGTAACGGTATAACAATATGTTCTGATAAATATCACGAACATTGTTGTATTTGCTGAACTGATAGGCCAAGTCATAGCTGAACAACTCCATCTGCCTGAGTTGCCAGATGAATATGGCAATCTCCGGCCGGCTGCTTTCCCTTGTTATTTCGATATGCTGTGTCGATTTAATAAATCTGATATACCGCGAACCCAGACTGGTCAGCAGCGATGCATCCTTCTGGGTGTTTTTATTCAGCGTAATGGTCCACCTGGTGAATTCCTGCCACTTGCTCTCTACCTCAATACTGTCCGGACCAAAGGCTGCATAAATCTGCCTGGTTCCGATTCCCTCACCGATTGCCCCCTCCTTGGTGGTTTTTCCCACAAACAGCGGCAGCATGTCCGAACCTTTTTTCAACTTGTCATCAGCAATACCGATGCCGTTGTCCTGAATGGAAAGGACAACTGTGTCGTCTTTCTCCCTGAGGGTAAATTCTATGATCCCCTGTCTTCCTGACATTCTGATGGCATCCAGCGAGTTCGAAACGATATTGATCAGTGCGCGGCTGTAGTTAATGTAATTGCCCATCACGGCCGGAATCTTCGACTCCAGCTTCAGACAAATTTCGCAGGGGATCGTGGCTGCCTCGATAAACGGGATCACCCGCTCGATTATCAACTCCTTAATGGACACCTTATGGGAGACCTTGATCTTGTCCTCATAGGTGTTCAGGGTATTCACCAGCGCGGTGGTTTCCCGGTTGATGTCTTCAGTAACCTTGTTGAAGTTATCGACCGAGAGCATGGAAGCCATATCGTACAACACCTTCAGGGATTTTTTTGCGTCATGACGAACCTTGCCCAGTTCCTCCACAACGGAATAATCCTTGTCTTTTGTTTGGGCAATTGCCTCCCGGATTGCCGCTGCCGTGGCGGACATCAGGTGGAATTTCATCTTGCGATAGACGATGATATCCTCGAAAATCAGCCCCTTACTCTGGAAAAACTCGATGGAGCTGATCAGTCTTTCCCAAACAAACAGATAGATCCGGGAATCACCGGCCACGGTATGGGCCAGATACTCCAGAAAGGCCGAACCGATGCCCTTGCCCCTGCCAAAGGGGCTGGTCACCTGCTTGTAAATATGAAATTTTTTACGGTCGGGGGTGGCATACACCAGTAAATAACCCAGCAGTTCCCCTTCCTCATCCCAAACAAGGCTGTGTTCGTAATCGATGTCAATGGTCTTGTCCAGGATATAGGGGGAAGGAATCAGCAGAGAGTCGATATTCAGAAAAGTGCTCTGCCGTATCACATCCTCGTATTCCTGATTCAAACGCTTGATATAGGGGAAATTGCTGCTCTGCCACTGCATACCCAATGTTTACCTCCCCTGTGAAATAGATCCTGCCACCCAAAATGATGAGCGCGGCGCGGCTGTTATGTGATGCTTTTTACAACCTCTATCAACGTTGAAAGCTTGTACGGTTTCTGAATAAATCCGGCCAGTCTCTTGCCCGCAAACTTCTGGGTAACCTCCTGCTCGTTGTAGCCGCTTGACATGATCACCTTGACCGCGGGATTGATGCAACACAGTTCGCGGAACGCATCCTCGCCGTTCATACGCGGCATGGTGAGATCAAGCACAACAAAAACGATGTGGTCCTGTTGCCGTTTGAACAATTCAACCGCCTCGCGGCCATCCGCAGCAGTGATCACATCGAAACCCAATTCTCTGAGCATGTCGGAGCCAATGGCACGGATTGTCTCCTCGTCGTCCACCAACAGTACGGTGCCTGCTCCCCGCCAGTCAGTAGTATCGCGTGGCCCGTTGTTAAGTTCGGCGGGCCGG
>WSSedB1CaDRAFT_10001019_pt1 | contig 11166 bp, 9 predicted proteins | sample WetSurSB1Cattail_FD_9460 | JGI IMG/M metagenome (IMG submission 9460)
CGATGGTTGCCAGAGTCCCTCCTTTATATCCTCTCCAGCCAGATCGTGATTCCAGGAAATATTGAGGAGACGATTCATCTGTTCCTGCATGCCGCGCAGTTCTCTTAGCGGATTGTATTTTACGAGAGCCATGGTGGTATCCTCCTTGTTGGAATAGTGTTGCCGGTGTGTTCTTATCTTTATCTAAGGTAATGCCTGATTTTCAGTTGTCAAGGGGGCTGGCCGGCTTTGCAAAAAGACATTTTCCCCGAATTGCTGGATGATTTTCATATACACCCCATGGCCTATTGAAAAAATGCTTAAAAACCTTGTATTACGGCGTTGGGGGGGAGTTCGACTGTTTCAGATGTATGGCAAATGTATACACTTCCCTGTTTTCGTATGATGAAGAATAAACCTGCGTCAACAAATATTAAAAGATAAAACCAAATAAATTAAGTGTGTTGGGAGTGTCCTGTCTTTAAAGCGCTTGGTTGGCATGGGCAGTGCATTGAAATGGGTAAAGAAGCTCATCAACACAATCACTACGAAGGACATACAAGGAGGACGTCATGAAAACATTAGTCACTCTCATCGGAACGGTTGCAGGATTCGCTCCTGTCACGGCTATCGCAGCCACCACAGGTAACGTGGATAACAGCGGAATATTCGTATGGATCTTTCTAGGGTTCTGTGCCCTTATCGTGGTTGCCCAGGTCATACCGGCTCTGTTGCTGATGTTCGGTCTTGTCAAAGGCGTGAGCAAGGTGGTGCATGACAAGGAAGCCACGTCAGCCAAAAAATCTTAATCATTATGCTCAGATCCCGTGATACGAAGCTTCGGGCCGTGTCACGGGGGAGGCCGGACATGAAAAACACACTCAACTTCACGACGCTAACTTACTGGTTCATTGCCAACTCGGTTATGACCATTTGCTTCGGACTTTTTCTTGCCGCGACCTGTTTGTTCCCATCCTGTGCGCCTGCTGTACGTACATTGCTTGTTAATGACACCATTGCGCCAATGTTGCCGTATATCATTTTCTCCCTGATCGTAACGTCACTGATTTCGATTTCCTTTTATGTGGATTCACGGTGGTGTTAAACAAAAAGAGATCTATGTTCCTGTTAGAATGAGCAGCAACACTGGCGGCAGTCCAACCACGGCCAGAGCGAATAATATGTCCAGGAAGCACCGGGGCCCCAGCTGGATCAACCGTAATAATCCGACCACCGGAACAAGCACTGTTTTGGCAAGAAAACCGATCCCCGGGTTTCTGACATCTTCCCAGAGGGCATCCGCGTCTCCGCTGCTGGGAAAGGCGTGCAGGGCTGTGGAAAAACTCAGCCATACAGCCAGCAGCGTAACCATGTCACGGGTTTCCGGCGGCAATGCGAACGTGTTAAAAAGACAGGCCACAAAGCTTATTGAAAGAGCAAGGATTGAGGAAATGAAAAAGGGCGCTGTTGCCACCAGGATGTGCTGGGTCGTGGATGAGGGCTGCTCATGAAGCACGTACCCCATGGGATTGCCAAAGCGCAGATAACAGACCCGCTCCACGTGGATACCCATTTTCCGGCATGCCCAGGCGTGGGCAAACTCGTGGGCGATGATGCCGGGGAAAGTCAGGTAGGAAAGAAACAACCTTAACACGAATCAACCGGCCTTTTCCTGATCAAGCAGCGCCAGAAATTCTTCCTCGCTCAAGATGGTTACTCCCAGCTCCCGCGCTTTGACCAGTTTGCTGCCGGCCTCTTCACCGGCAACAACATACCCTGTTTTTTTCGAGACCGATCCCACTACACTACCCCCGGCATTCTCTACCAGCAGTTGCGCCTGGTCACGGGTAAAGCGTGTCAGGGCCCCGGTAAAAACGAAGCTTGTGCCGGTGAGTTTGCCGCCGACTTTTTTGCGCTCCACCGTCGGGGTCACACCGGCTGCCAGCATGCGGTCAATAACGACAAGATTATCCCGGTTTTCAAAAAAGGTGCAAATGCTCTGAGCCACGGTTTCACCGATGTCGCGAATGCTGATAAGCTCCTCCTGGGAGGCTTTCTCGATCTGTTTCAGGCTGCCGAATGCTTGTGCCAGTGCTTTGGCGGTCCGCTCCCCCACGTGGCGGATGCCGAGGCCAAAAATAAATCGCCACAACTCCTGATGTTTGCTCTTTTCGATAGCTGCGAGCAGGTTGCCCGCCAATTTGTCACCCATACGCTCGAAGCGCATGAAATCGTCTTTTGTCAGAGTATAGATATCAGCAACGCTGCTTACCAACCCCAGCGAGAGGAGTTGCTCGACAAATTTTTCACCCAGGCCCTCGATATCCATGGCGTTGCGTGAAGCAAAATGGATGATTGACCGGCGAATCTGGGGCGGACAGGAGAGCCCCATGCAGCGTATGGCCACCTCGTCGGTTATGTGGACCAGTTCGGCGCCGCATTCCGGGCAAAGCGCGGGTGGCGGGAAATCCCGTTCGGTTCCGGTCCGCTTTTCCGTGAGAACCCTGACTACTGCCGGAATGACATCACCGGCCCGCTCAACCAACACACTGTCACCAATGCGGATATCCTTGAGCGCGATTTCGTCCCAGTTATGCAAGGTCGCGCGGGAAACAGTCACTCCGGATATCTCCACCGGCCGAAGTTGTGCCACAGGGGTGATGACTCCGGTCCGCCCGACCGAGAGCAGTATGTCCTCAACCACGGTCTCGGCCTGGCGAGGCGGAAACTTGCAGGCCACGGCCCAGCGCGGAGACCGGCTTTTTTCGCCCAGTTCGCGTTGCACGGCAAAGGAATTGACCTTGATAACCATGCCGTCGATTTCGTAGGGAAGCGACTCGCGCAGATTCAGCATCTCACGGTATACCTCGATGGCTCCCTCGATTCCCTGCACGTGACGTACCAGCGGGTTGATCGGCAGCCCCCAGCCGTGGATGGCGTCCAGAAAATCACGTTGTGAAGTAAAGACAGCTCCCTTGACCAGACCGGGGGCATAACTAAAGATGGAGAGCGGCCGCCGGGCAGTGATGCGCGAATCAAGTTGCCTCAATGAGCCGGCTGCAGCGTTGCGCGGGTTGGCAAAGGGAGGCTCGCCATTTTCTTCCTTGTCGCTGTTGATGCGTTGGAACGCTTCCAGCGAAAGATACACTTCGCCACGGACTTCCAATATACGCGGGACGTCAGATCCGGTGAGGCGTAACGGCAGGGAACGGATCGTCCTGACATTCTCGGTCACATCTTCACCGGTGATGCCATCACCACGTGTGGATGCGGTTGTCAGCATACCATCGGCGTAGACCAGTTCAATTGCCAGGCCGTCAATCTTGGGTTCGCAGATGTAGTCGATTTCCTGTTCTGTTGGTAAGCCAAGTGTTTTTTTGACACGTAGATCAAAATCCCTGGTTTCCGCCTCATTGGCGGAATTTTCCAGTGAAAGAAGTGGCAGGCTATGGGCGATGGCAGTAAACCGGGCCAGGGGAGCGGCGCCCACCCGCTGGGTTGGAGACTGGGGAGTCACCAGATCGGGAAACTGCTTTTCAAGCGACTGGAGTTCCCTGAAGAGGGCATCGTATTCGGAATCGGAAATCGATGGGGCATCCTGCAGGTAGTATAGACGGTTGTGATGCTCGATCAGTTCGCGGAGTTCCCCAATCCGTCTTTCAGCAGTTTTCTTGGGGGTGGCGGTAGCGGGCAGCGATAATTGCATCGGGTTTCCTCGCGGGATGTGGTTGACAACGACTCAGCGTACAGTATTATGCTCCTGATTTCAATCACGCCGACCAGCAAGGTGAAAACATGGAACAAGGCTGTCTTGATGCGCTGAATGACTGGTTTGAAGGATATGTTAAATCATATTACGCCATCGATCCCGAGGGAGTGAAAAACATCCGCATGAAGGTGGAACACACACGCAAGGTGTGTGAGGTGATGGGCCTGCTTGCGGCCGGTGAAGGGCTTTCACAGCGTGAGTGTCGTCTTGCCGGGGCAGTGGCACTGTTGCATGATGTGGGACGTTTTTCCCAGTACCTTCGCTGGCGTACCTTTCGAGACAGTATTTCGGACAACCATGCCCGTTTGGCAGTGGAAGTCATCCGCGAACAAAAACTGCTGGATGGTTTACCGTTGGAATATCGTCTGCTGATCGAGGAAGCGGTGCGATTCCACAACCTGCTGAGCGTGCCGAGACAGTTGAAGTCGCCTACGGATCTGTTCGTGCGACTGATTCGCGATGCAGACAAGTTGGACATCTGGCGGGTGTTTCTCGATCATTTTTCAACCCCGGAACATGAACGCGCTTCGGCGGTATTGCTCGGTTTGCCCGATCACGATGAGGTCACAATGGCATGTATTGCGGCGCTGACCAATCGTCGGATCGTTCGTCTGGATACAGTGGCCTGCGTCAATGACTTCAAGTTGCTCCTGATCTCCTGGGCGTTTGATCTTAATTTCATCACTTCCTACCAGCTGCTGCAACATAACGACTACTTGGGGGCTTTGGCAGCGGAGCTTCCCGAAACTGATGCTATCCGGACCGCCATTGCTTTGGCGCGGGAGCATGTGGCCGAAAAGGCCGGCCAAGTTTGATGTTAATGTCCTGCACGGTGCTTCCCGCGATCAGCACCTGATTTTTTATTCCGAAGGAGCCGCCGATGACGCTTGACCGACACCGCGTACCTATTGAACAACTTCGCTGGACCTGCGATACGGCCCTTCTGGACTTTACCACCACCGAGAATCTGCCCGATCTGGACTACGCCATTGGCCAGAGCCGGGCATTGCGATCCATCGAATTCGGCCTGGAGATGGAGGAAACCGGTTTCAATCTTTATATCTCGGGCGAGACCGGCACCGGACGTACCTCGACCATCCGCAATATCCTCAGAAAACGCGCAAAAAATGAACAGCAACCCAATGACTGGGTCTATGTCAATAACTTCAAGGACAATCTCTCAGCAGTCTCACTTTCGCTTCCGGCGGGGCAGGGAAATCAGCTGGCAACGGATATGAAGGAACTGGTGGACGCCTTTAAAAATGACATCCCCAAGGCGCTGGAAAGTCCGGAATACGAGTTCCGGCGTTCTGAAATTCTCGAGCAGTACCAGGCCGCCAATAACGGATTGTTTCAGGCTCTGGAGAAGGAGGCTGTCAAGCAGGGTTTTACCCTGCAACGGACCGTCTCCGGGTTGGTGATTGTTCCCCAGAAAGAGGGGCGCAACTATACCCAGGAGGAGTATGAAGCGTTAACCGAGAAAAAGCGGAACAAGCTTGATCAAGCTGGCAAAAAATTGACCGAACGGCTCAACGAAGTGTTGCGTCAGGTGCGGGACAATGAAAAGGCTACCAAGGACGCCCTTTCCCAGGCTGATCGCGAACTGGGCATGTCCTGTCTGGGGCACCGGCTTGACCCGCTAAAGGAAAAATATGCAGCCCTGCAAAAGGTGCTGGCTTATCTGGAGGCGGTTCAGGAGGATATTCTCAACAATCTTGAGGATTTCAAACCCCAAACTGCCCAGCCCCAGATACCCGGCATCAGGTTGCCGCGCCAGGAACCGAGCTTTGAACGCTACGAGGTCAACCTGCTGGTAGACAACAGCACGACTGTGGGGGCTCCGGTGGTGTTCGAACCCAACCCCACCTACAACAATCTTTTTGGACGCATCGAACATGTCATGCAGTATGGTGGCGTTGCGGTGACCGATTTTACCATGATTCGGTCCGGTGCGCTGCACCGCGCCAATGGCGGCTATCTGGTGATCGATGCCCGCGAGGTGCTGACCAATCCCTTTGTGTGGGATTCCCTCAAACGCTGCATACGCACCGGCGAGATCAGGATTGAGGATGTGCTGGAACAGTACCGCTTCATGACCATGGTTACGCTCAAGCCCGAGGCGGTGCAGCTTCAGGCCAAAATCGTCATGATCGGCACTCCCTGGATCTACTATCTGTTGTTTTATCTTGATCCTGACTATCGCAAGTTTTTCAAGGTCAAGGCCGAGTTCGACAGCAGCGTGATCCGCACGGCCGAGATCATGCGCGATTACGCCCTGTATGTGGCTACCCATTGCCGCTGTGAGAAACTGCTGCACTTTGATCGCGACGGAATTGCCCGTCTGCTGGAATATACCGCCCGCATGGTGGAGGACCAGCACCGTTTTTCATCCCAGTTCATGGAAATCTCCGATTTTATCCGCGAAGCCAGCTACTGGGCCCAGAAGGATGGTCATGCCATCGTGTCGGGAAGCGACGTGCTGCGTGCCGCCGAAGAAAAACTCTATCGTTTCAATCGTATTGAAGAACGTATGCATGAGCTGTATGAGGACGGCATTATCATGGTGGATACGGATGGCTCGGTGGTCGGACAGATCAACGGGTTGTCGGTGCTGGAACTGGGAGACCACACGTTCGGGCGCCCCTCCCGCATCACCGCCAGTGTCTACACCGGGCAGGCAGGCATGGTCAACATCGAGCGGGAGGCCAAGCTTTCCGGGCCGATCCATGACAAGGGAGTCATGATTTTGACTGGTTATCTGGGAAGGACCTTTGCACTGGATCGCCCCTTGTCCCTGTCGGCTTCGATCTGTTTTGAGCAGTCATACTCGGGCATCGAGGGGGACAGTGCTTCGTCAACCGAGCTGTACGCCTTGCTGTCGGCTCTGTCTGGCATTCCCCTCTCGCAGGGCATTGCCGTTACGGGAAGCGTCAATCAACGCGGAGTCATCCAGCCCATCGGCGGGGTCAATTTTAAGATAGAGGGCTATTTTGCCGTTTGCAAATCCCAGGGACTGACGGGCCGGCAAGGTGTCATGATACCCAAGGCCAATGAACGGCATCTGATGCTGAACGACGAGGTGGTTGAGGCGGTCAGGTCCGGAATGTTTATTATTTGGAGCGTGGAAACCATTGAACAGGGTATCGAGATTATGACCGGTGTCCCAGCCGGTATCCGGGGGAAGAACGGCAAATTTCCCAAGGGTACGCTCTATCAGCGTGTGGATGAGCGTCTACGCTGTATGTGCGAGATGCTGCAGAAACAGGAACAAAAACACAAGAGCCAGCCGGTGAAGAAAACGCGCTGACTCACCAAGGCCATAACATAGATCTTCAATGGGGTGACGCGTGGGAACCTAAATATACGTTGTGGTGTTTTTCCGTCGAGGTGAGTTAATGGCAATCTTCACGCCACAGACAGCTCTCCTGCCCACAGATTTCGGATTTTCCGGTTTCGAAGCATGGATCGTTTTCTTCAATCTTCTGGATAGCCCGCACCAGTTCTGCCTTTTTCATTCTTCCTGCCTTAATGCCGTGCTGATTTGCGATTTCCCTGATCTCGCCGATTTTCATGGTCATAGGCTCCCTCATGTTGGATTGATCGGTAGTTTTCGATGGAACAAAGCCTAGCACAGTTTTATTGAAAAGCCAGCATGGTGGGAAAATAGGAAACAACAAAAAAAGCGAATCCGTGGGGATTCGCCTTTTTTTGCATCAAGTGAAGGTTGTGTTACATGCTGATACCAGTGATGCGGGTAAGTGCTTCCCGGTACATCTCAGCTGTTTTTTGGACAATATCAGCCGGCAGCGGTGGCGCCGGGGCGGTTTTGTTCCAGTCAAGGCCTTCCAGATAATCGCGCAGGAATTGTTTGTCGAAGCTAGGCTGGGGGCCTCCCGGCTGGTACTTGTCTTTCAGCCAGAACCGGCTGGAGTCGGGGGTCATGCACTCATCAATGATGATCAGTTGATCATCAAATACGCCAAATTCAAATTTGGTGTCGGCGATGATGATGCCTTTACGGTCGGCCAGATCATGTGCCCTGGTATAGATTTTCAAGGTATAGTCACGCGCCTGTTCTGCCAGGTCACGCCCGCATAATTCAACCATCTTCTCAAAAGGGATGTTTTCGTCGTGGGCTCCCAGATCGGCTTTGGTGGATGGAGTGAATATCGGCTCCGGCAGACGGTCGGATTCCTTCATGCCGGCGGGAAGCGGTATGCCGCAAATGCCGCCGGTTTTCTGATAGTCCTTCCATCCCGATCCCGAAACATAGCCGCGAACTATACATTCTACCGGCAAGGGGCGCGCCTTTTTCACCAGCATGGAACGACCCTTCAGTATTTCAGCAAAGGGTTGGCAGATTGCCGGGAACTCAGGCACATCGGTGGATATGAGGTGGTTCTTGACAATGTCTTCCATATGGCGGAACCAGAAGGCCGAGATCGTGGTCAGAACAAATCCCTTGTCCGGAATAGGTTCGTTCATGATGACATCAAAGGCCGAGATCCGGTCGGAAGCTACCAGCAGCAGCGTCTCCCCAAGATCGTAGATATCCCGCACCTTACCGCGGGCCAAGAGCTTTAGTCCGCGAAAATCGGTGTTCATAACGGGTTGTAGCATGTGTTTCTCCTATTTTTCAGCGACGAGAGCCGGATTTATTTCTATCTTGGCTTTGCTTTTCAAATCCTTGATCCAGGCCGCAAGCGTTTCTTCCTGTTTTTTTGGCAGCATTTTTTGTTTGAGTTGCGTCTTTGTCTTGTCGAACTCGGCTTTTGGTGCCTCGATACGGGTTTTCAGGCGGATGGCGTACCAACGATTTCCTACCTTGAACGGTGCTGTTGCGGCCGGTGTCGCAGTGGTGAGCTTAAAGGCCGCTTCCATCAACTCCGCTGAATTCCCAATGGTTGGTACGTCACCCTTGGCCGAAAAGCTGAAACTGCCGGTGTCCCGTGTTTTGATGGTCTTCTTGGCGACAAGTTGTCCAGCCGCTTCTTCAGCCTTTTTGTGGGCCAGTTCCACTGCTTTGGCGGCTTTTGTCCGCTGTTCCACGTCACTTCTGATCTCAGCTAGGGGACGTACCGTGGATGTGACGTGTTGTTTAACTTTTAGGATGTAAATACCTCGTGCGGTCTCAACCGGGCCTCCCAATTCGCCCTGTTTCAATTCAAAAACTTTTTTGATGAGAGTTGCTTCGCCCGCCAGAGTCTGGGGAGGCATGCTTGCGGAGAAGAACGGTGTTTCCTGGACTTTGAGGTGCAACTGGCTGGCAATCAGGTTGAGATCGCCGGATTTGATGTTTTTATAAAGTGTATCGGCGGCCAGCTCGAAGGCCTGTTTGGATGCCTTCTGTTTCAATGCCTCGGCCTTGACCTGTTCCCTGACGTCCTTGAGATCCTTGCCCTGCCAACGGTCGATATTCTTCCGATAAAAGGTCTGGATTTCGTCTTCGGTGAGTGTCAGTTTGGAGGCCAGTGAGGACGGGTCGAGTATGATGTAGGAAATCGCGGCTTTCTCGGCGGTTTTGAACGCATCCTGATTTTTCTGCAGATATTCCTTCAATTCAGCTTCGGTCGGTTTTATTTCGCCAATTACGTCAGCCGGAGCAAAGCTCACATATTCGAGATCAATTTTGTCGTTTTCTTTTTTGTAGAGGTTAAGGGCCTCCTCGTCACTAACCACTACCTTATCCGTAATGGCTTGGCGGGTCTTCTTGATGGTCAGCTCTTTCTTTAAGCCTTCCTCGAAATCAGTGGCTGTCATGTGGTTGCTATTAAGGAGTTGCTTATAAAGATCGAAATTGAAGACGCCGTCTTTCTGGAACATGGCCATGTTTGCAATGGAATTGGAAACGTCATCCGTGCTGACCTTTATCCCCATTTTTTTTGCTTCCTTCATGATCAGGACGTTGTCGATCAGACTGTTAAGGGCAACCTTTTTCAGCCCAAGCATTTTTTCCATTTCGGCTGGCATGGACTGGCCGTAAATCTGCTGATACATGTTTCTGAGGCGCTGATAGGCGCTCTGGAATTCCTCCGGGGAAATTTTGGTGCCGTTCACCTTGGCTGCGTAGCCGTGAGAGCTTCCTGATCCGTCACTTCCCTTGCCCCAAACCAGGAACATGGTGCCTATAAACGAGAGCACGATGACAGCAAATACTATTTTTATGATGATGGTTTGCTGTTTCTTACGTATGAAATCCAGCATGGCCGAGGTGCTCCTTCATGATGGCATTTTTTGTAAAAAAAAGCCGCTGTAAGCGGCTGGAAAACGAATAATACTATACGTTCCAACTGATTGCAAGCTGTTGTTTGGGAAGGCTGGGATGCATTCAATACCGGTTTACATTGTCATTCGAGCTATGATACCGTGCGCCCACCTAACCCTGATAAACAGGATAGTTCGTTTACGAATTTATTTTCTGCCGGAAAAACGCAGAAAATGAATTCTAACTTACTAATAAACTCGCGTGCGAGGTATGACGATGGAACTCAGCTTTTCCCGGTCGAACGAGGAGATTGATCAACTCATCAGTCGTCTGCTTGAGCATTCGGGTAATATTCATCATCCGGGAATCATCCGCGAAATGGTATTGTCCGTGCTCAAGATAGGACAGGATGTGGACTATCTGGCCGATCTCAAGCTGATCAACCGTACCTTGCGGGAGATGCGTTTTACAACCAAGGTGTTCGGCCCCTACCGCGATAAAAAGAAAGTTACTATTTTCGGTTCAGCCCGCACTGAGCCGGATAGTGAGATGTATCGAAAGTGCCTCAGTTTTAGTCGCCTGCTGGCGGATAAAGGGTACATGATCATTACCGGTGGTGGTCCCGGCATCATGCAGGCCGGAAACGAGGGCGCCGGGAGTGAAAATTCCTTTGCCGTCAATATCCGACTTCCTTTTGAGCAGGCGCCCAATCCAATCATGTTCCGCAACAAACGGCTGATTACCTATAAATACTTCTTCAATCGCAAGGTGGCCTTTGTCAAGGAAGCCAATGCGATGGCTGTCTTTCCGGGGGGCTTCGGTACGCTGGACGAGGCCATGGAGGTGTTTACCCTTATTCAGACCGGCAAGACATCGCCGAAACCGCTGATCCTGATCGATGACCAGGATGGCTACTGGGAACAGTTTCTCGATTTCGTCAAACAAAGTCTTTTGGTGAAGGGTTTCATTTCCGGCGAGGATTTTTCCATCTTTACCATCACCAAGGATGAAAACGAGGCAGTTGAGGTGATCGAGAATTTTTATCGCACCTATCATTCCCTGCGCTTTATCGATCATCGACTGGTTATCCGTCTGAACAAGGATCTTACCCCCGAGCAGATCACCATACTGGAGGATGAGTTTTCCGAACTGGTCAAGGAGGGCGATCATATTCGCTGTTGCGGCCTGTTTCCGGAAGAAGCCGATGAGCCGG
>WSSedB1CaDRAFT_10001020_pt1 | contig 11163 bp, 10 predicted proteins | sample WetSurSB1Cattail_FD_9460 | JGI IMG/M metagenome (IMG submission 9460)
CGCTGTGGTGGATAGATTCGTTCATACCTGCTATGAGCTGAATATTATCCCGAAATTTGATTGGACAGTCTGGACCGAAGGGAGTGATATATTAAACAATACACAACAGAACTACCGGGACCTGGATACGGTAACGTTATGTAAACTAATTACCCTTGTGATACGTGCCGACCGGTTTAATGAAGGCTATTTAATTTCTTGTTTTGAAAAGGGCATATTTCAAAAGATGGTCGCCGCCTTAAAGGATAATATTTACCCGGAATAAATAAGTTCTGCCCATGGGTTATTTTACAAAGTCCCGGTTCAGATTGGCACTGGAATGTCCCACGAAAGTGTACTATGGTTCCAATAAAACGGAATATGCGAATCAAAACGTGGAGGACCCGTTCCTGATGGCACTGGCCGAAGGGGGTTACCAGGTGGGGGAACTGGCCAAATACCTGTTCTGTGATGACCCGGTTGCCGGGGATATAACCATCGACGAGCTGGACTATCAAAAGTCGCTGGATCTGACTGACCAAAAAAGGTCCAAAGAGGGAAGCGTGGTTATTGCGGAAGCGGCCTTTCGATATAACGATTTCTTTGTCCGGACCGATTTAATGGTGGAGGATCAGGACAGCATCCGGCTCTATGAAGTGAAGGCGAAATCCTGGGACGAACAGGTGGTGTTTCTAAAGTCAGGGGTCAGAGGAAAGAACAAGGGCAGGCAATATTTGGAAAAAGACTGGAGCATCTATCTATATGATATCGCTTTTCAGAAATGGGTGGTATCGAAGGCAAATCCCAGGAAAAAGGTCATTGCCCATTTGGTGCTGGCGGATAAAACCACGGATACCACCATCGAGGGCTTAAACCAGTTGTTTAAAATCGACCGGAAGGGAACAAGAATCAATATTACAGTCAGGGAAGGTATAAACCGTCAGGACCTGGGCAGGATTCCCCTGAAAGTGATCAATGTGGAACAGGAATGTGACTGGATTTTTGCTAACCCGGTATCCATTGAACTGGAGGATCAAATGGGATTTGTAGACCTGGTTCATTTCCTCGCGGAGAAATATTTGGACAACGAAAGGGTATGGTCGAACCAGTTGGGCAGGAAATGTAAGGACTGCGAGTTTACCAATTCAGGATCTGGTGCCGGTTTGAAGAGTGGCTTTCATGAATGCTGGAAGAAATTGGCTAATTGTACGGACCAGTCTTTGAAAGAATCCCTCATCCTGGAATTGTGGTGCGGCAAAGTAGGTCCCGTCCCTGTATTAAGTAATGCAATTGAGCGAGGGATCTTTCATCTCAAACATGCTGATGAATCGCTTTACCTGTCAAGTAATTATATAAGGACATCAGAAACCACACTGGACCCTACACAGCGAAGAAATCTGCAGATCCTGAAATCGAAGAATAACGACTATACGCCTTATCTGGACCTCCCTGGATTGTCGGAAATCTTTGAGGAGTTTAAAGCACCTTATCATTTTATTGATTTCGAAACGACCGCCGTCGCGCTTCCCTTTCATAAAAGCCGGCGGCCCTATGAGGCCATTGCCTTTCAGTATTCCTATCACCTGATGGATGAAAAAGGTAATATCTCCCATCAGAATCAATTCCTGTCTTTTGAAAAGGGGAAATTTCCCAATTATGATTTCCTGAGATCCCTGAAAAAAGACCTATCGGGCATGCCGGGTACGATATTCCGTTACCATCAGCATGAGAATAACTATCTCAATCATATCTACAAACAGCTGTTAGAGGAAAGTATCACTGAAGTCCCGGACAAATCGGAACTATTAGCGTTTATCCGGGAGATTGCGCATCCTACCCAAGACACCCCAGATCGCTGGGAGCCGGTAAACGATATGGTGGATTTATATGAGTTGGTCCTGAATCATTTCTACTCTCTATATGCCAGGGGTTCCAACTCCATCAAAGACATTCTGCCTGCAGTGATCCGGAGTTCCGGCTACATCCAACAGAAATACAGTCAGCCGGTATATGGCACGGCCGCGATGCCCAGTCTGAATTTTAAAACAGCCCATACCTGGATTGAAGAGAATAAAGGGCTGAATCCATACAGGACCCTGCCCGAATTATTCAGTGAGATCGATAAGATCCGGTTTGAACTCACCGATAGCAGTCTGACGGAACTGAATAATGGCGGCGCCGCCATGATCGCCTATGCTTATTTACAGTTTACGGATATTTCCGAAGAGCAAAGGCAGATCTATCGGGATGGTTTACTTCGCTATTGTGAGCTGGACACCCTGGCCATGGTGATGATCTGGGATTACTGGGGGCATGAACTGGGGAAATGGTAAATTGCTCCGGATAAAATCGTAAATCTGATTTATGCGGAACTTAATCACACTCGCTTGGAATATTTAAAAATCATATGGCAGAACAAGATCAAAATCATCGTTACCGATGACCATGCGCTGTTTCGCAGGGGAGTAAGAATGGCCCTGAATAAGTGGAACGATATGGAAATCGTTGGGGAAGCCGCAAACGGGCAGGAACTTTTGGACCTGCTCGATACGGTTATTCCGGATGTCGTCATTTTAAATATTACCATGCCGGTAATGGATGGCGTTGAAACGCTGCCCAGGATCAGGAAAAAATACCCCGATTTGAAAGTGGTTATTTTAACGATGCATTCTGATCCCAGGATGATAGTCAAAATGATGAGCCTGGGTGCCAATACCTATTTAACGAAAAACATGGAAGCATCCACGATCTGTGAAGCGATACGATGTGTTCATGAATACGGTTACTATTATAGCAAAGCGATTAGTGAGGTATTGTTAGAAATATATACAAAAACGGAGAGTCCAAAGCCAGAGTTCAGTTATAAAGAAATGCAGATTTTGGAAATCCTGAAGGAAAGCAAATCGATAAAAGAGATGTCTGCTATCCAGGACATTACCGAAAGAACAGTGGCAGCGATTATAGATTTACTCAGAAAGAAAAAGAACGGTAATCTTGAAAATAACCCCTAAACCTGCATGATATGAAGTTTTTACACGTTGATTTCGAAAACGAAGCGTCCATATTGCATAGTACAGATCAGATTGCGGAGAAAATATCGAAGGATATCCTTTTTCAGGTCAATGGATCCCATTACCGGATTGTTGATTTTGAATTTTATTGTTATAGCGAAAAGTTTTCCGATCCCCATACCCACAAAAACGATCTTCAGAAGGAGACCGGGAAAATATACCTGCATGGATCCGGATTGGATATCACATTTGGCGACGGTGAAAATTATGGCGGAATGCTGATCCGGGGCGTCGTAAAACTGTATGATGGCGCGGGTGCAGAAGAAGGACACATGAAAAAGCAGTATGACGGACCTCATAAAGTGGCTACGGAACTCTTTTCCGGGCTGCATTCGGTGCTCGATCCAAACCAAAAGAATGAAATCCGGTTAACGGATATAGAAGGACGGAATTTTGACGCGTTGTTAACCTTACCTGTTAAGGTGCTTAAAACCAGCCGGGTTGGCCTGACCAAAAAGGAAAAAGATCCTGAGGACACGTATATGAATTTGCCCTTACGGTATATCGTGGTGTTGAAGAAATTTCCAAAATTCAAACAGTCCATAAAAGGCCTTGAAAATATCCTGGAAGAATATCTTGGATCCGGCCGGATTACCAGTGCCGAAGCAAATGAACTGCTCGGCTATAACAGAAAATTTTAAATGACAGGCGACAGTCAGACCAATTTTTTGTACCTGGCAGACAGCCTGCCGGTAAAATACCCGACATTTTACAATGCACTAAAGTTGCTGATCGAAGAGCAGGGTATAAGACATGGCCTTTTGCCAGGCACAAGGGATGTTTGGGCTGTTGACTACATGCCGATTCAATTGTCGAATGGTGAATTCATTCAGTTTACGTATAACCCGGACTACCTGCGCAATTCAAAAACCTGGCGCAAAACCATTTCGGACGTGGATGCCATCTGCAGTTCCATAAACATAAAAACAAAAAAAGCCGGAATCGTCCTGGACGGGGGAAACCTCATCAGGGCCGGGAAGAAGGCAATACTCTGTGATAAAATATTCAGCGAAAATCCAGGTATACCGCAATCCGAATTAATTGAGAAATTGAAGGATCTTTTGCAGGTCGAAGAACTCACCCTGATTCCAACGGATCCGGAAGACTTCACCGGCCATGCGGACGGATTAGTTCGATTCTACGACGAGGATACGGTTCTGGTTAATGATTATGGAGAAGAAGAAAGTAGTTTCAAACACGCACTGGAATCAGCACTAACCAAAGCCGGGTTTAGATTGATAAGGGTACCCTATAATCCGTATGAAAATGCCTCAAAAGATGATGCCACCGGCACCTATTTGAATTTTTTGCAAATGACTGGCTTTCTACTGATCCCGGTATTCAATAAGCAGGAAGATGAGCAGGCATTGCGGCTTTTCGAACAACTATATCCAAAGTTGGAGATCCGAACTGTGAATTCCAGTGCCATTGCCCGTGATGGGGGATTATTGAATTGTATTTCGTGGAATATTAAGAAAGAAGAAAATGGGAACTAGGGGTGTAGGTAGTTGTTTACGATATAAACCGGGGGCATGCTGGCATATAAGTAGTTCTGTATAGGAAGAGGAATTAGCCAGAGCTGCAATACAGAAAGTTTAATAATTACATGACACAATAAGTTAAGAGCATTAGCTGTAAAATCAAGAAGTGGCTATTAAAAATTCTTTTGATATTGATTTAAACCTGCGTATAATCTCGATTTGATAGATTCCTTTAATGCAAGAGGGCTTATAACAGCAACAGTGTCAGCATAAGATAGGATCAACCTCTCCAATTCATAGTTAATGATAAGCTGTAGTTTTACTTCGAGAATATTATCAGAAATCCATTTTGATTTTTGTGAACCGTGCAGTGGTTTTGACTCCATATATTTACCTGTTTTTCCAAAAAAGTGAAGTGTGATGTCTTCAATTTTTGCATTTTCAGGTTTCGTGACGCCAATTATATCTTCAAAATATTCCTGCCAGTTTATTGAAGCATTTTTTTGATACTTGTCCTTTACTTCCCTGATTTTTATGATTCTGTCAATTGCCAGATTCCAGTCTGATTTTTCTTTTTCAGGATTATATCCGAAAAGGAACCATCGGTTGTTGTACTGTTTAAGAAAGTAAGGGTGTATGATTATGTTGTATGGCTTGTCATTTTCAAAAGGCTGATAGCTTATTTCAAGTACCTTTTTGTAGAAGATGCCATTATGAAGCGGTCCTAAATTTTCAATTCCTTTTAGATATTGGTTGTTGTCAAATTCGATAATTGTGGCCAAGGCTTCATTGGAAGCCATTCCCTGTTTTAACTTTGGGATTAGCTCATTTACCCATTCAAACTGTGGCATTCCTTTGAATTGAGAAAGAATATCGGCGGCTGACTGCAATTGGCCAATTTCCACTTCATTCAAGGGCATATTATTAATTGAAAAAGATGGATCAGCATACCTGTAATATACCTTCTTGCCATCTCGCAGTTTAGAGAGCTCAATTCCCCATCCCTCTTTACTCTCCATAAAGGCTATATCCTCAAAAATCTGCCTTCGGCTTATCCCATTTGACCCAGAAGCTATTTCCAGCAATACTTTTTCACACTCATCAATTAGGTCAGAAATAAAATACCTTTTACCCGGATTTCGGAAACAATTGTCAAGAACCTTATAACGGATTAATGCATTTTTGTTAGTAGCCATTTTCGTTCAAATCCCTCAATTTCAAGCTAAATTACTTATTTTGTGCAGATACACTGCACAGAAACATATTTAGTTTGTGCTGTTCTTTGAAAGCCTGCTGCAAATTATTGAATTGTGCCAACTGGAAGCGATCGCAAGATTGGTTCAGAGCGGTTGGTGTTCCCCGGGATTCCGGGGGATGAATGTTTCTTGGTTATTAATGCTGGAATTCTTCCCATGACTTTTGGGTATTATATCCTTGAAATATTATTATATACATTACTTATATATATTCCTTATATAAGCTATTTGTATCCTCTTTTACTTATTATTTTACTTTACCATATACAAAGAATAATGCAGCAGGCTTCAAAGAATATTTTACTATGACTGAGGGAATAAATACAGAAGGGATTAGGACTTCTTTTGAGCAAATGCAAACGAAAGAAGATTTGCTGAATTTATTAAATAAGGCGAAACCATTTTTATATGGTAAAGGAACCGTTCCGTTTGAATTAAAACAACTTACCTGGTATGCTAATCCTAAACTTAGTAGGAGCCGTTATGTTGAGTTTGCTATTAAAAAGAAATCGGGTGCAAGTCGCTCGATTCATGCGCCCGTGAAAGGCTTAAAAGCAATTCAGAAATCCCTGGCATTAATACTTCAATGTGTTTTCGAACCTCACAAAGCTGCAATGGGCTTTACCAAAGGTAAATCCATAGTGGACAATGCATTGGTACATCATGGCAATAATTATGTGTATAATATTGATTTAAAGGATTTTTTTCCATCCATTGACCAGGCCAGGGTATGGAGATGCTTACAACTAAGGCCGTTTAACCTAAATGATGGAAGTCCAAGAACAGAAAGCGACAATCTGAGGAAAGTCAATACAGGGATTAGAAAATTTGAGACGGAATTTGGGGAATCTGTCTCCTATGAAATTAGGAACAACTATATTATTTTAATAACTGACAGTTTTGGGAATTATAACAGGTATAAACAAAGAATAGCCGGGTATTACCCGGCTCCAGACGTAGACCCCAATAGCAAGGATTTAGGTGATATTGCAAAATTAAAAGAATATGAAGATCGACTTTATACGAGCATTTTAGAAGATGCCCAGAGGTATATTTTGACTTCTGGGAATGTCAAACAAATACTGAGATTGGCACCATCCCGGCTTAACTTGGCCAGTATTATTGCTTCCCTTTGTTGTACAGAAATGGATGTTGAGCGAATAAACTCAGAGGGTAGTTGGGAAACTGTAAAACGTAATGTTTTACCTCAGGGGGCACCGACATCTCCTATAATTACAAATATAATTTGCCAAAGATTGGATTATTTGTTATCAGGAGTGGCAAAAAGATTTGGTTTAAAATATAGCCGATATGCAGACGATATCACCTTCAGTTCAATGCATAATGTCTATCAATCAGATGGAGAATTTTTGAAAGAACTGCATCGAATCATAGCAGAGCAAGGATTTCATATCAAGGAAAGTAAAACCCGGTTGCAAAAAAATGGTTATAGAAAAGAAGTTACCGGTCTTTTGGTGAATGATAAAGTCAATGTGCAGAGCCGATATGTCAAACAATTACGCATGTGGTTGTATTACTGGGAAAGGTATGGTTATGATTGGGCCTATGGTTTCTTTATTCAGCAATACAAAATTGATAAAGGTCATGTAAAAAAGGGTAAACCAGATATGGCTAATGTAATTTCTGGTAAACTGGACTACCTGAAAATGGTAAAGGGTAGTGAAAATAAAATGTATTTAAGTTTGAAAGAGAGACTTAAACGATTATTAAGAGTAGAAGATCCTATTTTAAAAATTTTGAATGCTTGGGAACAAGAAGGAATTGAAAAAGCGATGGAAAGTTTTGATTTACTAGAAAAATAAACATGTCGAAAATAGAAGTCAATAAAACTATAACCAAAAATTCTACCCTAAATTATAAGAGTAAGTTTATCATAGACATTTTGGACTATAGTCTAAAAAATAATTTTGATGATAAAATAAATGAACGATTGGTTGGCTTAATTGGAAGGGAAATTGAGAAAACTGGAATAATTGAAAATGAAATTTTGGAAAGGTTGCATAAGCTTGAGGGATTGTTGGACACAAAAAAGCCAATTGAAAAGGAAGAAATACGATTATTATCGGGTAAACTGCATAGACCTAAAGAGACAAAATTATTTCTTAGTTTATTCAATAATAGTGAAGGTTTAAAGTATTTAACCCACAAATTTAATGATGGCAAACGTAACTACGATAGCTTTATAGAGTTATGTAAAAAGGAGTTTGAAAAGGGGAAAGCTGAATATCCTAATCTACCAGATGCTCTTTTAAGAAGAATTGAGGAGTTTGCTTTCGCTCCAAACCCGGAATGGTTTGTTCGAAATGGAAGTGAAAAGTTTTTCCCTCGGAATGGATGGTCGGAGGCGTCATTTATTGAATGGTATAACAAGGATATCAATATACATCCAGGATATGATTCAAAATGGAATACAGAAATGATAATTCCATTTAAAGAGTCTATTGAAGTTCGAGCTGGCAATTTGAAAAATATTATCGAAGAAATATTAACGACCAGCCTGGGTGCGTCAAAAAGTAACTTCACTATAAATCTCAACGAACAAAACCTTAACACGGCAGAATTTTATACTGACGTTGACAAATTTAAGTTAGCGCTCTTTCATATAATATCAACAATTAAGGACAGGGCGGACAAGAATCTTTGTTTTGAAATTGAAATTGATTTTCAAAATGAATCACTTAAAGGTGGCAAGTTCAAGATAGTTGAGATTATTCATGTCAATTCGGAACCAACAAAAAACTCAAATGACAAAGACTTTGTAAAAGGGGACATGAAAACAATTCAATCAAATCTTTGGGGGCTATGCAACTACGAAGTCACTGCGAAATTTCCGGATGGGGTGAGAAGGAAAATTATATTAACCGATGATTACAATGAGTATAAATCATACGTTGAGGGAGGAGAGGCAACTCCCATCTATGATAAATCAAAGGTCAAAGGATTTACCCATATTCTGAAATTTTACTAAGATGGTAATAATTGTTGACGATACTTTCAGTGATAGATATAAGTACCAAGATGTTAACTTTCTAAAGGAAACTAGATATTCTGATGTATGTACTGTATACTCAGTAGTTAAAACAATTGATTTAGCATCCTTAGTGAAGCAATTAGTGAAATGTGAGCTTTTTTGTAATCATAAAACGCTTCAACTGTTTAATACTGAAGGGAAGGCGCTCAACATTGAGGACAATTCGAAAAACAGGGAAACACTAATTAATATGGTTACCCAACTTGGGGTACCCAGGATTGAATTTAGTAGGGGTCTTGAAACAAATTATGAGGCAAATAGAATTGATAAAGATTTATTTTATTCAAACTTAAAACCATTTCTTGATTATTTCATCGTTAGCAATTCTATTGAAACCAAAGTATTATTTTGGGGTGAATCCTTTAAAAATAAAAAACGATTAAGTATTATTCAAAATATGATGAATGAGATTCGAATTACAAATGTGGAAGACTTTCAGAAGAATTCAGCAATACGAGAGGGTCTTTATATTCTTTACCCTCAACTAACAATTGAACAAATTATTGAGGAGTGGGTATCCAGGCAATTTAATAAGAATGAAGTAATTCAAGATATTAATAATCAAATTTAATAAGCTATGGAAGGCGTATATATATTTTCAGATTATAAGCCATTTATCAAAGAAATAATAGTGCAATTAGGTATACCTGAAAAACAAATTATTTCCACTCAATCATTTGAAAAAGAAAATAAAATTCATGATTGGTTGGTCGACATATTTAAACATAATGAGATAAAAACATTACTTATTCCATTAAATTTAAGCACCAATGACCCAATTAACGACGGGCTTAAAATTGCGCTACATATCAGGTTGAATTATGAATTGACAGTAATAAAAAGATTAGTACCGATAATATTTTTATCGGATTTTACATTAGAGGTGATTATTCGTAATGGTAGCTTTGATCCAGTTAATAATCCGCAGAATTTGCTCTTTACCAGGGGTGTATATATTTCGAGTTTTGACTTAGCTCAAATCAAAAATATACTACATAAAGTTGAGATATGTGCAGTGGAGGAATATCGAAATGGAATTTTGAGCAAACTGAAAATTATTCAAAGGGCAAGTGTGGGTAAGCATAGTATTTCAAATGCTTGGGGTTGTTTTAAGCTTGCTCAGGTTGCAGGTTTACGCGATGAAATATATAAAAATGAAAATGTTGCTGAGCATTTAAAGACTCTATACGCCAAGTACTTGATTTGTTATAATGATACTTTTACATACGAAAAATATATTGACCTAAGTCCTATAAGATGTAGTGGAAAAAAAATATTGTTTATCGATGACCAGGCTGATGATGGTTGGTCGATTTTAATGAAGAATATATTTAAATCTGCTGGCAATGATTTTCTGACAATAGATAGTTCTAAATATAAGAATAACGAAACCAAATTATTTCATGATTATGAAGGATTTTACTCCGAGTGCCAAGAGCAAATAGGAAAGGACTGGGATCTCGTTATAGTGGATTTAAGATTAAATCCTGAAAAGGAGGATATAGACAATGATAGGATTCTTCCAACTGAAATGTCTGGTTATAAATTAATCGATGAATTTTTAAGTAAAAATGAAGGATATCAAATCATAGTATCTACAGCTTCGAACAAGATATGGAATATTAATGCAGCCTTGAATCGTGGTGCTTCGTCCTACTATATAAAGGAATCACCGGAGTTTAATTACTCAATAGGTGAAACAAAGACAAATTATGAAAATTTTAAATTTGATGTGCAAAATAGTTTTGATAAATATTATTTGAGATCCATCTACAATGAAATTCAAGAATTGAAAAATAAAATTACTGGAAAAACATATTCAGTTGATTTTATAAATGAACTTAAAAGGCAATTGGATATTGCCTATGATATGCTCTACTTTGCAAACTCGAGTGTCCAGTTCGCTTATGCTTTTGTAACATTATATCTCTGCATCGAATTGATAAATAATTACTTTATTTCTAAGGTAGCTAATGATAGGTGGGAAATTCTTGGAACTGGTAATTTGTTGGATTAGAAATGGGATAACGGTACTTATTCTTACACACATACAGAAGTGGCGGGAAATAAACCACCTGAATGGCAAAAGTTTGCAGGCATATTTTTTCAGAAATGGCTGCAAACTGATGGCAAATTTATTAAAAAGGTTTATTCCCTTATTAATAAAAGAAACGGCTTTATTCATAATGATACCAGTATTTTGGATAAAAAAGATCACGCAGGTAATTATTTGAATCATGACATATTTGAGCCTAATGGATTTATAAAATTATTCGACTGTATTAATGATATAATAAATTTCCTCTAGCTATGAACATTGACTG
>WSSedB1CaDRAFT_10001021_pt1 | contig 11160 bp, 7 predicted proteins | sample WetSurSB1Cattail_FD_9460 | JGI IMG/M metagenome (IMG submission 9460)
GGCGGACCTTTCTTCGTGGCGGGGGCGATACGCGCGCCGGGTTCCACCTGCCCCGCGTGGTCGTTCAGATAGTTGCGCAGCCACTCCTGATCCGCCGTCTGCGGCGATTCGCTGCCGGGCCGCTCTTCTATCTCTGCCATGGTTCTATTCCTCCGGGCACGCGCGGCCCGCGTGCATCACCGCCGCGCAGTCATCCTCACTCTAACCTTCCGCAGCCCCCTCTTGCCACAACAACCGGACGTGACGGAAGAGGTTCCAGCGCGGCCCGCGTACGCCGCTCCAGCGGTTTCGATTCGTTTGGTCTTCTCAGTATGCGCGTGGGCAGAGGCTGTGGCACCCCTGTCCGGATGGCCCTTATGTTATTGCGGTAACATGTCGTCCTCGTCGTCGACGGGCTTGCCTGGGGCGGCCTTGGCGGGTTTGGCCTCTGCCTTGGCCGTGGGGACGGCTGCAGGCTCGGCGGGCAGTGCAGGGTGGTCGAAGACATACAGCTCGTTGAACAGGTACTTATAGGTGGCATGCGACTGCCCGCGGAACTGCGGCTTGAAGCCGAAGAGCACGATGTGTCCGCGGCCATAAGCCAGCTCCAATGCCGCGGCCTTGCCTTCAATCGCCTCCGGGTGTAAGAGCAGGCCACTCTCCAGGGGATTTGTCTCCTTGGCGTAGCGCGCCAGCACTGCGCCGTGGAAGCCGGGTTGGGTTTCGAAGGCCGGGCCCGTCTGGAACATTACGACCGGCGAGGCGGCTACACCGTAGTTCACCGGCTGCTCGGCGTGCTCGGTCTCAACGCGCAGCAGAGCGCCGGAGCAGAAGAACTTGTCGCTCTTCACGCCATCGAGCACGTTCTTTACCGGCAGAGACATGAGCGGAATGAGCGCTCCAGCTGTCTTGTTGAGCGCGATCAGGGTGCCACCCTCACGGACGAAGGCGCGCAGATTTTCGAGGCCGTCCTCGCCGAGGCCACCTGCGTACTCGCCCGGCACCACACCAGCGCCAAAGCCGTCGGTCAGCTGCTTTGCAGACATGTCGGGCAGCACGATCACGTCGTAGCGGCTCTTCAGGTCGGCAGCGCGCATGTCTGCGTTGTAGACGCTGGTGAAGGCAAAGCCGTAATTCTGCAAAACCCACCGCGTCCAGCCCTCGTCGATCGAGGCCATCCACGGACGGTAGAGGCCTACGCGCGCCTTCTTCAGCGGAAGAGCCTTGGCCGGTGCGCTCACTCCCACTGCCGGAACAGCATACTTCTTCGCCAGTTCGCCGATGGCGGCGCGGCTCACGCCACCGATGACGAATGCGCCGGTCTCTGTTCCGAATGCGGTCTTGACTGGCTCCTGAGCCACGGACACGGTTGCGCCTGTGGCCAGCGCCGCGTTTACCAACTCAAACGATGCGTTTTCGCGATGGCTCACGGCGAACGTCGTGCCCACGCCGTCCACGGTTGCGTCGGGCACCGCGGCCTTGTCGATCTTCGCCATGGCCGCGCGTTCCTGTTGCGTCAGCGGATCGGTCACTGCGTCCACGTTTACGCCCATCTGGAGAGGCAGCGTCCAGCCGGTCACGTCGTAGGGCAGGTCGATGGCCTTCGAAGTGCCGTTCTCGATCGCGTCTGGATACTTCTGCCGCTCGAAGAGTTCTTTCGCGAGCGCGGAGAAGGGCTGGTCCATCGGAATGACCCACGAGCCGGCCGGATAGGCGACGCCGTTGGCTTTGAAGCCCTCCTTCGATGCGTAGACATCGAGGCCGTTGTCGATCATCTTCTGCGCCAGCAGTGCGGCTTCGGGTGTGTCGCTCTGCCTGGAGGAGATTACGTAGGCGAAGGGCGGCTCTTTCCGGAAGTGCTCGATGTTGTTGTGTGCCGCCTGATAGCGGTTGTAGAGCAGCGTCTCGCGATTCTTTGCCGCAAGGTCCAGCACCGACATGGAGCCGCCGACCATGTAGTTGACTGCGTCTTTCAGGTGCCACCAGCCGCCTTCCCAAGGCGTGGTGTACAGGCTCAGCGCGCGGAGGTCCTGGTACTCCTTGGGGAAGTCGCGCACGGTGTAAAAGTGCGGCGTGGCGTAGGCGTAGAGCGCGGTCTCGGTGAAGAACGAGATTTCGTTGCGGAATACGTGCGCCCAGTCGGTGAAGCCCGCGTACCAATTGTCGAAGCGCGACTCGGAGATGGCGCCAGGCATGTCGTGCGCGTTCAAGTACGCGGTCATGTTGGCGCCGATGAGATTGAGCCAGCTGCGCACCAGCGGGTTGATGTTGCTGGAGATTGGATCAGAGAAAGGCGGAATCCAGATTCTTGCAGGGAAGGGCGCAGTCTGGTGCTGGCAATAGAAGATGGCAGGGCTGAAGTCGAGCTGAGTCTTTACGACGACTTGCTCTTCCTTCATGTTCATCATGTAGCCGTCGCGGTTGTTGTCGTGGCCCACGTACTCCTGGTAGAGCCACGGCATGGGGCTCACTTCGTACTTGGTACCGACGTTCTGCCGGTACCAGTGCACTACGCGGTCCTGCCCGTCGGGATTGAGCGTGGGCCAGAGGACCAGGATCACCTGATCGAGGATTGCGTCCACCTGCGGGTCGCCTTGCGTGGAGACAAGCTTGTAGGCCAGCGGCATGGTGTGTTGCGGCCCGGCCACCTCGTCCGAGTGCAGGCCTCCGTCAATGTGCACGATGACGGGCGTGGTGCGCGCAAGTTCATGGGCCTGTTCGTCGGTCAGGTCCGTCGCGTGTGCCAGCCGTCCGGCAATCTTCTTGTACTCGTCCAGCTTCGCGAGGTTCTTGGGCGACGAGATCACGGCGATTTCGATGTCCTTGCCTTCGCTCGTCTTGCCGATGGTGAACAACTTGATGCGGTCGCTGGAGGCGGCCAGCGCGTGGAAGTAGCGCACCGTGTCTTCGTAGTCGGCCAGATAGAAGTCGTCGCCGGGAGCGTGCCCCAGCACGGAGACGGGCGTGGGCGCCTCTGCGCGTAGCACGGCAGGTGCGGCGGGCAGACAAACCAAAGCAAGACAAGCGAGACGGAACGAAGGACACAACTTGAACGAAGACATCAATGCTCCTTAATCGAGTGAGGCCCAGAACCGGACAAACAAGTAAAGGAGGACCGCCTGCGCCGGGCGACGCATGCAAAGGCAGTAATTCACTGTCGTGCGTGTTTTCAAGGGTAACGCAGCGGATGTGGGGTGCAAAACGAGTTTCGCAACCGGAAAGCGGAAGATTCGACGCGAATCGCCGCCGCAGTGCCGGGAGGGCGATGGATTCGAATGTGCGGCTACGCTCTCGCCGTCTCGAACACATCGCGCAGGGCAAAGCTGGTCTCAAGGCGCGTGACGCCGGGCAAACGGCTCAGCTCGTTGTGGTGCAGGCGGCCGTAGTCGTCGATGCCCGCCACGCGCGCCACCAGCATGTAGTCGTAGGAGCCGGCCATCAGGTGGCAGCTTACGATGGGCCGGCAGCGCTGGACTGCAGCCTCAAACGCGCCCAGCACCGCGGCAGACTGCCGCTCCAGCGTTACGCGAATGTAGACGGTCATCCGCTTGCCCAGCAGGCGGTCGTCTACGAGAGCGCGATAGCCGCGGATGGCTCCCATCTGCTCCAGCGCCAGGATGCGTCGCGAGGCTGCCGAGGCCGAAAGTCCTACTGCTTCGCCTACCTCGTAGTTGGTGGCGCGCCCGCGGCCCTCCAGGTAGCGCAGGATGGCGGCGTCCAGATCATCCAGCCCGGCATTTCCCTTCATTGCGGGTGCTTCTTGCTCAGGAAGGGAGGGTCGTTCACGTTTTGTGCTCATGGCGCATTTTTATCACGAACTTTGCACACATTGGAAGCTGCATGCACCTTAGCATCATTTTCAAGCTGGAAGCCGCAGATAAGTCCGTGCCGGGTCAGCCCTCCCTTTTAGCAAGACCATCCGGCACGGCAGCTTCAGCCGCAACGGCTCTCTCCGGCGGCGAAAAAGCATCTGAGGGTCGCCTGCTTTCACGTTCAAACTCAAGGAGCAGTGCAATGATCATCGGCGTTCCCAGGGAAATCAAGGACAACGAGGCGCGCGTAGGAATTACACCGGCGGGCGTAAAGTCGCTCACCGAGTACGGCCACAAAGTGCTGGTGGAAACGCAGGCCGGTGCGGCCTCCGGTTTCGACGATGCCGAGTATCAGGCCGCTGGCGGCGAGATTGTGGGCGACGCGGGCTACGCCTGGGGCAAGGCCGACATGGTGGTCAAGGTGAAGGAACCGATAGAGAAGGAGTACGCCTACTTTCGCGAAGGCCTCGTTCTGTTCACCTATCTGCACCTAGCGCCAGTGCCCGAACTGACGGAGAAGCTGCTTGCATCGAAGGTGGTTGGCATTGCATACGAGACGGTGCGCGATCGCCAGGGTACGCTGCCGCTGCTGACGCCCATGAGCGAAGTGGCCGGTCGCATGGGTGTGCAGGTGGGCGCGAGTTATCTGGAGAAGGAACGCGGCGGACGCGGCGTCTTGCTGGGCGGCGTTCCGGGAGTTCCCCCGGCGCATGTAACGATCATCGGCGGCGGCATTGTGGGCACCAACGCGGCGCGCGTAGCGCTCGGCTTTGGCGCAAAGGTGACACTGGTTGACCTGAACCTGAACCGCCTGCGCGAGCTGGACGACATCTTCAACGGTCGCCTCTACACGCTGGCTTCGAACAGCTACAACATTGCGCAGGCCACGCGCGAGGCCGACCTCGTGATCGGAGGCGTCCTGATTCCCGGCACCACGGCGCCCAAGTTGGTGACGCGCGAGATGGTGGCGCAGATGAAGAGGGGCGCAGTCATTGTCGATGTGGCCATTGACCAGGGCGGCTGCGTGGAGACGGCCAAGCCGACTTCGCACTCCAACCCAAGCTACGTTGTGGATGGCGTGGTGCACTACTGCGTGACCAATATGCCCGGCGCTGTGCCGCACACGTCCACGCTGGCGCTGACGAACTCTACGTTTCCGTACGTGACGCGCATCGCCAACCTGGGCGTGCGCGAAGCGTTGAAGCAGGACGCGGGACTGGCCGAGGGCCTGAACACCTGGTTCGGCACGCTCACCTATCGCGGTGTGGCCGAGAGCCAGCACAAGCCCTGGACCGCGACGGCGAGCGTTCTGGGATAGTTCGCATGGCGGGCCATTTCGCTTACCGCCTATAATCGCCGCATGTCGTTTCTGGGCGATGCACGGCGACGCACGATGGTCCTGCTTGGCGCGGGCGTGGTCCTGTTCTTTGCCCTGCTGGGCGGCCTGCAGGCATTCAACACGTCCAAGGTGCGCTTTCTCACTCCCGAGTCGGCGGGCGAAACGCTGGCCTTTACCGCGCTGACGGTCATCGTCTTCCTGCTGCTGCTGGTTCTGCTGCTCCTGCTGCTGCGCAACATCCTGAAGATATACGCTGACCCCGCAAGCAGTGCGCTTGGAGCGCGCCTGCGCACGCGGATGGTGCTGGGCGCGGTACTGATAGCACTGGCCCCGGCGACGTTCATGTTTCTCTTCAGCTACCAGTTGATGAACCGATCGCTGGACCGCTGGTTCTCGCCCAATACGTCAGAGCTGCACGAGGACTCAACGCGCATCGTGCTGGAACTGGCGCAATACGTGGGCAGCAACGCGCGCGGCGAGGCCACGTCCATCGTCAACACGGGCGCAGTCGACGGCGGTGCATCCCAGCTTAAGACCGTGCTCGCTTCGCACCGCATTACGCTGCAGGGCGGCTTTGTGCTGGTTTTCGACAAGAATCGCGAGGTGCTGGCCAGCTTTGAGGCGCCCGCCGAGTCCAGCCCCGCGAGCCTTGTGCCTTGGCTGCCGGACAAGCCCGTCGCCGGCGCCGGAGAACCCGCCATCCAGCTGCACGGACCGCTCTCCGCCAACCTGCTCACCGCCGCGCAGCGTAACGACGAGCCCGTCATCCGCATCGCCGGCCAGGAGTACGCGCTGGGCATGGCACTCACTGCTTCCAGCAAGACCGTGGTGACCGCGCTCCCCATGCCGCAGGGGCTGAGCCAGACCACTGCGCGCATTCGCGAAGGGGCTGCAGCCTATTGGGACCTGTTCCGCTCGCGCAACAGCATTCGCTCCACGTTCTTTCTCATGCTGCTGCTGATCACCACGCTGGTCTTTTTCTCCAGCGTATGGCTTGCGCTGTTTCTCTCCAAGCAGATCACGCGGCCCGTTGAAGCGCTGGCCGACGCAATGGGTAAGATCGCGCTGGGCGAGTACGAGTGCCGCGTATCCCACGTGGCCACCGGCGAGATGGCCGAACTCGTGGGCTCGTTCAACCACATGGCTGCTGATCTGGAAGCCAGCCGTCGCCTTGCGCTCAGTTCCTCCGCACAACTTAGCGCTGCGAACAGCGCAATCGAGGAGCGCCGCCGCGAACTCGAGACGATCATCGAAACGATTCCCAGCGGAGTGGTCACCCTGGATGGTGCAGGCCAGGTTCTGCAGGCCAATCACGCCTTCGCAGCGCTCCTGGGAAAGCCGGAAGAAACCGCGCTGCGCGGGCAGAAGATTGAAGCTCTGCTGCCGGCTGAGTGCGTGGATGATGTGTCTGCTGTGATTCGCAGAGGCCAGCGCATGGGAGCGGCCACGGTAGAGATAGAGTGCCAGTCCCACGGCCGTGCCTTGCATTTGGCTGTGACCAGCGCGCGGCTCGAACTCACCCACCAGCATGTGGGTTCTGTGCTCGTGGTGGAAGATACCACCGAACTGCTGCGTGCACAGCGCCAGCTGGCATGGAAGGAAGTGGCGCAGCGGGTGGCCCACGAGATCAAGAATCCGCTCACGCCTATCGCGCTGTCGGCGGAGCGCATTGGCCGCCATCTCGATCGCCCGCAGCCCGACTCGCCGAACATTATTCGCAAGTGCAGCGAGGTAATTCTTGGCTGCGTGGGTACACTGCGCACGCTTGTTGATCAGTTCTCCGCGCTGGCACAATTTCCCGCGCCGCAGCCGCGCGCCTGCGACATCAACCAGGTGGCGGAGCAGGCACTCGCACAGTTCTCCGGCCGGCTTGACGGCATTACACTGCGCCGCGAACTGGAGCCGGAACTGCCGCCGGTACTGGGCGACCCTGAGGCGCTGCGCCGTGCGCTGGTCAACCTGATCGACAACGCTGCCGAGGCCATGCAGGGCAGCCTGCTGCGCGTCCTCACGGTCTCCAGCACCTTGATTGAAGATGGCGCTGCGGTGGAAGTGGCTGTTGCTGACACCGGCCACGGTCTCACGGATGATATCCGCGAGCGACTCTTTCTGCCTTTCTACTCCACCAAACAGCGCGGCACTGGCCTCGGCCTCTCCATCGCCGCGAAGATTGTGCAGGAGCACGGCGGCATCATTCGCGCAGAGAGCAACCTGCCCAAGGGCGCGCGCTTCCTGGTGCGCTTGCCGCTTCTGGAGCACGCCGCGCCGTCTGCCCACGACAGCAGCGCCTCCGCGCCGCTGACCGGAGCGCATTCATGAACCACATTCTGGTTGTTGACGACGAAGCTGAAATCCGTACTTCGATCGAAGAGATTCTGCGCGAAGAGGGCTACGGAGTAGCCACTGCAGCTACCGCGACCGAGGCACTTGTGCTGGTGCAGGATGCGCCGTACGACGTGGTGCTGTTGGACATCTGGCTGCCTGATCGCGACGGTCTAGACGTGCTCGCGGAGATTCATGCACTGAGCGCAGAAACGCGGCCCGAGGTGGTGATCATCTCAGGGCACGGCACCATTGAAACGGCGGTGAAGGCTACCAAGCTCGGTGCCTTCGACTTCCTGGAGAAGCCGCTCTCGCTCGACCGCACGCTGATCGTGCTGAAGAACGCGGTGGAAGCGCGCCGCCTGCGCTCGGAGAACCTGGAGTTTCGCCGCCAGTTCAACGCCGCCACGGTGCTCACAGGCGAAAGCGTGCCCGTCAAGGCACTGCGCCAGCAGATTCGCCTGATGGCGCCCAGCAGCGGCCGCGTGCTGATCTACGGCGAGTCGGGCACGGGCAAGGAACTCATTGCGCGCGCCATCCATGCGGAAAGTCAGCGCCGCGACCGCGTCTTCGTCGAGCTCAACTGCGCGGCCATTCCCGAGGCGCATATAGAGGCGGAGCTGTTCGGTTACCGGCACGGAGCGCAGCCCGGCGGCCCGATAGAGCAGAGGGGCACGTTGGAGCGTGCCGACGGCGGGACTTTGTTTTTGGACGAAGTGGGCGACATGAGCCTGAAGACGCAGGCGAAGGTCCTCTCCGCGCTCGACGACCAGCTGTTTACGCCTGTGGGCGGTACGCAACCGCTGCGCGTAGATGTGCGCCTCATCGCCTCGACCAACAAGGACCTCGAAGAGGAGATCGCCAAAGGCAACTTTCGCGAAGACCTCTTCTACCGGCTCAACGTGGTGCCGTTTTTTGTGCCGCCGCTGCGCGAGCGCAAAGAGGACATTCCTCCGCTGGCGCGCGAATTCCTGGCCGAGTTCGGCCGGCAGTACGGCCGCCCGCGCATGGATATCAGCGAGGAGGCGCTCGAGGTGCTCGGCAAATACCACTGGCCGGGCAATGTGCGCGAGCTGAAGAACGTGATTGAGCGCGTGCTCATTCTCAATCCGCGCGCGCTGCGCATTGAACGCAAACATCTGCCGCCGCTCACGCACAAGGTTGCCGTGCGTTCCACGGAAGAGTTTTCGACGCTGCAGCAGGCCCGCGACGCCTACGAGCGCGAGTACATCCTTAAGAAGATTGAGGAGGCGCGCAATAACGTGAGCCGTGCCGCCGAACTGCTGGGGCTGGAGCGCAGCCACCTCTATCGCAAGATGAAGGCGCTGGGCATCGGCGTGCGGGAGTAGCCGCGAGGACCATCGATCGTCGTGTCCACCAGCGGACAGCTCAGCGTAAAAACGGCCACTTCTGCAGTCGCGTACAGCGCCGCGTTAGGCGGCACTTCGCGCCGAATCAGGCACTTGCCGGATGCACCGGACTGGCACGCCGATTGCTGCAAGCCTTGTTGCAGTCATTTTGCGCAGGAGGCAGTCATGGCCTGTTTCGAACGGATGCGCGATGTACTCTCTGAACCCATCAGCCCGGAGATTATTCGCCAGCGCACGGCCGCTGGCTGGCGGATGGTCGCCATCGAGTGGCGGCGCGAGCTGCCCGACTCAGAGCACCCGCCCGAACGCGGCTTCAGCGACGACATTCCCTACGGCCTGCGCATCTCCGACGATTGCCAGCGCCTGGAGGTCGATCCGCACGAGAACCGCGTGCTGCTGCTGCTGATGGATCTGCTGGTGCAGGACTTCAGCTATTCCAGCATCGTGAGCGACCTGAACGAGAAGGGCTTCCGCACCCGCGAGGGCAAGCCGTGGAGCCGCGTGGCGGTCTTCAACATGATGCCGCGCCTCATCGAGGTGGGACCGCGCCTGTTTGCCAGTGAGGAGTGGGAGAAACGCCGCTCCAAGATAACGCAGGCCCGTGCGCCGGAGTAACCGCGCCCCGTTGCAGTCAACGAGGCGCGGGGAGACGTTTCGAGCATTCGGTGCGTGCTACTCTCGTCTCCATGCACCGCACCGGTCCGGAACCTGCTCCCGCGGCCGCAAAGGAGCGCTCCTGGCTCTTTGCGATTCTGATCGCGCCAACGGCGGTGATTGCGATCGGGCTGGTGAACGGCGCTCTCTCTTACCTGCTGCGCCGCCAAGGCGTTGACCCGGCGCGCGGCTCGGAGATTGTTGCGCTGCTGGGCGTGCCGCATACCATCTACTTTCTCTGGTGCCCCATCGCCGACTTCTGGATGAAGCGGCGCACGTGGGTTCTGACCGCTTCGGCTGCCTCCGCCGCGATGATGGTGCTGGCCTTTTCCAGAACGAGCCTGGCATCTGCCTGGGCCATCCGGCTGCTCTTTATCAGCTTCTGCCTGGGACTTCTGGTGGCTGCGAGTTGCGGCGGCCTGATGGGAGCGCTCAAGAGCGAGGTCAATCGCCGCCGGGCCAGTAGCTTCTACCAGTGTGGCTCGCTGGCCGTGGGCGGGATCAGCGTCTTTGCCCTTGTCTCCCTTGCCGGAATTGTCTCTCAGGGCGCACTGGGCTGGGTGGTTGCGGCGATGATTGCGCTGCCTGCGCTTGCCGCGCTGGCCCTGCCGGATCAGTCGACGCCTAGCGAGCAGAGCTTGCGCGCAACCGCCGCTCATATCTGGCGCGAGTTCAAAGTGACGTTCCTGCGCTGGGATGCGATTCCCTACACGCTGCTGATTGTGATGCCGATGTGCAGCGGAGCCATGATCGGCCTGCTGCCCGCGCTGGCTGCCGACTTTGGCGTAAGCGGTGCGCATGTGGCGTGGTTGAACGGCCTTGCCGGAGTGCTTCTGACCGCTGCCGGCTCATTGAGCGCGTCGCTCATACCGGTGCGCGTGCGCGCTCCCATCGCATATCTGATTGCCGGACTCATCAACGCGGCCACGCTAGCTATTCTGGCGCTTGGTCCGCTGCGGCCGGCGGTCTACGTTACCGGCACAGCGCTTTATCTCTTCAGTATCGGCGTTTGCTACGCACTCTTCACCGGGGTAGTGCTGGAGTTTCTGGGTGACTCGGGCAAAAGCGGCGGCACCCGATACTCGATCATCAACTCGCTTGGCAATTTGCCCGTGGCCTATATGTCGTTTGTGGACGGACGCGGCTACGCGCACTGGTCGGCTCGCGGCATGCCGGGCATCGACGCCATCCTGAGCGCCGCCGTGGCTTCGTTATTGCTCGGCTACTTTCTGGTGCGACGCGCGCCGCAGCCGGCTCCGGCGCAGTGAGCGGACATCGAGTGTGGCGCTACTTCTTCAGAATCGGCCCGAGCGAACCGGGATTGTCGCCCATGCGCGGGTCAACGCGGAAGTCCCACACTGTCTGGCTGATGTCCTGGGGCGACAGGATTTCTACCAGTGCGTATTCGCCGATGGTGAGCGGCTGCTGGGGCGTGAGCTTGAGCCAGTGCTTGCCCTCTAGCACCTCGGCCTTGGTGGGAATCACGTCTTCACTCTGCGTTACGGTGCCCGTGCGGCTGACTTCAATGGCGCCTACGAAGCGCACGGCCTTGCGCACGTCCACGCGCACAATGGCAAAGCCAGAAGCGGCGGAGTGCGCGCCATGCTTGCCATTTTGCACCACCTTGCCGCCTTGCGTGTCTACCGTGTAGGCATGCGCGGTCATCGGCTGACCGTCGCCTGCC
>WSSedB1CaDRAFT_10001022_pt1 | contig 11149 bp, 7 predicted proteins | sample WetSurSB1Cattail_FD_9460 | JGI IMG/M metagenome (IMG submission 9460)
ACTTGCCTCCACCCCAGCAGAATCCGACGGTGGCGATTTTGCCGTTGGCGGCGGGGAGATGTCTTCCGTAGTCGGCAGCCGCGTCAAGGTCGGCATTGACGGCGTTGGGATCGAGGCTGGATACGGCTTTGACCGTTGCGTCCTGACTGGGGAATTCGCTGGACCCGCCGCCGTTGTGGCCGAGGCCGGAGAGCAAATCGGGGGCGATGACGATGAACCCTTGACCGGCCAGTTCGTCGGCCATCTCCTTGGCCCAGTCAGAGAGGCCGAAGATCTCATGAATGAGGATGACGACTGTCGCTTTCTCCTTGACCTCGGGGTAGACGACAAAGGCCTGGATGGTGCGGTTGTCGTGCTTGAGAGCGACGTACTCGTGATGGCGCGGAGACGCGTCGAGGCGGGCCTTGGCCCACTCTTGTGCCGGGGTGGTGATGGCAGCGAGCGGAAGCAACAAAGACGCGGCGAAAGTGGCGATCCGGGGAATGGTAATCGTCATGCGCAAGAGGATAGCGACAACGAACGAGGATTCGCAAGAGGCTGAGTGGCAGTCCATCGCTGCTCGAGGAGCGGATCGGCGTGTTATCCGAAAGAAGCGACGGCTTGATCGTCCTGGTCGTGTACGTCAAAGAGTGGTAGCAGGCGGCACATGTTGAGGGTTTGCGCGACGACCTTGGGGAGGCTGGTGAGTTTGCAATCGCCCCCGGCACTTTTGCAGGACTGGAGAACCTTGACGAGAAGGCCGATGCCGCTGGAGTCGAGGCGATCGATGCCGCCCAGGTTGAGAACGATCCGAGTCTCACCGTGGCGGATGAGATTCTCGAGAGTCAGGCGCAGAGACTCCACCGGGGGCCCGAGAACCAGGCCGCCCTGCACGGCGATGACGCTGACCTGACCAAATTTCAGATAGCTGGTTTCGAATGGCCTCAATGGGGCTCCCTCTGTGGATGCCTCAGCAAGCTGTGCTCTGAGGGCAACGGAATTGCTCCTGCGGGTTGCATGACGAGGGAGGCCTGATCATCTGGTCATTTGAATATCTGATCAATGGTCTCGAACGGGCATGTGCGCGCAAGTCAGGCTAGCCGAAAAAATCCACTCCCGCAAGAAGCGGATGCAGGATACCATACAGAACATCTGACCCCTCAGCGATGGAGGCACTCCGGTTGGCGGCTCCGGCGGTGGCGTTTCCCGTGCTGGAAATTGCGGCGGCGCTTCTTGCCGAGCTGCAAATTGGCCCCCGAGCGCGAATTATCGCGCAGAGCATCACCGACGTGCTGGGCGACACGGGAGTGGCCGTGTTTGCCGTGAATGACGCGGACGCTACGGTCTGGTCGGCGCGGGCGACGGCAGGCGAAATCTCAGTGGACAGCGGGCCTCTGGCGGTGGATGCCGGGGTGCTGGGTGCGGCGGCGCGGGAACGCGCGATTCTGCAGTTTGCCGCCGACCAGTTGGCGCGCGAAGAGTATGCCCATCTGGATGTGCGACAAAACTTCACAGGGCTCACATGTATTCCACTCCTGCTGGAAGAGCGGCTGCTGGGCTGCATCGAGATTGTGAGCTTTGGGAAGTTGCCGGGGCAGGCTGCGCTGAAGGGCTTAGCGGAGATCGCGCGGCTGGCTGCGCTGGGATTTGCGGGGGCGCAGACCTATACAACGGAACGCGATGCGCAGCTGGCTTCAGTGATGCGGCTGACGCAGCTCTACGACATTGAAAAGGTCTTCAGCGCGAGCCTGGAGATGGAGACTCTGCTGCCGGTAATTTGCGAGAAGGTCGGCGATCTGCTCCAGGCGCAGGCGGTGAATCTGTGGATGGTGGATGAGCAGGATCTGCTGCTGATGCAGCAGGCCGGGGTCGATCCTGCGGCGCAAACCGGGGACCGGCAGGCGGCAGGTGACGGCGGCGTGGCGGGCGAGGTGGGTGAAAGCGGCGAAGCCGTGCTGCTGCAGACGGACGATGAGGCGCTAACGGCGCGCAATGCGAAGGCGCAGGATGCGCTGGTGGGTTCGCTGATGGCGGCGCCGGTGCTGGACGGCGAGAGCCTGGTGGCGGTGATTGAGGCGATTCGCCTGGAGGGAGATGCGCCGTTTTCGGATGATGACCTTTTCATCCTGACACAGGTTGCCTCGTCTGCCGCGCAGGCATTGCATAACTCGTCGCTGCTGCAGGCGGAGCGGAAGATCGAGATTCTGCAGACGCTGGTGAGCGTGGGCCAGGAGATCGGTTCGACGCTCAACCAGGACCGGGTGTTGCAGGCGATTGTGAACCAGCCGCAGCTGGTGATTCCGTATGAGCGAGCGGCGATTGCGCTGGAGCAACGCAACCGGTTGGCGATCCAGGCGATATCCGGTGTTACGAAACTTGATACATCGGAGCCCTCGGCGCAGAGGCTGCAGGACTTGTTGCGCTGGGCCTCCGGCCTCGATACCGAAGTGCAGGTTTCGATGCGCGATGGCGAGATCAGCGATGCGCGGCCGGAGACACGGGAGAAGTTTCGCAGGTATTTCGAGGAGAGCGGCTATCGGGGCTTCTATGCCATTCCACTGGTGGATGACGAGGGCCGGCTGGGCATGCTGTCGTTTGAAAGCGCAGACCCGGATTTTCTGACTTCGCTGCACATTGAGGTGATCAAGCTGCTGGCGAGCCAGGCGACGCTGGCTCTGAGGAACGCCTCGCTCTACAAGGAAGTTCCCTTTATAGGGATTCTTGAGCCGCTGATGGAAAAGAAGCGGCGCTTCATGGCGATCGACAAACAGCGGCGGGCCCTGTTGATTACGGCGGCAACGGCGGTGGTGCTGGCGCTGATTACGGTTCCGGTGCCGATGCGCATTTCAGGCAGCGCGGCGGTGGCGGCGGGACAGACGGAATCGGTTCGCGCGGAAGAAGACGGCGTGGTTCAGACGGTGCTGGTGCACGAGGGCGAGAGGGTAGCGCCCGGTACGCCGCTGGTGCAGATGGCGGACTGGGGTCAGCGCGCTGCGGTGGCCAGCGCGGAGGCGCGCTACAACACGGCGATGGCGCAGATGTCGCAGGCGCTGGTGAACAACGACGCGACGCTGGCGGGCCAGCGGCAACTGGAGACGCAGTACCTGCGGGGCGAGTTGAGCCGGGCGCAGGAGCAGATGGAGCGTACGACGATCCGGGCCAATATAGACGGGATTGTGGCGACGGCGCACCCGGAGAATCTGACGGGCCGCAAGGTAACCACGGGCGACGACCTGGTGGATTTGATCAGGACCTCGGAGGCGATTGTCGATGTTTCGATACCGCAGCGGAATGTTGCGCTGGTTCGCGCAAGCAACCCGGTGAGCGTCAAGCTTGAGTCTTTTCCGGCACGGACGTTTCGGGGCACGGTGCGCGTGGTGAGTCCGGCGGGGCAGGTGGTTGGGGAGGATCGCGTCTTTTATGCGCGCGTGGCGGTGCCGAATGCGGACGGCAGCCTGCGGCCGGGCATGCAGGGGTTCTGCAAGATTCGGGCGGGACTGCAGCCGCTGGGGTATGTGCTGTTCCGCGATGTGTCGGCGTGGATGTGGGCGAAGTTGTGGGCGTGGTTTGGATGGTGAACAGAGCGATGAGCCGGTTGATTGGAGTCTCAGTTTGTCTCGCAGCGGTTGTTGCGGTGGGTTGCGATTCCAGCCCGCAACGAAGCGGCAATGGCACGGTGGCAGCGGCCCCGACGACGGCGCAGCCGGTTGCGGAGACGGCCAGCCGCCCTGCTCCGACGGCGGAGAAGGATGCGCTGGTGGTGAGCGGTCCGGTGACGATGGAGCAGCAACTGGATGTGGTGGCGCTTCGGCCGGGCGTGCTGACCCTGCTGACTGTGGACGTGGATTCGATGGTGCGCAGCGGGCAGTTGCTGGCACAGCTCGACGACCGGCAGCTTGCCGCGGACCGTAACGCGGCGAGCTACAAGGCCACGAGCCTGGAAGCGGACCTGAAGAACTGGCAAGCCGAAGTGGAGGTGCGCAGGGCGGATCTGCGCCGGGCCCAGGAACTGCGCAAGGGCGGCATCAATACGCAGGAAGCACTGGATCACGCGCAGTATGACCTGAATGCGACGGAGTTTGAAGTGGAGCGGCAGCGCGCAGAGATGGAGAGCGCCCGTGCTGCGCTGAAGTCTCTGGACCTGGAGATGGAGAAGACGAGGATTGTGGCGCCGTTCGACGGCCAGGTGTCGCAACGATACGTGCGGATGGGGCAGTACATCCATACAGGCGACCGGCTGTTCCAAGTAACCGGCAACTCTCCGCTCGAGGTTCGCTTTACGCTTCCGGCGCGGGAGGGTGTTGCACTGCGTGTGGGCTTGCAGGTGACGGTGGCGTCTGCGGCGGATTTTCGCGTGAGTGCGCCGGCGACAGTGACGCACATGAGCCCCGTTGTCGATCCCGGCAGCGGAACGATTGAAGTGACAGCGGTGCTGAGCCGCAAACTGCCGGGCCTGCTGCCAGGGATGGTCGCTTCGGTCCGGGTGCCGCGCAGCCAATGAATCTTGCAGAAGCCCTGACGGCAGCGTTGCCGGATCTGCCAGCGCGCAAGGCGCGGGTGGGCTATCCGAAGATCGACCCTCGGATGATCAGCCAGGAGAACATCGAGGACGGAAAGCCCGTGGTGGTGGCGATGATTCGCGGCCGCGACAGTCTGTTTCGCTTTCCGCCGGAGCAGTGGCGCATCGTTGAGCTTTTCGATGGCACTCGATCGTGGGAGGACGTGGCGGAACTGCACGCGGAACTCTATGGCGTGCGCTACGATCCTGAAGACCTGCGCGAGTTCACCAGCGGCCTGGATGCGGTCGACTTCTGGTATCAGACGCCGCTCGAAAAGAACATTGCACTGCAGCAGAAGCTGCAGGAAGGGCGGCATCAGCACGCGCATCGCAAGTCGAAGTGGGGCGATGTGGCGCACATGCAGTTTTCGGCGTGGGATCCGGATAAGTATTTCGATCGGATCTATCGATGGACGAAATGGATTTATTCGAAAGAATGCGCGATTGCGTGCCTGCCGCTATTCGGCTTCATGATCTATGTGTTTGTTGCGAACTGGGGGCAGATTGCGCAGGACACGCTACTGTTCTACAGCTTCACGCAGAAGACAGCGGCCGACGTGGCGGAGTTCTGGGTTCTGTTCCTGATTCTGGCGTTCTTTCATGAGTCGGCTCACGGGCTGACCTGCAAGCACTATGGCGGGCAGGTGCACGCGATGGGCTTTCACCTGATCTACCTGACGCCGGCGTTTTTTGTGGATGTGAGCGAGTCGTTTGTGTATGCCGGGCGCTGGCAGCGGTTTCTGATCATTCTGGCCGGTATCGGGATTGAGATGGTTTTCTGCGCGGTGGCGACGGTGGTCTGGTGGGGCACAGCGCCGGGAAGCGGCGCGCACGATCTGGCGTACAAGATCATGCTGATTACCGGGGTCGCGGTGGTGGTGGTCAACATGAATCCGCTGATCAAGCTGGACGGCTATTATGCGTTCTCGGAGATTATCGGCTTCTCGGACATCAAGGAGAAGTCGACGGCGTATCTTTCCGGTCTGGTGCGGAAGAATGTGTTCAGACTCCCGGTGGAGACAGATTTTGTGCCGAGACGGCGGCGTCCCGGCTATCTGGCGTATGCGGTTCTGTCGGGAGTCTACAGCTATACGCTTCTGTTCACTGTTCTTCGATTCAGCAATAATGTGCTCTCGCGGTTCAGCCCGGAGTGGGGATTCATTCCGGTGCTGGCGCTGGGCCTGCTGATTTTCCGCTCTCGCATAAGAACGCTGGTGAGGTTTATGAGGACGGTGTATCTGGACAAGCGCGACCGTGTTCGTGCATGGATGACGCTGCCCAGGGTGCTTTGGGGCGTTGCTCTTCTGGCGTTCGTGCTGCTCTTTCCCCTGTGGCACGAAACCGTCACGGCGCGGTTCCTGCTGGAGCCGGCGCGCCATGCGGTGGTGCGCACGACGCAGCCGGGGCGCGTGACGGCTGTGCTGGTGGAGGAGGGGCAGCGGGTGCGTGCGGGCGACGCGCTGCTGACCATGACAAACAAGGACGTGGAATCAGCACGTGCTTTCGCTGGAACTGAAGTGGCCCTGACCGGCGGACGACATGCGCAGGAACTGCTGGTGCATGGCGACGTGGGGCCGGCGACACAGGAGCAAGGCAGGGCGGAAAAGAACTCCGCTATTGCGCACGAGCAGACCGAACAACTGGTGACACGCGCGCCGATTGACGGGATTGTGACGGGGGCCCGGTTGAAGGATTTGACGAACAGCTACCTGGATGCGGGGACGGCCATCACGGAGGTGGCGGATGCGCGCGTTCTGCGGGCACGGGTCTATGTTCCGGAATATGCTGTTGGCCGGGTGCACGCTGAGGCGAAGGTGAGTCTGCTGGTGGATGGCACGTTTGTGCCGCGGCACTCGTCGGTTGAACGCGTGGAGCCCGCTGTGGCGGACGTGCCGGCGGCGGTGGAGACGATCAAGGAGATTCGCGGAGGGGCGCGACTGGTGGATTATGTTGCCGATGTTCCGGTGGAGAATGACGGATCACTTCGGGCGGGAATGACGGGAACGGCAAGGATCGTGGTGCGCCGGACCAGCGTGGCGGGGATCGTTGCCCGCGTGCTGCGCGACTTTGTTGAGCGCAAGGTCTGGTAGGGCCGGAAATGTAAAGGGGAAGAGCTGCAGCTCTTCCCCTTTTCTCAGCCGGGTCCTGGCACTAGGCCGTCCACTGTCGCGGACGACTCTAATTTAAAAGGTCACCTTGGACAAATAGGTCTTTGACACGATCGGGGCCTTGGAGACGAGGGGAGCCTTGGAGACGAGGGGAGCCTTCGACACGAGCGGTGCCTTGGACACGAGTGGGGCCTTCGATACGAGCGCGGACTTGGACAGCGCTACGTTCGAGAGAGTGGAGTTCGACAGCCGTGTGGAGCCCTCGGCGGATTTGGAGGTAGCTGCGGCTTTGGAGGTGGACTTCAGGTTGTTGATCAGGGATTTCTTCTGAATGGCCATTTCGTCTTCTCCTGTGAGGTCTGTATCGGGCTACCTGGATTTCTCCATGAGGCTCATGCCCATCTCTATTGCGATTTGCGTGCCAAACTCGCAAATCCCCGAAAATTGGTCAAAACCGGTCCAAAAGGGGTATTCCGGCTGGTTTCTGGCAGACGCAAGATAGAGTTGCAAGGCAAAAGGGTGAAAAAGTGATCCCGGCATGGGTTAATAATTCACCCGGGTTGCGCGGCAGAACAGGCCCTAGATGTCGTGCTTGCGGCAGAGATACTTGACCTTCTGGATAGGAATTCCGAGAACGGCGGCCGCACCGCGCTTGCTGCCGGCGCGGCGAATGGCAGCCTGCAAGTAAGCCAGCTCGATGCGGGTCAACTCTTCGTCGAGGTTGACGCCCCCCGGGGGGATCAGGATCTTGTCCTGGCAGGCGGCGCTTTCGATGACCATTTTCTGGGGAAGGTGCTCGACGTCGATCACGTCGCCGTCGACCATGAGGGCGAGGCGCTGGGCAAGGTTCTCGAGTTCGCGGACGTTGCCTGGCCAGCTGCTGTTTTCGAGCATCTCCATTGCGCCGGGCGAAAAGCGCTTGATGGGCAGCTCGCCCACCAGGCAGTATTTGCGTATGTAGTAGTCGAGCAGAAGCGGCACGTCGCCCTCGCGTTCACGCAAAGGCGGCAGGGCGATGGGAATGACGCAGATGCGGTAGTAGAGGTCTTCGCGGAACTTCCCTTCCCTGACCATCTGCTCAAGGTCGTCGTTGGTTGCGGAGATCAGCCGGAAGTCAATGGACCGCGGGCTCTTGGCGCCGATGCGCTGGACGGAGCGGTCTTGCAGGACGCGGAGCAGCTTGCTCTGCAGGGCGAGGCCGAGTGAACCGATCTCATCGAGGAAGAGCGTTCCTGTATCGGCCAACTCCACCTGGCCGGGGCGACTGGCGTGTGCGCCGGTGAAGGAACCCTTCTCGTGGCCGAAGAGCTCCGATTCCATCAGGGTTTCAGGCAGGGCGGCGCAGTTGACGCTGATGAAGGGGCGGTCGCGGCGGGGGCTGAGCGAGACGATGGCGCGGGCGGCAAGCTCCTTGCCGGTACCGCTCTCGCCGCGCAGCATGACGGTGGTGTTGCTGGGCGCTACGCGGCGAAGAGCCTGATAGACGCGCTGCATCTGTTCGCTGCCGCCGATGAGGCCGCAGAAGGAGCTTTTGCGCATTACGCCTTCGCGAAACTCCCTTGCCTCCTGCTCAAGGCTGCGCCGCTCGCCGGCTTCCAGAAGATATTCGCGCAATTCGGTAAAGTCGACCGGAGCGAGCAGGAATTCATCGGCGCCCGCTTTTTTTGTGCGTTGGCGGGCGTGGCTGAGCGGCGTGCGGGAGATGACGACGAGCAGTGTGTCCGCAGCCGCCTCTCTTACCGATGCGACGGCGGTGAAGACGTCGGGGTGATCGGGGAAGATGGTGTCGAGATCGATGACGACGATTTCCGGAGCATGCTCCTGAAGGCTCTGGAGCAGGGAGGAGGAATCGGTGGCGAGGTTCACGAAGAAGACGGGCGCCAGCTCCTGGCCGATGTCGGCCAGTGCGGTTTCGTCGCTGGTGGCAAAGACGAGCTTGAGCCGTTCCTGATGACCGGAAACCGCTGCGAAAACCTCCATGGGCTCTTCCTCAACGGGTGGTGTGTTTCGTGATTATACGCATGGATGAGGTGGTGGAAGGACGCGGAATTGGGGAATTTACTGAGTCCGGGTGTGTCGAGACGGCGAGTGCAGCAGGAGAGCGAGGATGTTGGGTTGCCCGTGTCGCTGTGGAGGATGGTCGCGGGAGGGGCTGTTTCCCTGACAAGGCGATTGGGGACAACGGATGCTACTGCGCTCTGCAGGGCTTTGAGCGTGTGCAACAACTGATGCGTTCGGGACAGTCTGCCAACGAAGTGGCTGCGGCCGCGCAACGGTTTGCTCGGATGCGGGTCATCGGATGTGCTTGAACAGGCTGAATTGGAAAGACTGGGGCTTGCCCCAGGGAGTCATGTGGACTTCGGGCTCGGTTTTGAGAAGGGCGAACTCCGAGCCGAGTTCCGCGGCGAGCAGCGGACCATCGTAGCGTTGAACGGCGAGGCCGCTGCACTTCTCCGGTCCGTCGAGTGCGAAGGAAGCGATCACGGCGTGCCCGCCGACTGGGAGGGACTTGAGCAAGAGGCTGCGATACGCGGCACGGTCGTCTGCAGATGTGAGGAAGTGGAAGACAGCTCGATCATGCCACAGATCGAATGTGCCAAGAGACGGCGCACGCGTCACGTCGGCGTGAATCCATTGGATGCCGTCTGCTTTTGGCCCTAGCTGTCCGCGGCTGCGCTGCAAGGCTTCAGAGGAGATGTCGAGGACCGAAACCTGATAACCCAGGTCGAGGAGCCTTTCGGCGAGAGGGGACATGCCTCCACCAACATCAATCACGCGGCCTGAAGGGCATACCTCTCCGATCAGCTTGAGAGAGATGAGCGGCTCGGATTGTGTCCAGCTCATCTCTGCTTCGCACTTTGACTGATAGATCGAATCCCAGTGCTCTTGCCTGATCATTTTGAGAGATCCTCGATGTGCCTCGCACGGCCTGGGCAGCGCTCGAGCGGGGGCGGCCAAGTGGCAGGACTGCTTCCCTTACCTTGACATATTTCCAGGCTGTTTGTAGTCTCACTCTCATGCGGATGAATTTCCAGCGGGCTTTTGTCGTCTGTTCATGTTGTCGCGGTTGTGTGCGTACAACATGTCCGATGGCAGGTAGCGGCTGGACTCATCAAGCATAGAGTCTCGCAGAGATTTAGATTCTTCTCAGCCCACCGCCAGAAGCTGTTTGGCAGGTGGGTTTTCTATTTTTTGCAGGTCCGCCTTCCCGCAGCAGCCATTGGCATATCCCCATACAAGTGAGAGCAACTCTGGATGCGTCCGCATGCGGCGCATTCCGGCAAGGGTTTGTCCTCTTTCATCAAGAAGGAATGCGCAAGAAGGAGAACGTGTTGAAGAAGCAGGCGGTCAGAAGAGTGCTGGCGGGAGTCCTTGTTTGGATGTCGATTGTGCAGGTATCGTTTGCAACCGATGGCTACTTTGTTACTGGTGTAGGCACCAAGCAGCAGGGCCAGGGAGGTGCGGGTGTGGCCCGTCCGGGAGACAGCCTGGCGGGAGCCACAAATCCCGCGGGCCTCTTTCTTGCCGGCAATCGCATTGATCTTGGACTGACGCTCTTTCGTCCAAATCGTTACGGCACCATCACCGGGAACCAGTTACCGCCCGGATATCCGGATGTGAATGGAACGTATGACGCTAATCGCGTGAAGAACTTTGTGCTTCCCGAGTTGGGTTACAGCCGGTTGTACAGGCCGAACCTCGCATTTGGAGTGGCAATCTACGGCAACGGCGGACTCAACACCTCGTACACAGAGCCGATTCCGCTGCTGGGCTCCACCAGGGGCGGCGTGGATTTGGAGCAGCTGTTTGTATCTCCCACACTGTCGTACAAGGCAGGCGCACACAACTCATTCGGAGTCGCGGTGAATCTCGCTTACCAGCGCTTTGCTGCCGAGGGTTTGCAGAATTTTGCTTCTTCGAGCTACTCGGTCGATCCAGCGCACGTGACGAATAACGGGCACTCCAACTCCTATGGTGCGGGCGTGCGGGTGGGTTGGATCGGCGACCTGAATCGCATTGTGAGTGTGGGCGCCACCTATCAAAGCCGAACGTATGCCAGTGCTTTTGACCGCTACAAGGGATTGTTTGCGGAGGGAGGCAAGTTCGATATTCCGGCGAATTTTGCCGTCGGCGCGGCGGTGAAGGTCGGCTCCAAGGCCACTGTGCTGTTCGATGAAGAGCGCATCCTCTATGGCCAGGTGAAGTCAATCGCCAACTCCAGCGCGAACCAGGCTCTGCTTGGATCGGACAACGGTCCGGGGTTCGGATGGCACGATGTGAATGTGGTGAAGGCGGGACTCACCTACGATGTGAATCCGGCCTTGACGCTGCGCGGAGGGTACAACCATTCTGGATTGCCCTTCGACAGCTCGCAGACGTTCTTCAACCTTTTGGCTCCTGCGGTCACCCAGGATCATCTACATGCAGGGGCCACCTGGGGACTGAAGGGCGGAAAAGAGCTCAACTTCGCCTACGTGCATGCCTTCGATAACACTGTTCATGG
>WSSedB1CaDRAFT_10001023_pt1 | contig 11146 bp, 9 predicted proteins | sample WetSurSB1Cattail_FD_9460 | JGI IMG/M metagenome (IMG submission 9460)
ACCGCTTTACCCAGTTTCCAGTTATCACCGGCTCCCATAGTTACAAAAAGATAGCCATTCGGAAATAAGGTACCGGCAGGAGCAGATAATTCCGCAATCAGGAAGTCCTTCGCATCCAGAACCTCTTCATAGTAATGTACAGTTTTATAATGTTTTTTTGTTTCCGTATACAAAAGTTGACCATTTACGCTAAAATCAGAAGCCTTTTCACGTGCTGAAGAATAAATTTTATGAAGTATTATTTCATCAGCAGCATCAAATGACCGGGCAAAATCATCAAGTAAAGCCGCGGTTCTTGAGTACGTATGTGACATAAAGTCAACAATAATTTTCCTTCCACAGTAAAACTCCCTGTAGCCAGACAGCGTTGTCTTAATGGCAGTAGGATGATGTCCATAGTCATCAATAAATAAAACAGAGTTGCCAACAGAATTTACAGTTTCTCCGATAATTTCACTCCGTCTTTTTCCACCTTTAAATAACAGAAGTCCTCTTGCAATTTTTTCATAGGAAATACGCATACCTTCTGTTTTTAAAAGCTCACAGGCAAGCGCGCATGCAGCTGATGCATTCTTTACCATATGACGACCAGGGACACAGAGAGCCAATTCTCCCAAACCTGACAGGCTGAAATATTGTTTCCCATCTTCTATGCGGCCAAAAGTAATTCTGTAATCACCTGAAGCCGATTCACCGTAAGGTATGCATTCAATATCCGGACGCTTTGCCCTTACAAGCAGTACGGCTTCAGAAGCTCCTTTGTCATCAGCACAATATATCAACTGCCCATGTTCCGGAAGCTTACAGATATAATTAATAAACGCATCACGTATGTCATTATATGTCGGATAACAGTCCTGATGATCGCTTTCTATACTCGTCAATACAATTTTTTTAGGACAAAAAGCAAGAAAATGTCTCTGATATTCACAAGTCTCTGCAATAAAATATTTATGTCCCGATTTTACGCAGGAAGGCGTCGTCATAGTACAGCTTCCATTAAATGATGAAATAATGGATCCTGCTAAAACCTGTGCAGGAAAATTAAGTTCATTCAGGAGGGTTCCAATAAGACCTGTTGTTGTTGTTTTCCCATGCACACCACAAACAGAACAGCTGTATGCCATTTCAGAAACTGAGCCAAGAGCCTCTGTATATAACATACAGGGAATATTCCGTTTTCCTGCTTCAACGAGATCAGGATTTTTTTCAGGATTATATGCAGAAGAATAAATAACATATTGTACTGAATCCGTAATATTTTTGCTGCTGAATGCTAATGCTTTTAAATGGAGTCTGTCAAGAATTTCGTCAGTATAAAAACGCTCAGGTACATCACTACCGGTTATTATTGCTCCACGTGAATACAATATTTCCACAAGAGCCGCTAAACCAGTTCCCTTTATCCCCACACAATGAACATGGACTCCCTGCATATCGACGGGAAGAGAAATTTTATTCATGAATGTATTTTATAGTAAAGAACAATAATATTCAATTAAAACAAATTATTTACACAAGTTGCATATAAATTTCATCAGCCAACCCGAAATGAGCATTTTTTGTCATTGTAGTTGCATATTCATCGTAAAGCATATCTTCATACATACTTTGAGCATAATCCTGCTGTCCATCTGCTTTCTGTACTGTTTTTCTCATAGAAGAAAGCAGCATCTTTACAAAGTATGATTCAAGTTCAAGTGATTTTTCATATAATTTACTGGTTCTATCAATAGTTTTCAGATTTTGTGAAACCGCGGAATTTGCAGCAGCCCCTTCAGGGCGTGCTTTTTTATCAGCTTCAGCAGTATAAGTGCCGGAAAATCCTGAATTATAATCTCCGTTCAGCCTTCCTTCTTCAAGGACCTGACTTCCCGCAAGATTCTTTCCTATGTCACCTTTTTTTTCATTCTGCAGGCTCTTTACCATGTCCATGAATTTTCCGGTTTCATTTCTTACCTGTGCTGCCTGCAATGTCTCTGTACCCGTCGTTACGGAACTGATTCCACCGATTTTCATGATCAACTCCCGATCAGTTAGCGTTTAAGATTGACCGCCGTACTGAGCATACTGTCCGATGTCTGTATGGCTTTACTATTAAATTCATAAGCACGTTGTGCAACAATCATCTGTACCATTTCATTGACGACAGATACATTTGACATTTCTATAAATTTATGTTTTGTCACGCCCATTCCCTCAAACCCCGGCTGACCGACTATCGGCTGTCCGCTGGCATTTGTTACTTTAAACAAATTGTCCCCGACAGCTTTTAATCCGACACTGTTCGGAAACCGATATAATTCCATTTGACCAACATCGACAGGATCATTTTGTCCATTAACCCGTACTGATACACGACCGTCATCACTGATTGAAAGCGTATGAATATCATATCCTGCAGGCAAAATTATTTCAGGCATAACCCGCAGCCCATTTGAGTTTACAAGTTGCCCATTCATATCAACTTTGAAAGAGCCATCACGAGTATACGCATAACTGCCATCGTATTGTTGTACACGGAAAAAACCATCACCAACAATGGCAACATCTGTATCTACGCCTGTATTCTGAAGTGATCCCTGACTGAATACACGCTGGGTCGCTGCCAGTTTTACACCAGTTCCCTGCTGTATACCTACAGGTGTTACCGTATCTTCCGTAGCAGGAGTCCCGGCAAGTTTGAGATTCTGATACATCAGATCCTCAAATTCTACACGCTGTTGCTTAAAGCCCGTTGTGTTAACATTCGAAAGATTATTTGCAATAGCATCTATATTCGACTGTTGACCATTCATTCCTGTTGCTGCTGTCCAAAGACTCCGTACCATTTATTCTACCTCGTTACAGCTACTTCTTTCCACAGTGTATTCATCATACTGTCTTCGCTTTGTATGGTTTTCTGATTAGCTTCATAAGCACGATTTACTTCTATCATTTGAACCATTTCATTAACAACATTTACATTAGAAGTTTCAGTATAGCCCTGAAGCATAGTCGGACGTTCATCACCTTCAGCTATATGAGCCTCACCAGTGATATCATTCGACCGGTACAGACTATTTCCCATTTTTTCAAGATACCGTTCATTGTCAAATCTTACAATCTTAAATCTGTCGATCAGTTCATTATTCTGAGAAGAATAAATCATTCCATTCTCATTGACTTTGAATTGATCATCAGAAACAGAGACCGGACCATATTCACCAAGGACCGGATATCCATCCTTCGTTTCAAGAATCCCCTCTTTACCAATCATAAAATTGCCATTACGGGTATAGCGTTCACCGGCAGGTGTCTGAACTGCAAAAAAACCTTTACCATTCAACGCCATATCAGTATTGCTGGACGTTGCACGGAAGGATCCCTGTTCGAAATCCGTATAATTTTCATTTGTTTCTACACCAAGCCCGAGTTTACCGATGACAGGGGCCGCATCAGCAGAACCAAAAGGTGTTTTATATACTCCGTCTGCATTTGTACGCCGCAATAAAAGTTCCGGGAATGCCTTGCTCACGGTTATATCACGCTTATAGGCTGCAGTATCAACATTTGCCAGGTTATTAGAAATAGCATCCAGCCTGTTTTGCTGAGCATTCATTCCGCTTGCACCTGTATACCAGCCACGAATCATGTACCTTCTCCCGTATTTCCTATACATATTTATTATCGGCAGGAAAAATATCGGGTTTAGCAAATCAGATTAAAAAATCAAGAGTTGAGGCAAAAAAGATTTGAGGACAAATGTCATATTTTCACTCAAAATATTCCGTATTTGCCTTATATTACAGAATTTTTATGGGGAATAGCCGTATCTGATTTTTCCGGTGTATTTTTCAGACAAGTCAAATTTTGCTACAAAATCGTATCTATTACATACAGATTCATTAAATTAACTATTTTGATTTGCAATTTCATTTATTCCGACTTATAATATTTTTATTGGATAAGGAGTTTTCAAAAATCAGACGAGCTTTGAAAATACAACCTTAGATGTAATTACAGTATTTTTCAAACCATTGTAAAAAAAGTTTGAAAAATACTGTAAAGCCACTTGCAAAACGCCAACAGACTTTTGCAAGTGGTTCAATTTTTTATTGAATAAAAGAAATAAAAAAGCAGGGGGGATTTCAGTTTATGGATGAAAAAGGAAAAGCGAGAGTTCTGGCTTTGATTCTTGGAGGTGGTAAAGGAACGCGTCTCTATCCGCTTACAAAAGAACGCTCAAAACCATCAGTTCCCTTCGGTGGAAAATACAGGATAGTCGATATACCTATTTCAAATTGTATTAATTCCGGGTATAAAAAAATATACCTGTTAACACAGTTTAATTCTGCATCTCTGCACCTTCACATATCAAATTCGTATAATTTTGACCGTTTTTCCGGTGGATTTGTAGAAATTCTTGCAGCAGAGCAGACTCTTGAGCATTCAGGCTGGTATGAAGGAACTGCTGATGCTGTAAGAAAAAACTTTATCCACTTCAAATCGCAGCATCCGACACATTATATTATTCTTTCCGGAGATCAGTTATATCGTATGGATCTGCATGACTTCGTTGAACAGCACATAGCGTCAGGGGCAGATGTCTCGATTGCAACAACAGCTGTTAACCGCCATGATGCATCCGGTTTTGGAATTATGAAAATTGATACGGATAAGCGCATTATTGAATTTATGGAAAAACCTGCCAAGAATCTTAACATTGACGACTGGAAAATCCCGCAGATTTCCCGTGGCGATCTCCCTCCTGAAAAAGAATATCTTGCATCTATGGGTATCTATATTTTCAATGCATCTGTCATGGAGGAAATGCTCAACAATGATTATACAGATTTCGGCAAGGAAATTATTCCCGTAGCCATTAAGACGAAAAAGATAAATTCATATATCTTTAACGGTTACTGGGAAGACATCGGCACTATTAAAAGTTTCTACGATGCAACAATAGCATTGACCAACATAAATCCTCCATTCAATTTTTACGATGAGGTAGAACCTATCTATACAAAGATGCGAAATCTCCCGCCGTCAAAAATAAACGAGGCTCAAATAAAATCTACATTAACGGCAGAAGGTTGTGTTATTACAAGAGCAAATATTAATTGTTCTGTAATCGGTATACGAACGATCATCGAAAGTGGTTCAAAACTTGATGGTGTCATAACAATGGGTAGTGACTTTTATGAGGATGCTGAAACAAAAGCTGACAAAATTACAAAAGGATTCCCACTGATGGGAATCGGCAGGAACTGTAATATAGCGCGCACCATCATTGATAAAAATTCATCTATTGGCGACAATTGTTCAATAAATGTAAGTGGCAAAACCTATGATGATGGTGACCACGGGATTTTCTACAGTGCAGACGGTATTATTGTCATAAGAAAAGGCGCGGTTGTCCCTGCAGGAACTGTTATTTAATTGACGGACTCTATGTACGACAGGCTCGGGGATCTGCTAAAAGAGACCCTCGAGTCGGGAATACTTCCTCATACCGAAGAATCAATTCAAACAGAAATGAAATCTGTACCACCGGACGTCAAAGAAGCGTTTAAATTGCTCGGTGTTGATTCCTTATCAAGCCCTGAAGAATGTCTTAAAGCATACCGAACAAAACTTAAACGCTATCATCCGGATAATAACAGCGATAATCCGATTGTACAGAAAGTAGCCGCACAGAAAACCAGAGAACTCATAAAAATATATAAAATCATCAGGCAATGGTTCGGCAGTTGACCGTCATCACGTTCCTGTTTCCTCCGTGTCGTTTTCCATTCCATATTCCTGTAGTTTTCGATGCAGCGTTTTGCGCCCGATTCCCAAGACATCTGCAGTTTTAGATTTATTACCTTTATTAGCAGCAAGATTCTGCTGGATAATCATTTTCTCCGCAGCGTCCATTGTTATACCTACAGGAACAGTAATCACAGCATCGGCGGTGCTCTGACTGATAGTGGGCGGAAGATCATCAAGCGTAATCTCTTTACCACTGCTCATGACAACGGCGCTTTCTATACAATTCTGAAGCTGACGTATATTGCCCGGCCAGTCATATTTATATAAAGCTGCCCGTGCCCTGGAATCAATACCGGTAATATCTTTATGATTTTCCTGCGTAAACCGGCTAAGGAATGTCGTAAGCAGCAGCGGAATATCATCTTTCCGGTCGCGCAGCGGCGGAACATGGATATGAATGACATTGAGCCGGTAATAAAGATCTTCCCTGAATCGCCCGGCCTTTACCTCTTCTTCCAGATTACGATTCGTAGCAGCAACAATACGAACATCCACTTCGATTGTCTGCGTACCACCAACACGTTCAAATTTCTTTTCCTGTAAAACGCGCAGGATTTTAATCTGCACGCTTTGATTTATTTCACCAATTTCATCCAGAAATATCGTTCCACCATGAGCTAGTTCAAACCTGCCTTTTACAAGACTGTCAGCCCCCGTATACGCGCCTTTTTCATGTCCAAATAATTCAGATTCCAGCAGTGTTTCGGTAAGTGCTGCACAATGAACTTTTACAAAAGAATTATCCTTGCGTGGTGAAAGGTTATGAATCGCATCTGCCACAAGTTCCTTACCAACTCCGCTTTCACCAGTTATTAATACAGAAGCCTTCGATGGTGCTACTTTACGAACAAGATCAAAAATCCGCTGCATTTCAGCACTCTTGCCGATCATTCTGTCAAAAGAATGTACTCCTTCGAGTTCTTCCTGTAACTGTTTATGCTGGAGGGAAAGCTCCCTACCCTGTAACGCCCGCTTTACAATAAGAGACAGCTGGTCAAGGTTTAACGGTTTTGTAAGAAAATCATATGCACCATTCCGCATGGCTTCCACAGCTGCATCTATACTCCCGTGTCCTGTAAGAACTATCACCGGAATACCCGGAGTTTCAGTAGTAACTTTCCGAAGGACATCCTCACCGGAAATACCCGGCATGCGGAGATCTGTAATTACGAGATCTATATCCCCTTTTTCAATAAACGAAAGTCCTTCTTTACCATCAGCAGCAATGCGGACATTATATCCATCCATTTCAAAAGCAGCAGCAAGTCCTTCGCGAATATTCTTTTCATCATCAATAATAAGAATCGTAAATTTCATATAGAAGAATCCTTTATATTTTCAGTTCGTTTTACTGCTACAGGTGACTGAAAGTCATTATTGTGAGTCAGCAGGCGGGTATCAGTCTGCGGTATCGGAAGCGTAATCGTAAAAACAGCACCTTGTCCCCGAACGGATGCAACGCTTATATCACCGGAAAATTCTTTAATTATTTTGTATGCCATTGTCATACCCAACCCCGTGCCATTCGGTTTTGTTGTATAATAAGGCTCAAAAATATGTGCTACGGTCTTTTCAGACATACCAATACCATTGTCTGAAAATTCAAGTATAAATTTATCACTCTTTATTCTCGTAGATATCCCCAGATGTCCTCCGCCTGTAGTGCGCTCGGTCTCCGGGTATCGCTCAAGAATTGCAGCAAGTGCATTCTGTACAATATTAACAGTGACTTCCCTGAACAACTTTTCATCGATCATAAGTCTGGGAGCATCTTTGCAGAGATCAAGATCAACCGTAATGTGATGCTGGGTAAATTCCGGTTTAAAAAAATCAGCAAAATGCTCAAGCAATTTGTTCGGATTTACCAGCGTAAGATTTGCTGAAATAGGACGGACTGCAAAAAGAAAATCAACAACGATCTTGTTAAGATTATCTATTTCCTCATTTACAACATCCAGATAATTCTCTACAAATTTCCGGTCAGGCAGTTTTCCATCACCATCCCGCGCTTTTTTCAAAGCCTTCTGAATAAGCTGTATATGAATACTGATTGCACCAAGGGGATTCTTTATTTCATGGGCTACGCTTGCAGCAAGATTCGTCAGCCCTGCAAGACTTTCCATTCGGTGCAGCAATACTTCCTGACTACGCTTCTCCGTAATATCGGCAACAGTTACGACGGTTCCAGCTGCATGATGCTGCTGAATGAACGGAATAAGCGTTATTGTAATAAAACGAACTGATCCTCCGGAAGTTGTAACGGTAAATTCTGCACAAACATTTGTTTTATCATTTCTGTAGCAGTCTTCCATAAAAGAAGCTATATCTTCATCATCTACGGTTTCCCACAACGGCACTGACTCTGCTTTTGTATCATCAGGGCGTATTTTGAATGGAATGTACCGTTCAGCTGCTTTATTATTCTGGAGGATAAACCATTTTTCATCGACAATTATAAGTCCGGTAGAAAGTGATTCGAAAATAGAATCCAGCATCTCATTTTCTTCGGTAATCGCAGTCAAAAACTGTTCCACCTGTATATTCGACAGTTTTGACATTTTCTGCGAGACACGTTTTACAAATCCACGCATTATATGCCTCCCGCCCTTACACTGATATAACTGCGGCAAAAACTCTCGAATGTTCAGCGTTTATTTTTGAAAGTGTCCGGACAAGTTGTTCCAAAGCAGCAGCCGGGGTCTGATTATAGATAACAATGTTTAACCAGCAGTTTCTGAGCGAATCTGAACATTCAGCCGCGACCTCACATCCTGCAGCAGTCTCCAGCAATCGACATGGATATGTTTGCAGCTCAACAAGAAAAATTTTTAAAATAATACGGGGATCAAAATTGCAACAACTTTTTATGATCTGCTGGATATCCGGAATACCAGAACGGGCAATTGTCGTAAAAAACTCATGTGCAACTTTTTTTATTTCTACAGGTGAAACAGGAAGGAATGTTTGCAGATAATCACTTATCGAACTTGCTGCATGTTCGTTTATATCATCATGAAACACCCGGCTGATTATTTCGTTCTGTTGTTCTTTTGTACGTTCCTGAAAAGAATAAGTACGTACGCGTGATAAAATAGTAGGAATAATAGCCCCGCGTCTCGCAGTAGTAAGAATAAAAATAGTATCTGACGGTGGTTCTTCCAGAATTTTTAACAGAGCATTACGTACGCTGTCAAGCATCTGCTCAGCATTCTCAAAGATAATCACTTTTTTTCCATTGCTGACCGACAGGTGAGCCCACGCAGAAGCATTTCGTACCTGAATAACCGGCAGAGAGTCATACATAAAACCACTCTGAAGCTTCTGGCACAGTTTCGCCACCTCATCACATATTTTACCAAGATCTGCTAAGTCAGGTAATTCTCTGGGAAAATCAAGTTCCTCAAGGTATTCATCTATAGAAGAAACAGCTGCTGCTATTTTAGACAGTCTGTCGTCATCCTGCCAAAGTATCTGACTGAAACGCATTGTAAGTTTTCGTATACTGCGAACCAAAAGATACCGTGAGGCTTTTATATAAGGAGTTCCTTCAGAAACAGCTGTAAGCAGAGTATGACTGGCCGACAGAATTTCTGGCAAACAGTCCCGTGGACCGGCTAAAAGTACATTTGTACTTAAAAGTGATTTATGCTGAAGACACGACTGGCATGTACATAACCAATTTCCCTGTGGACTTTTTTTACAAGACAGAATACGTGCCAGTTCAAGAGCACAAGTCAATTTTCCTGAAGAAAGAGGACCAGAAAACAGAAGTGCTCCTGGCAATTTATCATTGACAATATCATCTGCCAGTAAATCGCCGGCTGACTGAAAAAGCAGATTGTCAAACATCAGGCCACAATCCCCTTTACATAATCTGCAGGTGCATTTGTCAGAGAATGAAGTAATGAAACAAAAAAACTGCCTGAAAGCACAGAATCAAATCGGAACCAGGGTTGAACAAGCATAAGTATAATGATAAATGTTATAACAATAAAACCTTCTGCCGCACCGAAAAGGAATCCCAGCGCATGATCAAGACTTCCGAGTATTTCACCGGAAAATAAACGGGCTATAATACTCTGCACAATTTTTACGCAGAGATACGCTACTATAAAAATAACAAGAAATGAAATAATACGGGAGACTGTAATTTTGTTAATGAATTTTTGAATATAAGGAGCTAATCTTCTGTAAAAAATGGCAGATGCCCCAATGCCACAAAAAAGTGCAGCCTTTCCAAAAAATTCTGCAATCAAGCCTTTTGCTGCTGCAATAAAAGCAAAAAGCAATAATATCAGTATAAAAAGTATATCAATTGCCGAAAAAATCATATACGATCCCCTGCAAGGTCTTTATATAAAAGTTCCGCTATAAAGGCCGCCGGCTGCCTGCCTTCTGTCAGTTTTTTGCAAGCAGCTGCATACTGCCGCCGGTTTTCAGAATCTTCAAATATCTCAAGTCTTTTCCTCAGGTTGCCTGATGTAGCTTCATCTCCTGTAAGCACGGATGCGGCATGCCTTTCCGCAAAAAATCTGGCATTATCAATCTGATCACCTCGTGTACCAGAACCGCAAAGCGGTATCAATACAAGCGGTTTTGCAAGGACTGCACATTCCCAGAGAGAATTAGCCCCTGCACGACTGAGGACAATATCAGCAGCAGCCATAACATGGGGCATTTCAGCATAAATAAAAGGATATGGCTTATAGTTTATCTGCCCATCCTGCCGGATATCAGCATTCATTCCCGTCTGATGTATGACAATAAAATGGGCACATAGCCAGTCGATATTCTGCCGTATCAGATCATTAATCTGCTTTGCTCCGGAACTTCCACCCAAAACGAGCAATACCGGTTTTATTAAAGCAGATTTTTCAAGTCCGAGAAAGCGCAGACCTGCCTCTGCGTCAGCATTATAAAAGACAGAACGTACAGGATTACCCGTGACAATTATCTTTTCTGCACAGGAGGCAGAAAAAAATGCAGCTGTTTCTTTATATGATACCAGTATATGCCGCGCAGAACGACTGTTTATTCTTGTTGCGAGTCCCGGAGTAAAATCACATTCGTGGGTATACACCGGAATTCTGAGCAGTCTGGCAGCCAGACACGGCGGAACGCTTACGAAACCACCCTTTGAAAAAAGGAGGTCAGGCTTGTATTTAAACAATATAAAGAATGAAACAACAAAACCACCAAATATCCTGAAAATATCAGTCAGATTTTTCAACGAAAAATACCGGCGGAACCTTCCTGACGGGATACCATAAAATCCATCAATAGTGGTATGAGTTCCGGATAAAGTATTTTGTCCAAGTATATTTCTATCCATACCGGAAGATGAACC
>WSSedB1CaDRAFT_10001024_pt1 | contig 11125 bp, 12 predicted proteins | sample WetSurSB1Cattail_FD_9460 | JGI IMG/M metagenome (IMG submission 9460)
ACCCCCGCCGGCGGAGCCGCCCGCCCAACAATAGGCGCGGGAAAACGCCGCGGGCGCCGCCCGGCCCGGATCAATTTCGCGCATGGAGGCTACATTGAGCAGCGGCGTCTTCGAAGTGGCGGGGAGCGGCGCCGCGGCGGGACCGATCCTGGCGCATCGGCGGCGCCGGGGGATCGTTCGGCGACAGGCCCCGGCCCGCGCTGGCGCGTTTTGGCGCCCGCGTCACAACGCCGAAGCAATATCCGGGAGCGCGGGGTCGGCGACACCCCCTAACTCTTCGACGAGTGAGCGCCGTTTGGTCATCGCGCGTCGACGACTGGCGGCGCGCTTAACACGAGGAAGTTTATTTTCCCGCCAGGCCGACGATATAGGCGGCGACGGAATCAATCTCTTCAGGGCTCAGTAAGATGTTCGGCATTGTCGGATGCGAAGAGCGGAGGAAAACCTTGATCGCGAGTTCGTTCGTCGACGGCATGCGACTAATGTCCAGGAAACTCGGCGCGACGGGTTTCGCGCCTTGGGGCGACGCCGCCGATCCGATCTGATGACATGTAATGCATGTCGTCTCGGCGAGATGTCGACCCAGGGAAGGGTCAGCCGATTGCGCGCGGGCAGGAAGCAAGACGGCAATCGAGACAATGAACGCCATCGGGATGGTCATGAATTTCGCCATCGACTGTCTCCAAGAGTCAGCAAGATCAGGTTGAAATATAGCCCCGCGACCTCCTGATGGTAAGAGGCGCGACGAAACGATTTCCTTGAGTTCGCGCCACCGACGGCCCGCCGCGGATTTCGCTCAACGAGGGGCTCCGCCGCGACAAATTCAAGCCCTTCTCAAATCTTGCGGGCCGCCCGCGTCTCGCTGTCCCGCATTTGGAATTTCCGCACGCAAGCCGAACAAACGCTGTCCGAATCAGGGTCGCGCGACTCGGGCGAGAAATCCGTGTCCAGTCCGTTAAGGGGGCGCGGGCGCGACTTGAGCGCGCGCGCGCCATTTGAACCGATGGCGTGAAGTGCGGCTTGAAGGAACGACACCCGATCTATTCCGTGGAACACTCCCGCGACACGGAGCCCGGTTCGGTTGAATGGCGTTCGAAGAGATTGCCCTTGCGGCGGAGTCCAGGCGGAGTCAGTCTTGGTCATTGGCTATCAAAGGCGGGATCCGATCATGGAACTCATGGACGCAATTTTCAAACGTCGCTCCGTTCGGGATTATCGAATGGATCCCTTACCCCAGGAAACGATCGCGCGCTTGATTGAAGCGGCGATCCATGCGCCAAGCGCGGTCAATCAACAGCCGTGGTCCTTCTCTGTTGTTCGCGACCGGCCTCTGCTTGATCGCATTTCGCATGACGCTAAGGCCCATATGCTGAGCGTTAGACCGGCGGCCTTGCCGGCGCATCTTTACGAGAGTCTGGCCAACCCGGATTTCCATGTATTTTACCATGCCCCCGTTTTGATCGTGATCTCGGCGATTGAGCGAGGCCCCTGGATAGCCGAGGATTGCGCTCTGGCGGCGGAGAATCTTATGCTCGCCGCTCACGGGATGGGGCTTGGTTCTTGTTGGATCGGATTGGCGCAAGCTTGGCTTGATACGCCGAAAGGCAAGGAGACGCTCGGCGTTCCAGATTCCCATGTTGTCGTCGCTCCGATCATCGTCGGCGCTCCAAAGACCACCCCACCGGCGGTTCCTCGGAAGGATCCCGACATTCGCTGGATCGGTTAGCGACCTTCGGCGCGGCTGAACGCCGAGGCGGCGTTTCCTCTCGCGAGCGCCGGTTATCGCTCGGGCGATTTGTCGCATCGGATTCGACGACCGCCAAACCGGAAGTCGTAGTAGCTTGGACACGATGCTGGATCCCGCGAGGGTCGCGGGCGGCGTGGGTGAAAAGACGTGTACGCGGCCAAAGAGCGATTGGTTGAAGTGAAACTCGACGAGTTGCGCCCGACACAAGCGACCGTTGGGTATGACGAGGTCGCTCTCAAGCGACAGCAATGGGTCGAGCGCGCGGACGAGGAGAAACGTCGCTTTATCTTCGAACATCGCTTTCCGGCGGTGCAAGGGCCGCGGTCAAATTACTACGTCGTCGATGGTCACCACCTTGGCCGCGCTTTACTGGAAGAGGGGGTCGGCGCCGTAAGGCTCTCCCTCATTGAAAATATGCCGCATCTTGACGAGAGTGAATTTTGGCGGGTCATGAACCGGCGCCGATTGATCTATCCCTATGACGCGCAAGGCCGAAGTCTCGATTTCGCGGAGATGCCAAAGGCTTTGAGCGAACTCGCCGACGATCCATTCCGCGGCCTCGCCGCGCGGGTCCGTCGAACTGGCGAATATCAGAAGGATTCCAAGCCCTTCGCCGAATTTCAATGGGCGGAATATTTTCGAAAGCACATAACTTTGCCGGCGCTCAGAACCTATCCAGAGCGGGCGTTCGAATGCGCCAGGAAGCTTGTGCGAGAAGGCTCTTCGACATGCGGCGCCAGGTTCGGCGGCGTCTTGGAACGCTCATCCGCGGAGCGTTGCCCGGGCGTTCGGAACGGCGTGCGATTGTGCGACGAGCGCTCGACCGCGCCATGAAGGGTCGAGGCGCGCCGCCGTTTCATCGGCTCCCTGAGCGGTGGCGGTCTTGGCAACTGGCTTTTCGAGCCAGCCCCGCCATCCTCCGGGCGTCATTTGCGAAGTGTTCGTAGCGCTCCGCGGCAAACGATCGGCGATCGCTCTTATTGAAGATGGTGTTTGCCGACGAGGCGCACCGTGCTCGCCTGTGGTCCTTTTTCTCCTATCTCCTCGACGAACCGGACTTCGGAGCCGACCGTCAGACGGTCGAATGCATCATCGAGAACACTGTTGCGATGAAAAAAAACCTCGCGGCAGTCGGCGGTTTCGATGAACCCGCAATTCTCTCCAGCAAGGAATTTCGTCACATGGCCGTGATCTTCCTCTTCATGCGGCTTTATTTGACCGCGCATTTCGCGGACGACGTCCTCGATCTGCCGCTGCGCCGCGCTGAAGGCGTCCTTGATCGCGACCGCGAAGTGCTCGTGCTCTGGCGCGTCGCCGTGAGTCTTGGTCACGATGATATCCTTGTGCGACGGCATGGCGATGCGGATATCGATCTTGAACAAACCGCCCTTCTGATGCCGCGATTGCGGCGCGATGACGGTCACATTGCAACTCGTGATCCGATCGTGAAATTTCTCCAGATGTTTGGCGTGCCGTTCGACTTCCGCGCGAATTTCCTCGGACGGCTCGGAGTTCTGGAAAGAGATATCAAGCGGCGTCTGCATGGGATGTTCCTTTATCTCATTGAGAGTTGCATTCGGCCTTGCTTCCGCGCGGCGTCAATATAAACCGTGATCGCGATGACATCGCTTCCCCGCTCCATGCATGCCGTCCGCGCGGGCCTAACCTTATCCGCGCCTCGATCTCCGGGCGGCCGCAACTCCACCTCCATTCCCGTCTCATATCGGGGCCGGCGGCGCCTCGGGCGCGCCAGCCCATTGTTCCCGGCAATAGCGATGAAATTTACTCCGCAGCGTTCGGCGGCGCTCCGGGTTTAATCTCTATGGTCTTGGCGCTTTTTGCGATTTCGGAGGGCTTCTTGATGTTTAGGTGGAGAACGCCCTTATCAAAGTAAGCTTCGACGGCTCCTTCATCGGGCTTGAAGGGCAAGGACATCGAGCGGTAGAACGAGCCAAAGCCGCGCTCCTCCACATGCCAATCCTTTTCGTCCTTCTTCGTCTCCTGCTTTTTCTCGCCGGAGATCACTAGCCTGTTGCCATCCACGCTGACTTTAATATCTTTTTCCTCCACCCCGGGAAGCTCGGCCGTCACTTCAAAAGCGTCATTGGTTTCCGCGACATCGATCGCGGGAGCGCCGGCCCCGATGCTTGGCGAAGGCAAGTTTCGATCAAACGCGCGGAACATGTCTTCCATTTCGCGCCGGAGCGATTTGAACGGGTCGGATATCAAATCCTGATTGCTGGACCACAAGCCCGGTACTTTCATAAGCATACTCCCTCGTCCCTTTGGAAGCCACTTTGGACAACGCGACATCATCCACAAACCAAACTTAACTGTCCGAATTATCGCCTGTGTGACCGGATAATCCTCCGCGGATTGGCGCGATGGCGCCCCCCATGTAGTGACGTCTCTCCGCGGCCGACCGGACATTAAATGACTTATGCGTCGCCGAGGAGAAGGCAATTGGAGCGCGACAATTTAGCTCACGGCCGCCAAGCTCGGAAATGGCTCGCCGAACATCCGCGGATAATGGTCCTCGAAAACTCGCATGGCTCGCGGAGCGCACCGCCGGCGGCGCGGGCTTAGCCAGCCCGCGTCGAGAGCGCCAGGGTTCGCGCAATCCCCTTGGAAAAATTAAGATTGGCGCGAGGATCGAGCCCTAGTTCATGCAAGGCCGCGATAAGCTTCGATGGGTTTTCACTTTCGATACAGAAGCTCTCCCGCGCGACGGGACCGATATGCACGCGATCAAATTCGGCGGCGCAGTCGCCAAACGCGAATTGATGACGCGCCTTCTTCACTCCAATAGCCCGCAGCGGCCCGCCGATCGGGGCCGCCTCGGCCAAAAACTCTCCCAAATCATAAAGGTCTCTCCGTGTCGCGATCGGTTGAAGATCGAGCGCGGCGAACGCGGACAGCAACATCGGCGCGGAAAGCGGGAAGCGCTCCTTGAACGCGGGAGTCCACTGCTCGAGCCCGCTGGAGTCGACCTGTAATAATCGCTTGACCTCAAGCACGCCGCCGCGAATCTTCGCGCTATGTGGCGTAGCGGAGTTCAACAAATAGATTTCGTCACTTTGCAGCGGGGCAATCCGCGCGGCGTGACCAATTTTTGCTTCGATATCTGAAAGCCTGACGCCAAACGTACGCCACTCCCAACGGGGCGCGTTCGTATTGTCGGGTCGGCTCATTCGCTTTCACCTTAGCCCTTGATGCAGATTAGTGGCCTCAGATATGCGACTTTTTTCGCTAGGCCCGACGCCTCCGCCGAGTCGACGACGACGCGAACGTCCTTATAGGCGCCTGGCGCTTCCTCGGCGACGCCGCGCATGGACGGACTCTTGACGATAATCCCTTCTCCTCGCAAGGCGTCGACCACCTGTCGCCCGCTCCATGTGCGCGTCGCGGCATGGCGGCTCATCCGACGCCCGGCGCCATGGCAAGCGGAAGAAAAGGCTTTTTGCTCGCTCCTGGCGATCCCCGCCATGACATAAGAGCCGGCGCCCATGCTGCCGCCGATTAATACCGGCTGGCCAGAGCGGCGCAACGCTTCGGGAAGGCTCGCGTGGCCTGGTCCGAACGCCCGCGTCGCACCCTTCCGGTGAACAAAAAGTTCGCGCGCTTCCCCATCGATGTCGTGCTTTTCGAGCTTGCATGTATTGTGCGACACGTCGAACATCAACGGCAATTCGCCATGCCGGAAAAAATGCGCGAACACCTGTCTTGTGAGATGGCCGATGATCTCGCGATTGGCGAGGGCGCAATTGATGGCGGCGCGCATGGCGCCGAGATAACGCTGGCCAAGTTCCGAGTTGATCGGCGCGCAGGCGAGCTCCCGGTCCGGCAGGACAATTCCATATTGTTCGGACGAAACCACCATTTCCCGCAAGAATTCCGTGCCAATCTGGTGCCCGAGACCTCGCGATCCGCAATGAATCGTTACAACGCACTCTCCACGCGCCAAGCCGTAGGATGCGGCAATGGCTTCATCGAATATTTCGGCTATCTCTTGCACCTCGAGATAGTGGTTGCCCGAACCCAGCGTGCCCATCTCGCGCCGCTGACGCTGCTTCGCGTGATCGGAGACCGCCGCCGGATCGGCGCCATCGACGCATCCTTGCTCTTCAATCCGCCCGAGATCCTCGGGGCGACCCCACCCGCGTTCCAAGGCCCATTTCGCCCCGCCCGTCAGCATGTCAGTCATTTCCCGCGAATCGAGCCCGATGTCGCCTTCGGAGCCAACACCGACCGGCACATGAGCATAGAGCGCATCGGCCAATTCCTCCTGCACCGCAATAATCTGGTCGCGCGAGAGGCCCGTGAGATGGGTGCGCACGCCACAGGAAACGTCGAATCCGACGCCGCCGGCGGAAACCACGCCGCCGGCCTTCGGATCGAAAGCGGCGACGCCGCCGATCGGAAATCCATAACCCCAATGAGCATCCGGCATCGCGTAAGACGCTCGCACAATGCCGGGAAGCATCGCCACATTCGTGACTTGCTCGAAGACCTTATCATCCATCTCCACGAGTAGGGATTGGGTCGCGTAAATGATTCCCGGCGCCCGCATGGCCCCGAAAGGCGCGATCCGCCACTCCGTATTGGAAATCTTTTCGAAGCGCGAAATGTCCATCCGTCCCTCCCTCGTCCGTCGTCGCGAGGAGACCCATCGATTTCTCTCCACATAGCGCGACGAACGCGTCACACGTCGATAACGCATTGGGCTCGCCACAGCCCCGGTCGGTCCTCGACCACGGCAAGCTCGGTAAAGGTCGCGCCCTTGACTTCCACGACAGGCGCATGGCGTTCCCGCGAAATCGCCTCGCCAAACGCCTTACCCTTCAGTCGGCCGTTTCCAATTTCCACGCTGAATGCGCCGAAAACCATTTTCTTGTCGGCCATCTCGAACACCAGCGCGTTGATCCAGTCGATAAAAAGCAGGTCCAGTTTGGGCGCTTCAAGTTCGATCTCAATCTTCTTTTCCGGCCGGACGAGCCCGGGGTCCGATATAACCGCGGTCATGGCGAGCGCCGCTTGTTCAAACGCTTTCGCCGGCGTTGGTCCAAACCCGCGGATTCCCATGTCCGCGTCATGGGCAAAATGTTCCCAGCGCGGAAAAGTGACAGCGGAAAAGTCGATGCTGGACAAGCGAACACCTTCATTTAGCGAGCGCGTCGCGCCCCCAACGCGTTCGGCGCATTGTTTCAGGGCATCTTGGACTTCAGCGTGATCGTCTCGCCATCGACGACGAATTCGCCAAAGCCCCGATGGTGAATGGTTTTGGGATTTTCTTGAGTTGGGTCGATCCAGGATTTCACCACCTCCAGAACGAACAGGCCAAACTTGTTCACGAGGCGTGTGTCCACCACCTTGCATTCCAGATTGGCGAAACACTCGCCGATCAGCGGCGCCTTAACCCGCTCCGCCGCGGATTGCGTCAAATGGAACAGTTCGAATTTATCGACATCGCGGCCTGAACAATTGCCGATTTCAACGACCTTGGAGGCCATCTCCACCGCCGGAATGGCGATTACGCATTCCTTGGTCGCCCGCAAGGCGGCATAACTGTAGTCGGCTGGACTGACGACGCAGGCGACCAGCGGCGGCTCGAACTCGACCATCATGTGCCAGGACATCGTCATGACATTTGCGCGCCCATTGCGCGCGGTCGTCAACAACACGACCGGACCAGGCTCCAACAACCGGTAAACCTTGGATAGAGGCAAGTCCTTCATCATCCTCGGACTCCATTCAAGTCAAGCTATCGCGTCGGCTCAAGGCGGTCAGGACAATAGGCGCATTTTCCGCGTTGCGCGCGGGGCCGCTTCAGCTACTGTCGCAAAAGCGATGAGCATGTTGGTATTCGCCGGCGGCGCATCAAAACATATATACCGCGGAATGAGGCGTCGATCATGGAAAAGCCGACATCGGAGCGACCTTGGCATTTCGACATCGGTTATGTGCTCTTCGCGCTGATCGTAATCCTTCTGTTCCAACAGTTCTGGTCGATGTACCGCGAGGCGGAGGTCGTGCCCTACAGCGAGTTCCAGAGCCTCCTGCGAGACGATAAGATCGCGGAGGTTGAGGTCGGCGAGCAAGTCGTCCGGGCGACGCTGAAAAAGCCGTTGCCGGATGGACGAAAGGAATTGCTCGCGGCCCGCGTTGATCCGAACATCGCCCAGGAATTGGAGGCGGCCAAGGTCAAATATTCCGGCGTCGTCGAACACACCTGGATTTCCACGCTGCTGTCCTGGGTCGTGCCGGTCGCGCTTTTCTTTTTTGTCTGGAGTCTTTTGACGCGACGGATGGGGCAAGGACTTGGTTCGATCATGTCGGTTGGGCAGAGCAAAGCCAGGGTATTTGTCGAGAAGGACATCAAGATCGGCTTCGCCGATGTCGCCGGAGTCGACGAGGCCAAGGAAGAACTGCAGGAAATCGTGGCTTTCCTGAAAGATCCCACGACCCATGGGCGTCTTGGCGCGCGCATCCCGAAGGGCATTCTCCTTGTCGGCCCACCCGGAACCGGAAAGACGCTGCTTGCCCGCGCCGTCGCGGGCGAAGCCGGGGCGCCGTTCTTTTCGATCAATGGTTCGGAATTCGTCGAAATGTTCGTCGGCGTCGGCGCCGCGCGCGTCCGCGATCTCTTCACCCAGGCCCGCGCCAATGCGCCCTGCATCATTTTCATCGACGAACTTGATGCGCTGGGGCGCGCGCGCGGCATTTCCGGGCTGAGCGGCGGACATGACGAAAAGGAGCAGACACTGAACCAGCTCCTGAGCGAACTCGACGGTTTTGATCCGACCATCGGCGTCGTGTTGCTCGCGGCGACGAACCGCCCGGAGGTGCTCGATCCGGCGCTACTGCGCGCCGGGCGGTTCGACCGACAGATCTCGGTCGATCGCCCCGACAAGAATGGCCGTGTCGCAATTCTTCAGGTCCATTTGAAGAAGATCAAACTCGCCGCGGGCGTTGATCCCGCCGCGATCGCCGCGTTAACACCCGGCTTCACGGGCGCCGATCTCGCCAATCTCGTCAATGAAGCGGCCGTCCTGGCGACGCGTCGGCAGGCGCAATCCGTTTGGCTCGAGGATTTCACCGCAGCGATCGAGCGCGTCATCGCCGGACCGGAGAAGCGCAATCGTCTGCTCAATCCGCGCGAGCGCCGCATCGTCGCGTTTCACGAAATGGGACATGCGATCGTCGCCATGGCTTTGCCAGACACCGATCCGATCAAGAAAGTGTCGATCATTCCTCGGGGAATCGGCGCCCTGGGGTATACGATGCAAATGCCGACCGAAGACCGTTATTTGATGACCCGGACAGAATTGCTCAACCGCATGACCGTGTTGCTCGGCGGGCGCGCGGCGGAAATGGTGATTTTTCACGAGGCCACCACTGGCGCGGCCGACGATCTCCAGCGCGCGACCGAAATGGCGCGGGCCATGGTCACGCGATACGGCATGGAGCCTGAAATCGGGCAAGCTTCCCTAATCTCGGCGCGCCCTCGCTACCTCGATTTGTCGGATCTGGGCCAACGCCAGTCGGAAGCCAGCGACGAGACCAACGCGAAAATCGACAATGCCATTCGTGATCTGATCGAACAGGCCTTCAATCGCGCGTGCGACATATTGCGGAGCTGTGCTAGGGTGCACCAGGAATCGGCGCAACATCTGCTCGACAAGGAAACCTTTGGCGAAGACGATCTTGCCCAGATAAGGGCCGCTGTGACCGAATGCCACGATCACAGCGCGAAGGCGACATTTGGCGCGGGAACGGAAACGCCGTGAAGGGCGTCTCCCGCCGTTTTTGAGTTCGCGCGCGCGATGCCGCTCTTGTGGAACCGACGCATGTCTTCTCGACATAAAGGCGTCGTTCGTTGGCTCACTCTTCGAATAACGGCGGATCGGGCCTCTCTCGTTGTTCGTCCCTTTCGACAGGCGTATTCTCTGTCGCGGGCGCCTCGCGCTCGATCTCCACCGGCTCTTCTTCCAGCTCTCGCGGAGATTCGTTTTCGTCTTCGGAATAGGTGACGGGCCGCATGGGCTTTTTCGGCGGTTCATGATCTCCGCCAGTGCATATCCGCATGGTTCTCTCCTCATGAACAAACAGAGCGTTAGAGGCCGGCATTCCGCAATGTCTGACTAACGTTGATAGAGGCCGACCAATATCGCCTCGGCAATCGCATGTTTGCGGGCCTCTCGCTCCACTTCCGCGCAAGACGGGTCTTTGTCCCGCATGGGCAGCCGTGCCTGAGAGAGCGCAAGCAAGCGAAAATGATAGTGATGGACCCCATGCCGATGCGGTGGGCATGGTCCGCCGTAACCCGATCGATGGAAGTCATTGCGCGCTTGCTTGAAGTCTTGTCCCGCGCTCGGCTGTCCCGCGCCTTCCGCAAGTCCGGCTTGGTCGCCGGGAATGTCATAAACGGCCCAATGCCGCCAGACGCCCGCCGGCGCGTCGGGATCATCGCATAGCAACACGAAACTCAGGGTTTGCTCGGGCGCGCCGGACCATTGCAGCGCGGGCGAAACGTCTTCGCCGTCGCAAGCGAATCGGCGCGGAATGGCCGCGCCATCCAAAAAAGCGCTCGAAATCAGTCGCATGACCTGCCTCCTGTTCGATCCTTCTCCGACGGCGTCGAACCGCTCGAGCGCCGCCCCGGCGGCGCCTCTCAAAGCCCCACTAATTCCTCGACCCGCGTGATCGGTAGGCCATGCGCCTTGCCCACGGGCGAATATGTGATCTTGCCATCCGAAATATTCAATCCCGCGCGCAAATGCGCGTCGCTTCGCAGCGCCTCGCGCCAGCCTTTGTCGGCGATCGCCAGAACAAACGGGAGAGTGGCGTTATTAAGCGCGAAAGTCGATGTCCGCGGGACGGCGCCGGGCATGTTGGTCACGCAATAATGCACGATTCCATCGACGACATAAGTCGGGTCGGAATGTTTCGTCGGCGTCGAACTTTCGCAACAGCCGCCCTGATCGATCGCCACGTCCACGATGACGCTCCCCGGTTTCATGACGCCCAGCATCTCGCGCGTTATGATCTTTGGAGCCTTCGCGCCGGGGACGAGCACCGCCCCGATCAACAGATCGGCGCGCTTCACCAGCTCGGCGATCGCGGCGCCGGTGGAAAAAATAGTGCGCACCGAACTCCCAAACCGCAGATCAATCTTGCGCAACGCGTCCGGATTGCGGTCCACCACGATGACATTGGCGCCCATGCCGAGCGCGATCGTCGCGGCATGGGTTCCCACGACGCCGGCGCCCAAAATGACGACCTCCGCCGCTGGAACGCCGGGCACGCCGGCAAGCAGGACGCCGCGTCCTCCAGCCGGCCTCTCCAAACAGTGAGCGCCGACCTGCGGAGCGAGGCGGG
>WSSedB1CaDRAFT_10001025_pt1 | contig 11122 bp, 10 predicted proteins | sample WetSurSB1Cattail_FD_9460 | JGI IMG/M metagenome (IMG submission 9460)
GCCCCACAGGATCCTGAGGTCTGCCCGGGCCACATGGAGGAGTCAGTTGACGCAGCAGCAGTGGCTACGGGCCACGGCTACGGGCAGCTTTGACCTATTCAAATGGTTGCTCGGCGTGATTGACAGCATCTTTGGCACCCAAGTGGGTATGGCCATTACCAACTGGATCGACGACCTCAAGGCGTGGTTCGAGAACCCCAACGAGGACTACATGGCTGGGCCCGTGGGGTTCACCTACTGGGTCAAATTCTGGGTGCGATGCGAGTTCCAGCCTCGTGCAGGGACGCTGCCCAGCAATGCGGCCATCAACCTCAATTGCAAGGTGGGCATTGGCCTGGAGTCGGCCATTGGCTGGGTCACGCTCTACCTCGTGGGCATCTACATTGTAGTGTCCATCTTCTTATCGCCGTTGACCGTGTTGTTCAGCTTGATCCCCGTGACGCTGCTCTGGCTCATTATTGTGCCTGCTGTGGCGTGGCACTACAGTCCGCGATGCTGGCTCATGACCCCATCGCTGCTCATTCCTGGGGAAGGAGCCGTGGGAATCACCATCCCTTACTGGCCCTTCCCCATTGCCTTTCCCGCGCTGCCCTTTTGCCTGATGGACGACATCACAGCCTTGGTCTTCAAGTACACGAGCATGTGTTGGTGTCAGATCTGGTGGGGCACGCCACTGGAATTTCTGTGCCCTCCCTACGCGGTGCTGGGCAATCCTTGCCCACCCTGTCCGGGTCGCATCGCACTCTACAATTGCAACGCCATTGGTTTGGGCGGTGGCATTGACGACTTTATCTTCCTGGGCATCCAATGGTTCCCCAACTTTGCCAACTGGGTGAGCGGGTTCGCCCAGATTGTATTCTTGTCGGGGCACTTTGGCGAGACCCTCGCTCAGATTGGTGATTACCTCATTGCGGCTGTGGACCGCTTCACCGACATCCCAGCGGACAAGCAGTCCCTGTACTGGTGGTGCTTTGGCTACACGTCGCTGTCCATGGCTGGGCCCTTGCTCTTCTTCATCATCACTTGGCTTACCATTGCCTTTCTCTGGAGCATCTTTGTCCTTGCCATTGCTGCCATCTGGGGGGCCCTGGAGGCTTCTCCCTTCTTCTGGATCATCCCCGGTGCATCGGCGAGCAATGCCTACGACTCGCTGGGGAACAATGCCCAGTACCAGTCAGACCTGGACGCCTACATTCAGGTTGAGGTGCAGACTGACCCAGTGGGACGGCGTATGTTTGTCCCTGTGCGGCATCAGCAACAGGCAACCTCGCTGCTGTTTGCTTCGTTTGACAAGCTGTGGGCCCGTGCCGTGTCCCGGATCGGGTATGAGCACAAGTAAACGTTTGTTCATTGTCGCTTGGGATCCAAGCTCGCGTAAAACGCCACGAGAATACCGCAAATCATGGCTCCCATGAGCATGAGTAGAGACCCAGTCATAAAGTGACGTCCATGGACCTTGACTCCTGCCCAATCGATAATGGGATCGGTGACTTCTGCCCAGACCTGCTCGTCTCGAAACCGGTTGTTCCATACGAGTCGAGCAATCTGGACTGCCAGGGCGGGTTGAATGTTGGAGCCACCTTGGGTCTGGGAGTCGTGTCCGCATGCGAGCAAGCAATCGTAGAGAGCGACGCTAGCCATCATGGCCCGCTTCCGGGCACGCGAAAAGTCATGGAACCAGTGCGGGAGGCGGGTGTCAAACTGGGTCTTGTTGATGAATCCACAGCCCCAGTCAATGAGGACCTTGGCGCACCTAACATGGTTCCTCCTCACCGCCTCGTACAAAGGATCGTGGATGCGACCATTGTAGGGGTTGCCGTAAGGGATGGAACCCAGACGCAGCAGCCGATACAAGGTCTCGGGTAGGTTGTAATGCACAGCCCATGCAATGGCGTTGAGAGGACGGCGTCTGTTCATCGCGTAGTTGACGTCGGCTCCGAGTTTCTTCAAAGCCATGATAAGCTCAGGCCAGTCCTGGTGGGGTTCAGGGAGCAGTCGCTGCGCCACGCATGCCGCATCGCGAACTCCCTTGTCGTTGACCCATGCCAGGATGGCGGCCCTGTGCCATGTCTGGTACAGATCACGGGCGACAGCGTTGAGTGCATCATCCTCATCGATGATATCCATCCAAACCAAAAGAGATGAGACTATGAAAAACTGTGGACCCCGCGTATTACGTTTGTCCCCAAACACATTGGCATTGAACATGCGTTACCACCCGTTCTTGACCTCCTGGCCTCGTGTGGTTCCTCGAACGCGTTGAGCTTTGTCATCATGTCTGGCGCCACCGCCGCCGATGCCCCCGACTGGATGACCAACCCCCAGGCCCAGCTGGATGACCAGCGCATGGCTGCGTTCCAACAGGCAGCCCAGGCCAGCAGGGATTCTGCCGCTGGTCCCCGAACCCTGGGCAACCCCTTTGTCACCACGACAGCAGCCATCTTTGTGGTGGCACTGCTGGTCATGGCGGCCATTCTGATTTTTGCGGGCGTTGCTGTGCTACCCTATGCCAACGCAGACACGGCCCTGGCCGATCGGTCGTGGATCAATGCCAATTGCAACATTTGCTCAGGGGCCAGTGGAGCCAAGGGCGAGTCGGGAGCCAGCGGTGCCAGTGGGTTGAGTGGAGCCACCGGGGCCACGGGTGTCAAGGGAGAGCCAGGGGCCAATGGTGTCTGTCTGCCCAACCCAGAGAACCCATGTGAGCAAGGCCCCAAGGGCGACAAGGGAGATAAGGGCGACAAAGGGGACACTGGCACGGGCATCCAAGGCATCAAGGGCAGCTCGGGACCCAGTGGACCCACAGGGGCGACAGGTGTAAAGGGAGATAAGGGAGATACTGGCGATACTGGAGCCACTGGCGCAACAGGAGATACAGGACCCCAGGGACCTCCCTTTAGCGGGGCGGCCAACTTTACCAGCGTCAACATTACGGGCCCTGTCAACTGTGCAGTGCCCATTGATCAGTCCTGTCTAGGGCCTGGGGGCTGCTTCAATTTTACCCTCTGTGTGCTACAGGCAGAGGGACTCTATCTCTACGGAGTGACAGTGGCCCCTGTGCTGCAAGTGGGAGGGCCCAACTCTACGTTCCCCGCCTCGTTCCAAGTGGGCGACATTGGGTCCAACTTTCACACGGCAGTGTTTGGACGGCGCTTTGGAACCTTCCCTCCACCCTACCAGATTGCTCTGTTCCAGACGTACGCCACCAACATGCTCCTAGAGTCGGCACAGTTCTTCACCATTCGCTCGGTGCTGGACGTAAATGTGATCAGCGAGACAGGCGTGGTCAACTTTATCTCCCAGACGCAGAGCATGACGTTCAACAGCGTGACCGATATGTACTTTATCCAACAGGCCCTGACCAATGTGATGAAGTTCACCCCTGCTCGCTACTTTAACGTGTCTACCACGTGGGTCGACTTTAGCGTGTCCTCCATTGGCAACAGCATCCCGACGCAGCCGGTGCGCTTCCAGGACAGCGACGGTGTTAGCTTCAACAACACTTTCATTTACAACGAGGGGAGCGCCACCCAGCCCCTGGACTGCGGCATCTCGGGGGCCCTCATCCTCAACGACAATGTGGTCATCTACGGGAACCTGACAGTTGCCGGCTACATTTACTCCTCGGACAACTACCAAAACTGCAACCCGGTGATGACCACGGCACCCTCGGATCGGCGCGTCAAGCAGAACATTACGCGCATCGATGCTGCGCACAGGGCTCGCATCTTTGAGCGCATCACTCGTATGCCCCTCAAGTCCTTCCGCTACACCGACAAGTATTTGGCCAGCAAGGGGAGGCCCAGCCATCTGAGCAACACGACCTATGTGGGGGTGGTGGCCCAGGACATTGCCAAGGACTTTGAGTACGCTGTGAGCAAGGGCAAGGCCGTGGTGGATGGTGTCCATTTGCCAGACATGCACCACCTGCATCCTGAGCTCATGTACGGAGAGGTGGTGGGCGCGGTGCAGCACATGCGTGCCCTTCACGAGGACCTTGCGCATCGCGTGCATGCCATTGAGTTCAAAGCCAGTCGCTTGGCCCGGGAGGTGTTGAACGAGGGCAAGTCTGTGTTAGAGGGCACTGCAGAGACGGGCAAGAAGGCCCTCGAGGAAGTGGGCAAGCAGGTAGAACGGGGGAGAGAGGAAGTGAAGCATCAAGTGGAGCAGGGCAAGGTGATTCTCAGCGATACGGAAGAGAAGATTCACCACGCACTCTCCTCGCTGCATGCCCGTCTCTCGCGGCTGGAACACGCTCTACTCGGTGGTGGCGATTGATTCGATTGATGGGTCATCGTAACAAAGCGAGAAACAGTCTCGGTCGAGCATTCGGTCATTGCGCATGGGACACGAGTCATCGCTGCATTGCCTATTGCTTGCTTGCTGCCATGCGGTGGCGGCAATAAAGCAGCAGTCCCTCCTTCTCTTGGTTCATCGCTGCGGGGGACGACCATGGCGGGCATCACATGGGAGATTGCCTCGCTGCAAGACATGCTGACGGCGAGTCAGTTCCTACAGCTCATTGTCACGATGCTCTTCTACTCGTACTACCCGCTGACACGCCAGATTGTCTTCACCTACTTTGCCTCGCCCGCCACCTACGGGGTGCTTACGTCTCAGCGCTTCGACACGCTACTCTGGTGGATGGTAGCACTCACCATTTTTGCGCTGCCCCCGCTCGTCTGGATAGGCGAGATCAAGAGCCATTGGAGGCGCCGGTCCTACAAGATCACCTTTATCATCTACGCGTCCTTTCTGATTGCTTGGTGGGCAGCCACCATTGGCGTCCAGACATGGTGGATTGTGACGCGCAACACTCCTTCCTTTGCAGACAACCCGGCCAACTCGTACCGGGCATGCTGCACGCCCGAGTTTTACAACACGGTGGGTGCTTGTCCCAACTTTGGGGCTCCACACCCCGAGTGCGACCCGGCGATTAACATTGGTGAGCTTGGCACCAACGGGGACATGATCTTTTACTATGCCATTACGTGGGGCCTTACCATTATCTGGGTCGTCTACTTGGTGCTCACGGTCAATTTGCTGCGCACCACGGACGTCTACGAGAAGATGCTGCGAGAGAATCTGCTGCAACAAGCCATGGTCCCCATGAAGTTTCCCGACGCTAGCGACAGCGACGGGTCCACCCTTGAACTCACGGGAACACCTTCCACCTCGGGCAATGCAACTACTGTGCCAACCCTGCTGTCGCAAAGCAGCGTTCGCAACGTGGTCCAGCAGCGCGTCCGGGCAACGGGGGTTTTCGAGGTGCCAGTCGGGAAAAAATAAAAGGGACAGTCAAACAATTCATACTGGATAGAGGGGCTCAAAGAGTCATGACTGAACAACGCCGCGACGACACGGGAGGATTCGTTCAGAGGGAGGCTGCCCTCCCACAGAACCAAGAATCCGATCGCCCCTTCCAAGACTTCAGTGCTACCTTGGGACGCGCCCCTAGAGCCACTCCGGGGGTGTGGAGCAAGCAGCTCGTGGAGATGTACAAAAGGGCGCGCACCTTTGACTGGAGCCACCTCATCTACCTGATCAAGAATGACCTTGAGGTCGCTGCCCGCGATGGAAAGAACACGATTGCGTTCTCGGTCGACCGCCTCCCTGCCAGAGCCACCATGGACGACCTTATCGCCCAGCTCAACGTGATGGACTGTGGTCTCTTGCAGTACTCCACGGTAACGAGCAGCCTGGGAGAAGTGGTTGGTCTTCAATGGAAATAAAAGTGCCCACTTGTCTGGACACAATGTCAGACCAGAGGGGCGACGACAACAATGACGATGACGAACGGAGCATGTTTATGCGCGGCATGTTTGAAGGGGCTGCCTCCCCTACCGAGGCACTCAAGGCCGACGCTGCCCTGAAGGAAAAAGTCGAGGCCAAGCGCGCCGAATCCAGGGCCACCTTTTGGTGCTGGCTCTTTTGCCCCTGCGTCCCGCCAGCCGTGGCAATCATGATGATCATACCGGTGCTGCTCGTGGTGTTCATACTCGCAATCTCGTCGCCATGGCCGCCCCTTGTTTGTCACGACGTCACGATGAGCTGTACAGTCTCGAACAGCATCCACCTGACCGAACACGTGTTTGAGAAATGGGTGGGCTTGGTGGACAAGCTGCACGGTCCCATCCCAGTGTGCCAGTGTCCTGGCTGTACAGTGCGATTCTTGGAGCCTTCCGTATGGCCCCTGCATACCATTGCCACCTATCAACTGCGCCCCGGCAGCGCCCTGTTGCCCCACGAACTGCGCGCAGGGATGACCCGGGCTACGTCTCTACAGTTTATCATTGACAATCTGAGCTGGCATCTATCGGCTGGACATGGGTCCTCTGAGCACGGTTCCTCAGGGTCCGCGATCATGTTGTGCATGTACGAGATTAAGCATGGGCTGCCCGAGGACAAGCACGTTTGTGTCATGCATCGTCAGGACGGCGGTGATCAGTACATCCCCATGCTCAACCCTGAGCTCAAAGGGTTTGCAGAGGCTGGGCCCAAGGAAGAGGGCACCATTGTTGTGGCAGAGCGACCTCTTCAGTGTGGAGGAAGGCTATTGGCCCGCAGGCGCCGCCTCGTGGTGGACGTGGGGTTTACCACTCCATACGGACACCACATTCGCTTGCTGCTGGACCGCGAGGACGAGGCCATGGCCTTTCAGCTGCAGTGGGACCAGCTGCGAGGCATGTACAATTGCAGCGAGTGAATGAACCACTTCTTGTGCCTGTTTACTTTCTCCAGACGGGGATCAACTTGGCCAAAACAAAGTCACTCATGGCAAGAGCCGCCGCGTGTGCCTTACTGTCTCCTTCGCAGAGCCCCATCAGGTATCCCACCATGCCACGGACATCTGCCTCGCCACCACGAGGCACAGTGTCCCAATTGGGAGTGTCCCAGGCTTTCTCGAGATCCTCAAGCTTTGGTGTGACGAGAAGCAGTGGCGACAGACCTTTTGGTGACCCTCCGCATCGAAGCCATTCGTCCCTGAGCCACCACGCGACGCGATCCAGCGTGGGTTTCTGGACAGACACTAGGCCCACCACAGTGATCAGTGCCAATCTGTATGAAGCACCGCAGATCCAACGTGTGAGAAGCCCGAGCACGGTAGAACTACCATGACAGGCCGCTTGGAGGAGCACCCGATCAAAGTCGTTGCCATCAAAACTTGAGAGTGCCTTATGCTGCAGGTCAAGAATAGCAGCCACGTCATCGCGCCGGACGGCCTCAAAGTATTTGTCTTTTGCCTCTTCCCCAGCGGCGGCCTCGTCTCGCCCATGTTGAATGGCATCCCTTGTGACCAGTGCCATCAGTCGATCAGCGGTCCAAACCGAAGAAGGAGAGGAGGAAGAGGATTCGGGGGCATCCATGTCGAACCCCTCTTCTTTTCCCAAGAGCCTCGTAAATGTAAAGAAAAACCATGTGTGTGACCTGCAATCCATTCACCTTTGAACCAATCCTCTGCCCACCTCGTCTGCGATGCAGAACGCCGTCGAGATTGCCCGCCAAGAACTGGGCCACTTTGCCAAGCACTGGGGCCTCTCGTTGCTGGTGCATGCAGATCACGATGACAGCATCAGCAATGCCGAGCTCATCCGCAGCTACCTGGCCAGTTCCATTGCCTTTACGGGCTGGACCGACGTCTATCGGGCCATTGAGGGCAACGTGGTGTCCATTGAGCAGCTGACCGAACTGGCGCGCAAGGCTTGCCCCGTGGGCGACTCGGTGGACAAGAACTACGCAGCCCGAACCCGCCAGGCATCAGTGCAGTCTGCGCTGCTGGAGGGTGCCTACTTTGAGCCCGAGGCCAAGGCCACCTCACTGTACAAGGAGCTGAGAGCTGTGCTGCCCCGAGAGCTGGACGACACGCTGGAGGTGGCTGCCTTCCATTTGATGGGCGTGTCCAACGCGATCATGCTGGTGGAGGACCCGCTCATGGGGTTCACAGTGGCGCTGCGACCCAGGTCCCGCAAGCAGCTGGTGAGCGACCTGTCGGCCCTGGGAGCGCGATGGAAGAGCAACCCGGGGGTCGGCGAACAGGTGGCCACCATGATTGAGCACACTGTGTACCCGGTGTTGGAGGAGCTGGGCCCTCAGTCCATTGTGTCTGAGCAGCAGAGGTTGTCCAACCTGTCATCGTCCTCGGCCTCGGCCTCCTCTCCCCTGGGGAAGAAGCAACCCTCCCAGTCAAGTACTGCGTCAATGCCCGAGCACAAGCAACAGCCCTGGAACACCGTGGCTGAGCGCATGTTTGCCGATGATCCGCGCTTCCGTCGCTACAAGGCGAGCAAGGGCTGGAAGTCCTTCTATGGATCTCAGCCCACGCTGACCCAGTACTTTGCTGACGTTGCCAACCGGGATCCCAAGGTCTGAAAACCCTAGTCTCGACTGCCTTTGTTCTTTTTCATAACAAGTGACTCTCTCTCCCCTCTCGTTATGCAGGTGTTGGAAGACTACACGGCCATCCCCAGCAGAGAACTACTGGAGCTGGCCGTCCGTCTGGCGCCCTACACACAACCGGCAGTGCTGAATGGCACCGAACAGGGCAAGGCTTTTATCGATGCCGTCATGCGGACAGCCTCTCCCCAGCAGAGCGCTGGCTGGACCACTGAGGACATGGCTTTCCGTATGCTGGTTGCCCATCACCCAGAGTGGCAGACCCACTACGCCCACGCCTGGACCGCTGACCGCACCACGGTCAATGAGATTGCTGCTTACCTCAAGAAGTGGCCCCATTTGCCAGCCAACTTTGTCCCTCAGACTGGGGTCATGGAGTGACTCCACGGTTCTGCTGCTGCATCATCAGTCAAACAGCCCTCGGGGTTAATGATCGGTCATTAAAAAGTGCGAAATGGAGGGTCTGTTCGGACCGTTCGAGACTATGCAAATTTTGTCCGTGTTGGTTGAAGATAATGATGTTGATCCAGTACTAGCGGCGCTGCACGTATGCCCACAAGTTGCACGGTGGACTGACGACAAACGGTTCACGTTACTCCACAAGGCGTGTTGTTTCTACCCGGAAGAACAAGGAGAACGACGCCTTCAAATCATCCGTGCGCTATGTGAAACTGGCGCTGATGTAAATGCTGAGCGCTGCCCACTGCCGGGTGACAGTCATCGCACACCGACTGGCCGGCCACTTGACATGCTTGGTCATTACTGCTATCATATCGAGATTGTCCTGCCTGTGGCCCTGATCCTTGTCGAGTACGGGGCAGACGCCAGCAGCTGGATCGAAGAGCCGCAGGTGCACGGTGCATGGTCCAGGCGACGGAATGCCCTTGTCGCTCGGCGAAGAGCACGTATCTCCTTGATGTACTGCATGTGGAAAAGGGGCGCGGTACGGGACGTTTGCATCATGACTGCACGTGACCACGAACTGGCAAAACGGTTTGCCTGGCGAGAATGGGTCAATGCGACGCCCTCGAAAATAATACACACAGAGTGACGCGGACAAGAGGGTCTAACATGGACGTTGATGATGGTAGATGGATCCCGCAAGAAGATGGGGGATTCTACAAACCTGCCAGAGAGGGATACGGAAGCCGTGACGGGTGGGGTTGGACCAAGCTTGGGCCCTATGTCAAGGATTTTCACAAGGAAGCGGCCCGAGCAATCGAGGCAGGGCGGAGGGAGCTTGAGTCCTGCCACAAGATGGAGGCTGCCGGATACAAATTTTTGGACCAGAGCCCAGGGAACCGACCCCATATCTGGGAGGTGGGATGGAAGTCTCCCGAGGTGGCCCTGGCACAACGCTACCACGGGGAACTCCATGGACGTTGCTACGTCCAGGCTACTCATTATCGGGACTGCATGTCCGACTACGATTGGTGGCAGGCCATGAAGGACCAAGGGATGAAGATTGGCCTTGTCTTCCCAGCTGGCACGCCACTGCGCTACCGATTCAGTGGAAACAGCAACCCTGTCACCTACATTGATGCAATGACACTCGAGGTGGCCCAGCAGATGGACGCTGTCAAGACGGCTGGCGTCGCGCTTCTTGCCCTAGAGAGACCGTCGCGGGCAAAGGACCTCCTCCGCCTCACTGGAGGTGCGCCGCCTCGACCCAAGACTGCTGATGTCAGTGCACCCTGGCTGGTAGCTCGCATCATGTGGAACGACTCATGTGAGCGGTTGCGCGGCATCAACGGCAGCCACATTATGTTCGAGGACCAAGTGACCAAAGCGGTGCCAGTCAAACGGGCCAGGACTCGCAGCTACACATTCCAAGAGTGGTACGCAAGGATGACAATCCTGGGCAAGGTCGAATGAAGACACCTCTTCAGAGACGGACTGATTTTGAGCAACCGCAGCAAAAGTACGAAAAGACTACACAGCCGATTTATGAGCAGCGTAGGGGAGGCGGTGGAGGAGCAGCAGATAGAAGACGTCATGCTCAAGCCGCTGACCGGGCCCGCTCCCAAACTCAAGACAGACGGGGAAGTAGTAGTTCCTCAGCAGAGCAGAGGGTGGTCCAGTGGGGCCGTTGGATTCTTCTGGGCAGGCGTGATACTCCTTGCGATTACAGCAGGAGTGGCGCTGGGACTGAGCATCCGCTCCAACGCAGAGACACATGAGCTGGAGAATGGACAGCGCAGTCTATCCATACAGATTGAGGAGCTCACCAACATCACGTCAGAAAACGTGACAACACTCCAAGCGCTAGGCAGTCAGATTGCACTCTTGGTGAACGACAGTGGCACCCTGACCGAGTTGATCGGGCCCGGCGTGGCTTTGGGCCTTACCGTCCCTGGCAACGCTCTCGTCTTTAGGCTGGTCCCTGATCCCAATCCAACATACAACGACGTGAGCTGGGACTTTGCGCTGTGGGATGACGCCAACTACTGGTCGTCCTCCATGCCTGGTCAAGTCTTCCCGCCAGCCACGGGACGCTACGCCGTGGGTCTCAACTGTCCCACGTGCTGCGAACTTGACACTACAACGTCAGTGGAAGGTCGCGTCACCATTGTCTACAGCACAGCCACCGAGGCGGAGCTTCATTGTCCTCGTATCATCGCGTCTGAGCCCATACGCGCCACTAATCCCACAGACTCTGTCCCTGCTGTGAGTCTGTATGCAGAGTTTGAGCTGACTGCCGGCACCGGGGAGTTCTTGGCCGTGGAAG
>WSSedB1CaDRAFT_10001026_pt1 | contig 11079 bp, 11 predicted proteins | sample WetSurSB1Cattail_FD_9460 | JGI IMG/M metagenome (IMG submission 9460)
TTCCTGGTCGACGTATCCGGCTCCATGAACCAGGAGAACAAGCTGCCGTTGCTGGTCAAGTCATTCAAGCTGCTTGTCGGCCAATTGCGGCAACAGGACAGGGTGGCAATCGTCGTGTATGCCGGTCAGGCCGGGTTGGTGCTTCCCTCCACGAGTGGCATGGAAAAACACAGGATACTGGCGGCGCTCGATGGTCTCCAGGCCGGGGGGAGTACAGCGGGGGGAGAGGGGATTCAACTGGCCTACCAGGTTGCCAGGGAAAACTACATCAAGGATGGCAACAATCGAGTCATTCTGGCGACGGATGGCGACTTTAATGTGGGAGCTTCCAGCGATGCCGATATGGAGCGGTTGATTGAGGAAAAGCGCAAGGACGGGGTGTTTCTCAGCGTGCTCGGGTATGGCATGGGCAACTACAAGGATTCCAAGATGCAGAAGCTGGCGGACAAGGGGAACGGAAATTACGCCTATATCGATACCCTGCTGGAAGCCAAAAAGGTTCTGCTTACCCAATTCGGCGGAACTCTGATGACTATTGCCAAGGATGTCAAAATGCAGGTCGAATTCAATCCGGCAAAGGTCAAATCCTACCGGTTGATCGGCTACGAAAAACGGATGTTGAGGGCCGAGGATTTTGCCGATGACAAGAAAGACGCCGGCGAACTCGGTTCCGGGCACACGGTAACGGCGCTGTATGAAATCGTGCCGGTGGAAGGCGCATTTGCCGGCCGGCAAGAATTGACCTACCAGACTACCCAGGTAAAAGACAGCGCCCTTGCAAGCGCTGAACTGGCCACCATCCGCTTCCGTTACAAAAAACCGCGTGAAGATGTGAGCAGCGAAATTGTTCGGAAAGTACCGGCTGTTTCGGAAAGCCTCGGCAAAGCCGGCAAGAATATTGGTTTCGCGGCGGCCGTGGCGGAATGGGGCATGCTGCTTCGCAACTCGGAACATAAGGGTGGTGCCAGCTATAGCCAGGTTCTTGAAAATGCCCGCAAGGCAAAGGGCGCTGATAACGAGGGCTATCGGGCCGAATTCATCAGGCTGGTGGAAATGTCGGAACTGCTTGATGAAAAGTTGCAGGTGCAGACAACGCGAGGTGGGGCAGGGCCTGATATTGACTGATATATTTATTAGTAATGGAAGCGCATGGAATTGCCGATAATGGTAATAATGCGTGAGAATGCTGATTCATAGCACCAAGATAACCGGCAACATGTAAGGAAGACGTTTATGCGTAAGGGGAACTGTCCGAAGTGCAATTCGCTTAAGATTGTGCGCAATGCCCGGGTCATTGACCGCAATGGTGATTATCCGGATAAATGTCAGTCCGTGCGGATCGAGCGTAATCCAAAGGCATTGATGTTCAAAGGTGCGGAAGATTTTGATCTTTTTGCCTGCATCTGTGGCGATTGTGGATATACGGAGCTTTATGTGAAAAATCCGGAAGAGCTTTGGCTGGCAAGCCCCAAAAAAGCGGTTTGAGTCCGTTTATGTGATGACCGACAAAACTTTTCCAAAGTGGCAACTTTTGGGAACAAACGCGAATTCACGACGGTCTAAGGGACTCGGTACTAACCAATATACTATTTCACATCTCATCTTCAGGCCATCTTTGCCGTTCCTACAATCGAAAAATCCTCAGCGTAGCCCTGCGACGTCTGCGGTTTTGCTCAATCAGGAACGGCAAATCCGACCTAAATCTGAGCGTAAAACTTGGTATATCAGTTAATTCCGAGTCTCTAAGAGTTGATATTGAAAACCACCTGGTATTTGGAAAGAACCTCAAACAAGTATGGGAGGAAGAAATGAGAATATTTAAAATTATAACAATTATGGCGGCTGTTTTATTATCTTTAGTCGGCTGTGCTACGACACAGCAAAATATTGCCCCGTCGAGAAGCGATCAAAACAGCATGCTTGTTGCGGAGCAGCCGGAGATTGCAAAGGCTTACAGCGATCGGGGTCTGATCAAGCTTCTTGTGCATGATGATTATACAGGAGCAATAGATGATTTCGCGATAGCAATCGGCTACAAACCATCCGAGGCATCTTACCATGTTTGCAGGGGGCTTGCTTATCTGAAAAATGGCAATAACACAGACGCAAAAGTTGATTTTAACAAAGCTGCCTCATTAGATCCTAGCCTCAGTGCGTCTTTAGAGTCACTGTTAAAATCTTCGAGATAATAGTTGTTTAAAAATCCGGGAGGAGGATGATCATGTTCTATGCAGAATGCACAATGAAAAAGTGGAGCATATTTATTCGCGAACTCTACGCGAGTAATAGACATACGATGATGATGAGCTGTGTTGCCCTACTATCAATCAGTAGTTTGTTGCTGCCACCATTGACATCATGCGCTCTGGCTGGAGGTATCGAAGATTTGGAGGGTATAACCGGCCAGCATATCGATCGCCCCGGTAACGGTAGTGGTCATACCGGCAGTGGTGGAGACACTGAGTATCATGACCCGTTCAGTGCGCCCATTGTTACCGTGCCAGTAGGATTTGGTCTCGGTTTATTTATGGGTGGCCACTGGTTCTTTAAGAAAATAAGTGGTGATTACCCGAATACTAATTGCCTCGATGATTATGCGGAACATCAAAAAATTAAAGATGAAAATGGATTCAGCGCCGGTGCGACTGTCGGTGGATTGCCCTGGTTATTAATCTACGGCATTTCGAGTCCTATTTATCACGGGATTGCAGCTATTAGTGACGCGATTAGTAGTCCGTCAACGCCATCACCGAAGAGCAACAGTGAGATAGCAAGTGACTATTATGACAAAGGCAAAATATACGAGAGCGCGGGAAACTGGGCATTGGCAACGACCAATTATCGATCCGCGCTCCAGTACAATCCGAACTTAGACGGTGCCTATTCGAAGTTAGCGTACGCACTTCTCCGGCAGAAAAAGTATTCCGAGGCAATAGAAGCGTATAAACAAGCCATAGCTCAGAATAATCGAGATGCATCTGCTTACAAAAATATTGCGGACATTTATAGCCATAATCTGGGCCAGAAGACAGATGCCGAGCAGTGGTATCGCAAGGCGCTTGGCGTTTATGCTAAAGATGACCCTTCTTACCCGGTAGTTGTCGGCGAGCTGATCAATGCTGTGAACGATATCAATAAAAATGATTTTAACAAAAGGGTAGCCAAGCAAGAGAGTTTGCTCAGTAGCGGGCAATATGCAATGGCAGCGCAAGCTGCGACAAAGGCTCTTATTGTAAATTCAAATTCCGCTACAGCCTGGTATATCCATGGAGAGGCCAGTGAAAAGCTGGGAAATGTCCTTGAAGCTGAAAGGGATTATCGTAAAGCAGTTGAGTTGGATCCGTCACAAAAAAACAGGAATAATTTAACCAATCTCACCGGTAGCGCGAAATACAGCTTGGCTGTAGAGCAGGCAAAGGCTTTGGTAGCATTACGACAGGGACAGACAGGGCTCAGCATTGAAGACACAAGATACCTTGCCGGACGATGCTTTGATGACAAAAGAGGATGTACTTTTGCAATAGATAACTCAGCAACGCCGGTTGTTATTGAGCCACGTCCATCGGTCCGGCAGATAATTGATAAAGCGCCTCCTCAAGCGCAAAATGATCCTAAATTCGTTAAGCTGATAGAAGAGAAGAAACGTCTCGATGAAGAACTGGCAAAACAGTCCGAAGAAACGAAAAAATTGATGACTGTTAAGAATGGCAGCACTCCGGAAGCATCGCGCGCCATCGATGTATTGATAGTAAACAGCCAGATAGAACAGAGCAAGAAGGAATATGAGGCTGCTTCAAAGGATAAGGAAATAAACGACAAATATATAAATATGGGTTTCGCACTTCCTCAAGATCAGGCGCCGTCAAAAGGAGAGTAGCTACACAATGAAGTGGCCAATGTTAACAATTTGCGTTGTGTTAGTATCTATCTTCGCGGTTTTACCGGATTTAAGTTATGGTCAAATCCCGGAACCGAATGATGTCCCCTCCGGATTGCCAGTGCGGGAACATTTCGCGTTGCTCCAACTGCGTTCCGATCTACTTAGCCGACGGGACGCGTTAGAAAAAGAGATTAAAGCACAGCAGAGCTTTTGCAGTCACGTAAACGCGAAAGACACAATGCAGGTAGTTTCCTGTGGCCAGTGGCGTGAAAAACTCAAGGGGCTCTACACTGACTACATGAAGGACTTGAAACAGTTTAAGGTGGCCGTTAATGAAAAAACCAACGAAGCAGTAACTGAAGGTTCTTTTTATGCAAAACAGACTGACAAATTCGAGCCGATGAAGGGTGGTCACCCAATTGACGCTCCCGGATCACCTTCAGTTGGCTTACATGGTCTGGTCGGCGGAACGACGTGGACTTATGGATTCTTATGGCCGCACAAACATTGTGACGCACAATGTGTTGGTCTCATAACCAGGAAACTCGAAGAACAGCTCATACTTCATTGCAAATCTCAAGACGATCCCGAGAGCTGCAAAAAAGAGGGCCTTCCGTTTACTCCGGAGAGCTATGACATGGTCCTTTCGATGGGAAGTTATCACACCGCGATCGAAGACCTTGCTACACGTGTGGTGTGGGACGGCATGACTTTCGGGGAGTTTTCGAGGCATCATAAGGAGATTTTCAGCAGCTTGTCGGGAAGAAAGTTTGACACTCTCGATTGCCACAGCAACGGCGCGATGCTCTGTCTGGCCGCGCTTCGAAATGAAGATCCGAATACGAAAACAACGGCAAAAAAAGTTCGACTCTTTGGGCCGCAGATCAATGCCGAAGCAGCCGCACTCTGGCACAACTGGATGGTTAAAAATCCCGGTTCAGCGGTAGAAATCTACATCAACAACGGTGATCCCGTTCCGGCAGCTTCCTGGACGCTGACAGTTCCACGTACAACCATAGGAAAGATTGCTACCACAACCTGGATGGCGACTCCAATTGGCATACCTGGGAAGTTAATTGATGTACTTGATAATGTTCGTCTCGATCGAGAATCAGCCGTTATGGACAAGAACCTTGACGGCTATGGCTTCAAACTAACCCGTTTTCGTATATCGGATGAAGATTCTCCGGGAAGCAAGTGCGATACCTCGGTTCGGATAAACATAAATTGTCACTCAATGCTACTATACGAAAAGAAAATCGATGTATCGAGATCTCGCGACTAAAGAAGGCAACCTCTTCTTCTCACCGTATAGCCGATAAGGGAAAAAGTGAGTTTTTGCATTGAATTTTAAAAAGTAAAATATTGCCGGGAGCCGCGCAAACAGGCTCAAGCAAGACAATCTCAGGTTGTTCGGAAAGTTGAGAGAATAGACGACGAAGTTGAAGAAGATAATAGGAGATTCTCTATGAATATTCATTACTATGTCCGTACCATTTTTCCGGTCATTTCCCTTGCAATCCTCGTTTGTTCAAGCAACAGGCTTTGTGGCGAAACCATTCCCGATAAATGCCGGCTTAAACCGATCAACGGGTCGTGCAAGGCAATGATGGAGAAGTATTATTTCAACCTGAAAACCGGAAAGTGCATGGAGTACACCTACGATGGCTGCGGGGCGGTCGTTCCTTTTGACACGCTCGATGATTGCCGGGCTCTTTGTGAAAGCGTCGATTTGCACGGCAAGCAAGGGGAGATGCCAGGGATAAAGCCCATTGAAAAAAAAGACTCCGGCTTGGCCCATGACCCGGTGGAGGACGATCCCCGCTATGCCGAGGTGTTCAAGTCCATCGATGGTGAAGTTAAGGCGCTGCTGGCTGATCACCCCCAACGCGGAGGTGGAGGTTTTGTTAATATCCACTGGATAATTAAAAAAGATTTGCTCAAACAGAAATACAACATCGATTGGCGCTCACCTGAAGAGTTAAACCCGCATGTGCTTTTCGATTGATTTGTATGTTGTTAATAATATGACTATTTATACTCCTTTGGTGGGAGAGCTGGTCGAAAGGATATGCGTATATGCGAACGAAAAAAAACCGTGTCGTAGCAGCGGTCTCGGCTTCTGCAGCAACGCTCTTGCTTTCCGGCGCTGTAGCGATGGCTTCTGAACCAGGTACTACCGCAAAAGCTGATGCTCCGGCACAAATCGCAACAATGAAATCTGGGAAAATAGTCCCAGTCAATTTACTTTCAGCACTTTCAGCAACTTCCGGATATTCATTCGACAATGCTTCAACGGACTGTTGCGGCCCATATTCACAATGCGACTGCCCGAATTTCCGAAACACTGAGTAACATCTCGAGATGTAGGTAATCAAAACCTCAACTTAGCTGGCTCTCCCACCAAAACATAGCTATGCTTGAGGCGCTTGAATTTTGGAGGATATGACATTGACAGATTGCGCAGTGGCATCAAGACGGAAAGTAGCACCGGTGAGAGTCAGCAGGTACTTAAACCGGGTTGACATCGATGAAGAACAGTCTCTCTTGTTTGGAGGGGCAACCTTGTGCATGGACCTTGTCCCAAGGGAGTACGCTGAGCAGCTGTGTACTCGTCAAGATGTCTCATTCCTTGACGACGACGAGAAACAATATCTTACGGAACGTGGCCACTTGACGACACTGTCACCTTCTCGCGAGTTAGCTGAGTTTCGAAAAACTGTTCAATGTGTCACAGATAAGCTTCAAGAAGTGAACGAGAAAAACGGGAGGGGGAACCTTAGCTTTATTCTTACGTATACGTGTAATCTGTCTTGCACATACTGCTACCAGCAATCGGTTCCGGATCAGATGAAATCACATGTCATGACTCCGGAATTTGTTGACGAATTTTTCAAAGTATATTTCTCACAGTTATACCCAAAATTACCGAAACAGATGCGTTTCACTCTTTTCGGAGGCGAGCCGTTGCTTCCTCAGAACCATGAGACAATCCGACGGATCCTGCATTATGCGAAAAAATTTGACTCCGTCCAAATTGACGTTGCAACCAATGCGGTATTTCTGCCGGAAATATTAGACCTGATCGGTCCGGAAGATGGGAAGATCCAGAGTGTCCAGATAACCTTGGACGGAGACAAAGACTTGCATGACGGAACCCGAATTCCCAGTTCCGGAAAACCCACTTTCGAAATGATGGTTGCAGCAATCCGCCAAGTTCTGAAAACTGGAGCCCATGTTGGGATTCGAGTGCACCTGCATCCTAGTGAGCAAACTTCCGCCCGGAGATTAATGGAATTTCTTTCGGCGGAATCGCTTCTTGATCATCCGCAAGTAACAGTTTATTTCTCCCCGATTAACACGTATCTGAGTTCTCAAAATTCTTCAGAAGAGTTTGACAGTTTTTGCCAGCTATTCCAGGATGTCGCATCAAAGACACGGCGCCCGCCATCACATTTCATGTACTTGAAGAAATTTGTCGATATGGAGAGTCAGAAGATTCTCCCCGTGATCAGGTACTGCGGGCTTGGCGGCACGGGATTCTTTGCCATAGACCCTCTTGGGGATATCTATCAGTGTTTTGAAGAAGCTGGCCACCCGCGACGCCGGATTGGGAAATTTGACCAAGGACAGATCACCTATTTTCCATTGAAAAAAACATACGAGAAGCGTGCTATGCTGGATTTGCCGGAGTGCCTTCAATGCCCGTTAGCATTGTTCTGCGGTGGGGGGTGCCCCATCCAGGCAAAAAGCACAAAAGGGTCTATCTTCAAAGCTCATTGCCACCAGAACAAAGACTTCATACACCAAACGCTTCGAGCACTGATCCTGAAGAAACGCGCAGCGGCTCCTTGATCAATCATTCGTAACTATGGTGCTCACTGTTGACAGCACACTTCATCGAAGGAGCGGGCCATGAAACATATTATGAAAATGACGTTATTACTGGGATGCATCGTAGTCAGCCTGGGAATTGGAATTGCTAATGCCGAAGATATGAAAGCGGGTTTAAACGGCAAAATGAGTGCGGATTCCGGGAAATTATGGGATAGCGTCGTGAAAGAAACCCGCCTTACCGGAACACTCAGTAAAGGGGCATCCTGGCTGGTTCCGGATCAGCCAATCTATTTTGCGAAGGGGAGCAAATCGGAACGAGTCGTAAGTAAAGTCAGACTGAACGTGCCGGCGGACTTGCAGGGGAAGATACCGGCCATGGAAAACCGGCATGTTGTGGCGGATGGACCGATGGAATGTACTATGGAATTTTCTCCGTGGACCGCATCGTGCGAATTGACAATAAAACACGTGGAAGTAATCAAATGATAGAGGGTCAGGTCAAATCAGAGCTTAAACAATTGCCGGTGATGCTTGGCAAGCTGCTGGGCGGTATCGTGGCGGTAATCGGTGTCACAATGGCAGTTGTCACCAGTACCAGAAAAGTTGATCCGATGTTTGCGGACATCCTGCCATCTCTCGTGCTGGGAGGGGCAGGTATCACCATTTTTGCGCTTTTGTCCAGACTGTCGTCCACGTGCCTGTCCGTGAATACAACAGAAACCCGCATGCCTGACGATGGTGGGCGAACAATCATGGTATCTTGGGGACTTTTGCTGCTGTTTGTTGTTGTTTTCCTGCTATGCACCTGTCTGATGATCAGGTAGCATTGCAAAAATATTTGGATGTTCATGGCCCGTATTTACGGGCCATTTTTGTTTTCAGCAACAGAGTTGCCAGGTTCGCAATTACTCCATTTTTTGACCAAAACAGGAACCGGCGTATACTTGAAAGTGTATGGTTTGGGAGGTCGTATGCGTCTCAACCTTGTTTTCATCATGTGCCTGCTTCTGTGCACCGCTCTCTTGCCCGCCGGGCAGGGCAGAATACGTGTTGCCGTGATCCATGACCCGATTACCCCGGTGGTTGCCCACTTCCTGCACCGCAACATTGATGAGGCGGCCCGGCAGGGAGATCGCCTGATGCTGATCGAGATCGATACTCCCGGAGGCCTGGATACGGCCATGCGGGAGATCGTCAAGGATATCTTTGCCAGCCCGGTGCCGGTGGCGGTGTATGTGGCGCCTTCCGGCGCGCGTGCCGCCTCGGCGGGGGCCGTCATTACCCTGGCGGCGGATATAAGCGCCATGGCGCCTGGCACCAATATCGGCGCGGCCCATCCGGTTTCCATTGGCGAGAAGTCGGACAAGACCATGGAGGAGAAAGTTGTGAACGATGCCGAGGCCTACGTGGAGGGGATTGCCGTAAAACGTGGGCGGAATGAGGCGCTGGCGCGGCGGATGGTGCGCGAGAGCATTTCCCTGAGTGCGGGTAAGGCATTGGAAGGAAAGGTGATTGACTTGATCGCTCGCGACCGTGCCGATCTGTTGCGGCAGCTGGAAGGAAGGCACATTGTCAGGAACGGAAAGGATACGGTCTTACACTTGGCGGGCGCCGAGGTGGTGCCGGCGGAGATGCGAGACATCGAGCGGGTTCTCAATGCCATCAGCAACCCCAACGTGGCCTATGTGCTGATGATGCTCGGCATGATGGGATTGTTCTTCGAGCTCTCCAATCCGGGCGTGATCCTGCCGGGAGTGATCGGCGGGATATCCCTGATTCTGGCCTTTTTCGCCTTTCAGGCCTTGCCGGTCAATTATGCCGGCGTGTTGCTGATCCTGCTGGGGCTGATACTCTTCATTGCTGAAATCAAGGTTGTCTCGCACGGGATGCTGACGGTCGGGGGAGTTATAGCAATGGTATTGGGATCATTATTGCTATTTGAATCTCCCGAGGTCTATCTGCGGGTTTCCTGGAGTGTGATTGCCGTGGCGGTAGTGGCTGTCACCGGGTTCTTCGTCTTTGCCGTTACCAAGGCTTTGACTGTTCATCATCGACAGCCGTCCACCGGGCGGGAAGGTTTGATCGGCCAGGAAGGACGGGCAGACAGCGGGATTGTGCCCGAGGGAAAGGTGTTCGTCAACGGCGAGTACTGGGATGCTTGGAGCGAGGAACCGATTGCCGCCGGTGACAAGGTGGTGGTGGAAGCGGTGGAAGGGATGCGGCTCAGGGTGAAAAAACATTGATAATATATCCCTGAATACGTGACGCCTTCCCGTCTTCTCTCACTTGGAATGCCTCGGTCCCGGCGTTTCTGGCATGATTCGTGGTGCGGGCGCAGATTAGCCAGTACAAGCGGCATTGAGCGTCTTGGGCGGCGATGAACTCCGGTATTTAGCTCGTTACGCCGTACAGGCGTCACGTATTCAGGATATCTCTCTGATCAGGAGGAACAGTCATGTTCGACATATTCAATTACATACCAGTCGCCTTTCTCTTTGTTCTCGTCGTTATGTTCGTTGCCAGTGCGGTCCGGATTCTCCCCGAGTACGAGCGCGGGGTGTTGTTCCGCCTCGGCCGGCTTGCCGGAACCCGGGGACCTGGGCTCTTCTTCATCATTCCCGGTATTGACCGGCTGGTGCGGGTGACGCTTCGCACCGTGGTCATGGATGTTCCTCCGCAGGACGTGATCACACACGACAACGTGACGGTCAAGGTGTCAGCCGTCATCTATTTCCGCGTCATGGAACCCCAGAAGGCGATCGTGGATGTGGAAAACTACCTTTACGCCACCAGCCAGTTGTCCCAGACGACACTGCGGAGCGTGCTCGGCCAGGTTGATCTGGATGAACTTCTGGCTAACCGGGAGAAGATCAACAAAGAGCTGCAGGAGATCCTCGACCGTCATACCGGGCCGTGGGGGGTGAAGGTCGCCAATGTGGAGGTCAAGAACATCGATCTGCCGCAGGAGATGCAGCGGGCCATAGCCAAGCAGGCCGAGGCGGAGCGCGAGCGGCGCGCCAAGATTATCCATGCCGAGGGCGAACTGCAGGCTTCGGAGAAACTGGCCCAGGCCGCCAAGGTGCTGGCCGTCGAACCGACCGCCCTTCAGTTGCGTTATCTGCAGACTCTGACGGAGATTGCCGCCGAGAAGAACTCCACCACTATCTTTCCAGTGCCCATCGACCTGATCAAGATGTTTCTGGAGAAGAAGGGGTGATCAGGCCCTGTGAGTCAATGGGGTCGGGATTTCAAGATAGCATCAGGTGAAGATGGTCACCAGCATGGTTTAGATCGTGGTGCGGGTGATATAGGAAAGCACTTTGTTCATAAGGCGGTTAATCTCGGAGTAAGCGGCATTTTTG
>WSSedB1CaDRAFT_10001027_pt1 | contig 11070 bp, 9 predicted proteins | sample WetSurSB1Cattail_FD_9460 | JGI IMG/M metagenome (IMG submission 9460)
ACGACCAGCTACCAAGGGTATTGGTTCCACGGCACCTCCCTTTATGCGAGAAGTTTGCCGTAAAATTATATCCCAGGTGGCGCTAACCGACTACCCCCCTTTATTCTTTATTTAACAAAGGTAATGCCTGATTTTCAGTTGTCAAGTGGCTTGGCCTGTTCTGTAAAACGACAGCCCCATGAATTGTATGGATGCTTTTCATATACACCCCATTATCTGTTGAAAAACAGCTAAAACACCCAGATCATGGTGTTGGAGGGAGATTTGCCTGTTTCAGATGTATGACAAAAATATACACCCTCGTTTTCTTGAAGTGAAGAAAATGCCAGCGTCAACAAAAATAAGAAAACAAAACACAATAAATTAAATATGTTATGATTGAGCTGCCCCTGAAAAACTTGGTTGGCATGGGCAGTGCATTGAAATGGATAAAGGCGCTCATCACCACAATCTCTACGGAAGGACATAAAAGGAGGACGTCATGAAAACATTAGCCACTCTCATAGGAACGGTTGCAGGGTTCGCTCCTGCCGCGGCTATCGCAGCCAGCACAGGTAATGTGGATAACAGCGGAATTTTTGTTTGGATCTTCCTGGGGTTCTGTGCCCTTATCGTGGTTGCCCAGGTTATACCGGCTTTGTTGCTGATGTTCGGTCTTGTCAAAGGCGTGAGAAAGGTTGTGCATGACAAGGAAACCACGTTAGTCAAAAAATCGTAACCAGCATGCTCAGATCCCGTGATACGGTCCTTCGGGCTGTGTCACGGGGGAGACCGGACATGAAAAATACACTCAGCTTCACGACGCTAACCTACTGGTTCATCGTCAATTCAGTAATAACAATCTGCTTCGGACTTTTTCTTGCCGCGACCTGTTTGTTCCCATCTTGCGCGCCTGCTGTACGCACACTGCTTGTTACTGAAACCATTGCGCCGATGTTGCCATATATCATTTTCTCACTGATCGTAACGTCACTGATTTCGATTTCCTTTTATGTAGATTCACGGTGGTGTTAAACAAAAAGAGATCTATGCTCCTGTCATAATGAGAAGTAACGCCGGTGGCAGTCCCACCACGGCCAGGGCGAATACTACATCCAGGAAGCACCGGGGGCCTAGCTGGACTAGGCGCAATAATCCGACTACCGGAACAAGAACTGCTTTAGCGAGAAAATCTATCTCCGGGTTTCTGACGTCTTCCCAGAGGGCATCCGCGTCTCCACTGCTGGGAAAGGCGTGCAGGGCCATGGAAAAACTTAACCATACAGCCAGCAGCGTGACTATGCCACGGGTTTCGGGGGGGAATGTGGATGTGTTGAAAAGACAGGCTGCGAAGCTTATTGCCAAGGCAAGGATTGAGGAAACGAAAAAAGGTGCTGTCGCCACCAGGATGTGCTGTGTCGCGGATGCAGGCCGCTCATGGAGTACATACCCCATGGGATTGCCAAAACGCAGATAGCAGACCCGCTCTACATGAATACCCATTTTTCGGCATGCCCAGGCGTGGGCAAATTCGTGGGCGATAATGCCTGGGAAGGTCAAGTAGGAAAGAAATAACCTTAACACGAATCAACCGGCCTCTTCCTGGTCAAGCAGCGCCAGAAATTCTTCCTCACTCAGGATGGTTACTCCCAGCTCCCGTGCCTTAACCAGCTTGCTGCCGGCCTCCTCACCGGCAACGACATACCCTGTTTTTTTCGAGACCGATCCCACCACACTACCACCCGCATTCTCCACCAACAGTCGCGCCTGATCACGGGTAAAGCGTGTCAGAGCCCCGGTAAAGACAAAACTTGTGCCGGTGAATTTGCCGCCAATCTTTTTGCGCTGCACTGTCGGGGTCACACCGGCCGCCAGCATACGGTCAATAATGGCAAGATTATCCCGGTTTTCAAAAAAGGTGCGAATGCTCTGAGCCACAGTTTCACCGATGTCGCGAATGCTGGTAAGCTCTTCCAGAGAGGCTTTCTCGATCTGCTTTAGGCTGCCGAACGCCTGTGCCAGTGCTTTGGCGGTCCGCTCCCCCACGTGGCGGATGCCGAGGGCAAAGACAAATCGCCACAGCTCCTGATGCTTGCTTTTTTCAATGGCTGCGAGCAGGTTGCACGCCAACTTGTCACCCATGCGCTCGAAGCGCATGAAATCGTCTTTTGTCAGGGTATAGATATCGGCAACACTGCTTACCAGCCCCAGGGAAAGAAGTTGCTCGACAAATTTGTCACCCAACCCCTCGATATCCATGGCGTTGCGTGAAGCAAAATGGATGATTGACCGGCGAATCTGGGGTGGACAGGAGAGTCCCATACAGCGTATGGCCACCTCGTCGGTGATGTGGACCAGTTCGGCGCCGCATTCCGGGCAGCGTGTGGGAGGCGGGAACTCACGTTCGGTTCCGGTCCGCTTTGCCGTGAGAACCCTGACCACCGCCGGAATTACATCACCTGCCCGCTCAACCAGCACGCTGTCGCCGATGCGGATATCCTTGAGTGCGATTTCGTCCCAGTTATGCAAGGTAGCGCGGGAAACGGTCACTCCTGATATCTCCACCGGCCGGAGCTGCGCCACCGGTGTAATGACTCCGGTTCGCCCCACCGAGAGCAGGATGTCCTCAACGACGGTCTCGGCTTGTCGCGGCGGAAACTTGCAGGCCACGGCCCAGCGTGGAGAACGGCTCTTTTCACCCAGTTCACGTTGCACGGCAAAGGAATCGACCTTGATAACCATGCCGTCGATCTCGTAGGGAAGCGACTCGCGCTGAGTCTGCAACTCACGGTATACCTCGATGGCGCCCTCGATTCCCTGCGCGTGACGAACCAGTGGGTTGATCGACAATCCCCAGCAGTGGATGGCATCCAGAAAATCACGCTGTGAAGAAAAAACGACTCCTTCGACCAGGCCTGGCGCATAGCAGAAGATGGAGAGCGGCCGCCGGGCGGTGATGCGTGGGTCAAGCTGCCGCAATGAGCCTGCCGCGGCGTTGCGCGGGTTGGCAAAGGGAGGCTCGCCATTCTCTTCCTTGTCGCGGTTGATGCGTTGGAACGCTTCCAACGACAGATACACTTCGCCACGGACTTCCAGTATATGCGGGACGTCGGATCCTGTGAGTCGCAACGGCAGGGATCGAATGGTTCTGACATTATCAGTCACATCTTCACCGGTGGTACCATCTCCACGTGTGGATGCGGTTGTCAGCACACCATTGGCGTAGACCAGTTCAATCGCCAAACCGTCGATCTTGGGTTCGCAGACGTAGTCGATTTTCTGCTCTGCCGGCAATCCGAGTGTTTTTTTGACACGCAGATCAAAATCCCTTGTTTCTGCCTCATTGGCGGAATTTTCCAGGGATAGGAGCGGCAGGCGATGGGTGATGGCGGCAAACCGGGATAAGGGAGCGGCGCCCACTCGCTGGGTTGGGGATTGGGGCGTCACCAGATCGGGAAACTGTTCCTCAAGCGCCTGAAGTTCCCTGAAGAGAACATCATACTCGGCATCGGAAACCGCCGGCGCGTCCTGCACATAGTATAAACGGTTGTGATGCTCGATCAGTTCGCGGAGCTTCTCAATCCGGGTTGCGGCGGTTTCCTTGGGGGCGGCGGTGGCAGGCAGCGATAATTGCATCGGGTTTCCTCGCGGGATGTGGTTGACAATGACTCAGCGTACAGTATTATGCTCCTGATTTCAATCACACCGACTGGCAAGGTAAAAGCATGGAACAGAGCTGTCTGGTTGCGCTTGATGACTGGTTTGAAGGATATGTTCAACCCTATTACGCCACCGACCCCGAGGGGGTGAAAAACATCCGTTTGAAGGTGGAACACACACGCAAGGTGTGTGAGGTGATGGACCTGCTCACAGCCGGAGAAGGGCTTCCACTGCGTAAATGCCACCTTGCCGGGGCAGTGGCACTGTTGCATGATGTGGGCCGCTTTCCCCAGTACCGTCGTTGGCGTACCTTTCGTGACAGCATTTCGGACAACCATGCCCGGTTAGCCGTGGAAGTCATCCGCGAACAAAACCTGCTGGACGGCTTGCCGTTGGAAGAACGTCTGCTGATCGAGGAATCGGTGCGATTTCATAACCTGTTGAGTGTGCCGGTAAATCTGAAGTCGCCCACGGATCTGTTTGTGCGACTGATTCGCGATGCCGACAAGCTGGACATCTGGCGGGTGTTTCTCGATTGTTTTTCAATGCCGGAACATGAACGCGCATCTGCTGCGCTGCTCGGTTTGCCTGATTGCGATGAGGTTACTACGGCATGTATTACGGCGCTGGCCAATCGCCAGATTGTTCGTCTGGATACGGTGGCCTGCGTCAATGACTTCAAGCTGCTCCTGATGTCCTGGGCGTTTGATCTCAATTTTGGCACTTCTTATCAGTTGCTGCAACGCAACGACTACCTGGGCGCTTTGGCAGCGGAACTTCCCAAGAGTGATGCTGTCCGGGCCGCCATTGCTTCGGCGCTGGAGCATGTGGCCGAAAAGTCCGGCCAAGTATGATGTTAATGTCCTGTCCTGTACGGTGCTTCCCGCGATCAGCACCTGATTTTTTATTCCGAAGGAGTCGCCGATGACGCTTGACCAACACCGCGTACCTGTTGAACAACTCCGCTGGACCTGCGACACGGCCCTACTGGACTTTACCACCACCGAGGATTTGCCGGATCTGGACTACGCCATTGGCCAGAATCGGGCATTGCGCTCCATCGAATTCGGCCTGGAGATGGAGGAAACCGGTTTCAATCTCTATATCTCGGGCGAGACCGGCACCGGCCGCACCTCGACCATCCGCAATATTCTCAAGAAACGCGCCAAACTCGAACCGCAACCCAATGACTGGGTCTATGTCAACAACTTCAAGGATAGCGTATCAGCAGTCTCGCTCTCGCTGCCGGCGGGGCAGGGGAGTCAGCTGGCAACGGATATGAAGGAACTGGTGGACGCCTTCAAAAATGACATCCCCAAGGCGCTGGAAAGCCCGGAGTACGAGTTCCGGCGCTCTGAAATTCTCGAGCAGTACCAAGCCGCCAATAACGGATTGTTTCAGGCGTTGGAGAAGGAGGCTGTGAAGCAGGGCTTTACCCTGCAACGGACCGTCTCCGGGCTGGTGATTGTTCCCCAGAAAGAGGGGCGCAACTATACCCAGGAGGAGTATGAGGCGCTTACCGAGAAGAAGCGGAATAAGCTTGATCAAACCGGCAAAAAATTAACCGAACGGCTCAACGAAGTGTTGCGTCAGGTGCGGGACAATGAAAAGGCTACCAAGGATGCCCTTTCCCAGGCTGATCGCGAGCTGGGCATGTCCTGTCTGGGCCACCGGCTTGACCCGTTAAAGGAAAAATATGCCGCTCAGGAAAAGGTGCTGGCTTATCTGGAAGCGGTTCAGGAAGATATTCTCAACAATCTGGAGGATTTTAAACCTCAGACGGGCCAGCCCCAGATTCCCGGCATCAGGTTGCCGCGCCAGGAACCGAGCTTTGAACGCTACGAGGTTAACCTGCTGGTTGACAACAGCACGGCCGAGGGGGCGCCGGTGGTATTCGAGCCCAACCCGACCTACAATAACCTTTTTGGGCGTATCGAGCACGTCATGCAGTACGGTGGCGTTGCTGTGACCAATTTCACCATGATCCGGTCCGGTGCGCTGCACCGCGCCAATGGCGGCTATCTGGTGATCGATGCCCGCGAAGTGCTGATCAACCCATTTGTGTGGGATGCCCTTAAGCGTTGCATACGCACCGGCGAGATCAGGATCGAGGATGTGCTGGAACAGTACCGCTTCATGACCATGGTCACGCTCAAGCCCGAGGCGGTGCAGCTTCAGGCCAAAATCGTCATGATTGGCACTCCCTGGATCTACTATCTGTTGTTTTATCTTGATCCTGACTATCGCAAGTTTTTCAAGGTCAAGGCCGAGTTTGACAGCAGCGTGATCCGCACGGCCGAGATCATGCGGGATTATGCCTTGTACGTGGCCACCCATTGCCGCTGTGAGAAACTGCTGCATTTTGATCGCGACGGGATTGCCCGTCTACTGGAATATACCGCTCGCATGGTGGAGGACCAGCACCGTTTTTCCTCACAGTTCATGGAAATCTCCGATTTTATCCGCGAAGCCAGTTACTGGGCTCAGAAGGATGGTCATGCCATCGTGTCCGGGAGCGACGTGCTGCGTGCCGCCGAAGAAAAACTCTACCGATTCAATCGCATTGAAGAACGTATGCATGAGCTGTATGAGGACGGCATCGTCATGGTGGATACGGATGGTTCGGTGGTCGGACAGATCAATGGTTTGTCGGTGCTGGAACTGGGAGATCACACCTTCGGGCGCCCCTCCCGCATCACCGCCAGTGTTTACACCGGTCAGGCAGGCATGGTCAACATCGAGCGGGAAGCCAAACTTTCCGGGCCGATCCATGACAAGGGAGTCATGATTCTGACCGGTTACCTGGGAAGCACCTTTGCACTGGACCGCCCCTTGTCCTTGTCGGCTTCGATCTGTTTTGAACAGTCGTACTCGGGCATCGAAGGGGACAGCGCCTCGTCCACCGAGCTGTATGCCTTGTTGTCTGCTCTGTCCGGCATCCCTCTCTCGCAGGGCATCGCCGTTACAGGAAGCGTCAATCAGCGAGGAATGATCCAGCCCATTGGCGGGGTCAACTACAAGATCGAGGGTTGTTTTGCCGTCTGCAAATCCCAAGGGCTGACCGGCCGGCAAGGGGTCATGATACCCAAAGCCAATGAACGGCATCTGATGCTGAGCGACGAGGTGGTTGAGGCGGTCAGATCCGGAATGTTTACCATTTGGAGTGTGGAAACCATTGAACAGGGTATCGAGATTCTGACCGGAGTCACGGCCGGTGTCCGGGGGAAGAACGGCAAATTTCCCACGGGTACGCTCTATCAGCGTGTGGATGAACGTCTGCGCCGTATGTGCGAGACGCTACAGAAACAGGAACAAAAACACAAGAACCAGCCGGCAAAGAAAACGCGTCGTCGCACAACGGCATAACATCGATCTTCGATGGGATGACGTGTGGGAATTACGTCGCGGGAATTACCGGCTGCTTGATTTCCTTAATTGGACGTTGGCGTGTCTTTCTTGCCGGGGTGAGCTAATGGCAATCCTCACGCCACAGACAGCCTTCCTGTCCGCAGGTTACGGATATGCCGGTTTCGAAGCATGGATCGTTTCTCTCAATCTGCTGAATGGCCCGCACCAGTTCCGCCTTCTTCATCTTTCCGGCCGTAATACCGTGCTGTTTTGCTTTTTCCCTGATTTCGCCGATTTTCATGGTTATAATACTCCCTTACGTTTGATGTCACGTTTGATTGACCGGTAGGTTATGATGGGATAAAGTTTAGCACAGGTTTTTTGAAATGCCAGTGTGGTCGAATAACTGGAGGCAACAAAAAAGGCGAATCCGTGGAGATTCGCCCTTTTTGCATCAAGTGAAGGTTGTACTACATGCTGATGCCGGTGAGGCGGGTAAGCGCTTCCCGGTACATCCCGGCGGTTTTCAGGATAATATCCGCCGGCAGTGGTGGCGCCGGGGCGGTTTTGTTCCAGTCAAGGTTTTCCAGATAATCGCGCAGGAATTGTTTGTCGAAGCTGGGCTGGGGGCCTCCCGGCTGGTACTTGTCTTTCAGCCAGAACCGGCTGGAGTCGGGGGTCATGCACTCATCGATGATGATCAATTGACCGTCAAATACGCCAAATTCAAATTTGGTGTCGGCGATGATGATGCCTTTACGGTCGGCCAGGTCATGGGCCCTGGTATAGATTTTCAAGGTATAGTCACGCGCCTGTTCCGCCAGATCGCGCCCGCACAATTCAACCATCTTCTCAAAAGAGATGTTCTCGTCGTGGGCTCCCAGATCAGCCTTGGTGGAGGGAGTGAAGATCGGCTCCGGCAGCCGGTCGGACTCCTTCAGGCCGGCGGGAAGCGGTATGCCGCAGATGGCGCCGGTTTTCTGATAGTCCTTCCATCCTGATCCGGAAACATAGCCGCGAACGATGCATTCCACCGGTAAGGGACGTGCCTTTTTCACCAGCATGGAACGCCCCTTCAGAACGCCGGCAAAGGGCTGGCAGATTGCCGGGAACTCGGACACATCGGTGGATATGAGGTGGTTCTTTACAATGTCTTCCATCTGGCGGAACCAGAAGGTCGAGATCGTGGTCAGAACAAATCCCTTGTCCGGAATCGGTTCATTCATGATGACATCAAAGGCTGAGATCCGATCGGAAGCTACCAGCAGCAGCGTCTCCCCAAGATCGTAGATATCCCGCACCTTACCGCGGGCCAGAAGTTTCAGCCCGCGAAAATCGGTGCTCATGACGGGTTGTGACATGTGCTTCTCCTATTTGTCAGCGACGAGAGTCGGATTTATTTCTATCTTGGCTTTGCTTCTCAAGTCCTTGATCCAGGCCGCAAGAGCTTCTTCCTGTTTTTTCGGCAGCATTTTCTGTTTGAGTTGCATCTTTGTCTTGTCAAACTCGGCTTTTGGCGCCTCGAGACGGGTTTTCAGGCGGATGGCGTACCAACGGCTTCCCACATTGAACGGTGCTGTTGCGGCCGGTGCCGCAGTGGTGAGCTTAAAGGCCGCTTCCATCAACTCCGGTGAATTCCCAATGGTTGGTACGTCACCCTTGGCCGAAAATCCGAAACTGCCGGTGTCCCGTGTTTTGATGGTCTTCTTGGCAACAAGTTGTCCGGCTGCTTCTTCGGCCTTTTTGTGGGCCAGTTCCACTGCTTTGGCGGCTTTTGTCCGTTGTTCCACGTCACTTCTGATCTCGGCCAGGGGACGTACCGTGGATGCGACGTGTTGTTTAACTTTTATGATGTAAATACCTCGTCCGGTTTCAACCGGGCCTCCCAATTCACCCTGTTTTAACCCAAAAACCTTTTTGATCAGAGCTGCTTCGCCTGCCAGAGTCTGAGGAGGCGTGTTTGCGGAGAAGAGCGGTGTTTCCTGGACCTTGAGGTGCAACTGGCTGGCAATCAGGTTGAGATCGCCGGATTTGATGTTTTTGTAGAGGGTATCGGCGGCCAGCTCGAAGGCCTGTTTGGCGGTCTTTTGTTTCAGCGCCTCGGTCTTGACACGTTCTCTGACGTCCTTGAGCGGCTGGATGCCGTCCTTGCCCTGCCAACGGTCGATATTCTTCCGATAAAAGGTCTGGATTTCGTCTTCGGTGAGCGTTGTCTTGGAGGCCAATGAGGCCGGGTCGAGTATGATGTAGGAAATCGCGGATTTCTCGGCGGTTTTGAACGCATCCTGGTTTTTCTGCAGGTATTCCTTCAGTTCGGCTTCGGTCGGTTTTATTTCGCCGATTACGTCAGCCGGAGCAAAGCTTACATATTCGAGATTAATTTTGTCATTTTCCTTTTTATAGAGGCCCAGGGCTTCCTCGTCACTAACCACGACCTTGTCTTTGATGGTCTGGCGGGTCTTCTTGATGATCAACTCTTTCTTCAGCCCTTCCTCGAAATCAGTGGCTGTCATGCGGTTGCTTTTGAGAAGCTGTTGATAAAGATCAAAATTGAAGGCGCCGTCTTTCTGGAACATGGCCATGTTTGAGATGGAGTTGGAAACTTCATCCATGCCGACCTTTACCCCAATTTTTTTTGCTTCCTTCATGATCAGGATGTTGTCGATCAGGCTGTCAAGGGCAACCTTTTTCAGCCCAAGCATTTTTTCCATTTCGGCTGGCATGGACTGGCCGTAAATCTGCTGATACATGTTTTTGAGGCGCTGGTAGGCGCTTTGAAATTCCTCCGAGGAGATTTTTGTGCCGTTCACCTTGGCGGCGTAGCCGCGAGAGCTCCCTGAACCGTCGCTTCCCTTGCCCCAAACCAGAAACATGGTGCCGATAAACGAGAGTACGATGATGCCGAACACTATTTTTATGATGATGGTTTGCTGTTTCTTACGGATGAAATCCAGCATGGCCGCAGGTGCTCCTTCATGATGGTGTTTTTGGTAAAAAAAAGCCGCTATAAGCGGCTGAAGCGTGAATATTACAATACGTTCCAGCTGATTGCAAGCTGTTGTTTGGGGCGGCGGACACATCCATGCCGGTTTACATTGTCATTCGAGCTATGATACCGTGCGCCCACCAAAATACGCACAAGCGAGGTATGAAGATGGAACTCAGCTTTTCCCGGTCGAACGATGATATTGACCAGCTCATCAGTCGTCTGTTGGAGCTTTCTGGTGATATTCACCATCCAGGGATAATTCGCGAGATGGTGCTGTCCGTGCTCAAGATCGGACAGGATGTGGACTATCCGGCTGATCTCAAGCTGATCAACCGTACCTTGCGGGAGATGCGTTTTACCACCAAAGTGTTCGGTCCCTACCGCGATAAAAAAAAGGTCACCATTTTCGGCTCTGCTCGCACCGAGCCGGATAACGAGATGTATCGGAAATGCCTCAATTTCAGCCGTCAGCTGGCGGACAAGGGCTACATGATTATTACCGGTGGTGGCCCCGGCATCATGCGGGCTGGAAACGAGGGCGCCGGGAGTGAAAATTCCTTTGCCGTCAATATCCGGCTTCCTTTTGAGCAGGCGCCCAATCCCATCATGTTCCGCAATAAACGGCTGATTACCTATAAATACTTCTTCAATCGCAAGGTAGCCTTTGTCAAGGAAGCCAATGCCGTTGCTGTCTTTCCGGGTGGCTTCGGTACGCTGGACGAGGCCATGGAGGTGTTTACCCTCATCCAGACAGGCAAGACATCGCCGAAGCCGTTGATCCTGATTGATGACCAGGATGGCTACTGGGAGCAGTTTCTCGATTTCGTCAAACAAAGTCTTCTGGTAAAGGGTTTCATTTCCGGCGAGGATTTTTCCATTTTTACCATCACCAAGGATGAAAACGAGGCTGTGGAGGTGATCGAGAGTTTCTATCGCACCTATCACTCCCTGCGCTTTATCGATCATCGACTGGTTATCCGTCTGAACAAGCAGCTTGCCCCCGAGCAGATCACCATACTGGAGGATGAGTTTTCCGAACTGGTCAAGGAGGGCGATCATATTCGCTGTTGCGGCCTGTTTCCGGAAGAAGCCGA
>WSSedB1CaDRAFT_10001028_pt1 | contig 11070 bp, 15 predicted proteins | sample WetSurSB1Cattail_FD_9460 | JGI IMG/M metagenome (IMG submission 9460)
AAAGCGTATGATCCGGATTTGTACCGGATTGCCCGACTGGGAAGGTTTGGCATCAATGGTACTTTGGTGCTGCCGCAGTTCAAAGTTATGCCGCATGCGCGTGTCATGCGCGCTGTGGAGGATATACCGAAAAGGTTCCGGCGTGTGGGCATGGACTTTGGTTTTGAGGATTCCTACAATGCCGTTTTGCGTATGGCCATCGATGATGAACGTAAATATCTCTATATTTACTGGGAATATTATAAAAATCATATGACCGATGATGCTACAGCCGTAGACTTGGAGGAATTCGCGGAAAGCCGGGAACTTATCCGGTCAGATTCGGCGGAACCGAAGACTATAAAGTACTATAACCAGCAGGGATTCCGTATGGTCGGTGCCAAGAAATTTCAGGGCAGCCGTTTGCAGAATACGAAAAAAGTGAAACGTTTCAAGAAAATCATTTGTTCAAATCGGTGTGTCCATACGATTGAGGAGCTGCAGGAGCTTACGTTTGCCCTGAATAAAGATGGGGAGCTTATCGAAGATGAATTCAGTCTCGATCCGCATACGTTTTCTGCTATATGGTATGGGCTCGATGGCTATGAGGTAGCAGACCTCAAAGGCGGTTATGAGAAATTTGGTATCCGTTCCGATTATGTCTGAAAGGTGGTGAGAATTTGGCAACGAAGAATAGACGAGCCGTAAGCCGGGAACGGCAGGCAATCGAGAATTATGTAAACTGGCAGCTTGATTTCCCCAGTGATCCGGTATTTTTGCGCGATGCCTACCATGGCACGGGCGGATTTAAGACAGGGGATTATCTGGTACCGCATCCGCGGGAAACACAGGCAAAATATGACCGGCGCAGGTTTATGGCCTATTATACCAACTATGTTCGGCCATGTGTCGACAGCTTCGTGAATCCTATTTTTAAAGAAGCCCCTGTCCGCGAATATGCGACCAACAAGTTTTTTGAGGCTTTTACGGAGAATGTGGATTCCGGTGGCAGCAAGATCAATCGCTGGATGAAACAGGCAGCTCTGAAAGCAAAACTTTATGGTGGTGTGCTCGCGGTACTGGATAATTTTTCCGAGCGCAGTGAAAGCCAGGCGGATGCGCTCAAGAATCGCCGGTATCCGTATTTGTATTTGGTACGGCCGGAGCAGGTGACGGACTGGGCGGTTGACCGGTTTGGCAATTTATCCAAAATCAGCTACAAATTGACCTATACGGATATTGTAAACGGCAATAAGGTAACACGTACGGATGCCTGGACCTGGACAGCTGATGCATGGGCCTGCGATAACCAGGACGGACACAGCGAAGGTGAGAATACCATCCATAAGATTCCAGTGGTACCGCTTTACGGAGCATTGCAGGACAATGACGATATTTCAGACAGCATTGTTTCCGATTATGCGGCGAGTACGCTGTTCCCGCAGTCCGCGTATTATCAGATCGCACGTTGTAATCTGGCGATTTTCAATGCCTGCAGTGAGCTTCGGGAGCGTAACCGTAACCAGGCATTTAGCATCCTTGCCTATCCGATTGGGGAGGGTGACGATTATGAGGTGGCATCTGAGGTAACAGCCGGCTCCTCGAATATGTTACTCTATCGCGGTGGGGCGGGGCAGCCTGGCTATATTGATCCGGCAAGCACGCCGTCGGATGTGCTGCTCAATGAGATTGCAAATATTGTGCAGGAAATCTATCGTATGGCCGAACGGGCCAATGTGACCGGGGTACAAACCCAGAACAGCGGCCTGGCCAAGGAATGGGACAACAATACGGGCAATCAGACCATTGCGGATTTTGCGAACAACCTTGAGGAATTTGAGGCACGAATTGCCGAACTGTTTGGGCTGTATATCGGTGCAGACCTTGCTTTTACCGTGAAGTACAATAAGGAGTATGGGCCGGTTGATACATCGGCCGAACTCGATAAGGCGACGAAGGCCCTGTCATTGCAGACGGGCGGCAAGTTTGACACAGAAGTCAGGAAACAGGCTGCGCGGTCGCTGTTCCATGGTTACGATGACAGCCAGCTCAATGACATGCTTAAGGATATCGATGCGCAGCCGGCCATTGCAGCGCAGCAGTCCTCCGAGGAGGGTGACACCTGATGGACGATATCGACCGCGAGGCCGTCCGGGAGGTTATCCGGCAATACCGTAAGGAATATCGGGAGAATATTGAACCGGTCATCGATAAAATACTGGAAAAAGTCCATAATGGCCAACGGGTCTATGAGGCGGTATCCGATGCATTGTCGGAAACGCCTTTTTTTACTGCCAATCGGCAGGCTGTCATAGATGTTGTATGTTTGGCCGCTTGTGCCGGGTATGGCGTGCTGCCGAAGATGGTGGCAAATATGGAGGGTATAAAAGGGAAACTCCTGAGTGAATCCTGGACGCCGGACAAAATGCCTTTGTCTAAGCGGTTGCATGGTACAGACGCAGCTATGCGTCGCACAATCATCGATACAATCCAGAGTGCCATGACCATGACAAAATCCGTCAAAGATATAGCGATGGATCTCTACGATGGGTATAACAGTGGCAAGACGGTTATCCGTCAGGCGGAGTTGCCTAGATATCTGGACAAAGTGGTTACCTATGCACGTTGGGCATCCAATGGCGAGCAGGAAATGGTGCAGCCGGTGCTTGATGCTGCAGCACAGGCAGAAAAGCTTATCGGGAGTGTCGATACGCCTGCTTTGAAGGCAGCATATAAGAACCTGATACAGGCGGCGAAGCTGTTTGAACCAAAAGCTATCGATAAAGCCGTGCATGTGGCCATGGAGGAAAAATCCCGCTACCATGCGGAGCGTATTGCGCGTACAGAAGCTGCGCGGGCCTGGTATGAGGGATATATGGCGAAAACAGAGGATGATGAAGACATCTGGGGTTATAAGTATTGCCTCTCCAGCCGTCATTATTTGTGTCCCTATGACCAGTGCGATGTGCTGGCCAATGCAAATATGGGCTATGGCAAAGGCATCTACCCCAAAGGCAAGCAGCCAAGCCTGCCACGGCATCCGCACTGCATGTGTATGCTGCAGGCTGTGTATCATTGGGAAGTCGATAAAGACCAGACTTTCAAGCCTGAAGGGGCACGTGACTATATCGATAGTGTTACGGCATCCCAGCAGCAGGATTTATTCGGCATAAAGGGCGCACAGGAGTATAGAGTAGGCGGCGACTGGCAAAAGCTGTTGCGTGGTTTTGAAGGCTTTGGGGAGCAGCCTGCTGTACGGCTGAAAAAAGAGGATTTCCAGTTGAAGCTGATTGCTCAAAAACCTTTACCAAATTACGAGAAAGCAATCATTCCAGATGCAAAGATATTCAATTATGCTTTAAACATGGATCATCCTGTAGGACGTAATAAAGCCGTTGTTTTTGACAATGTATTAGGTTATAATAAAAGCAATGGAGAGAAGCTTATTTCTGCGATTCGGGAGCATCTTCCGCAGATGGAATGTATTTCACGAAAAGGGAAATATGGTGTTCAGTATAGTGGAAAAATAGATTTGACAGGTCCTAGTGGAAGAACCGCTCGTGTCAAGGTCGCTTGGCAGATTGACAATGGTACGGATTTTCCAAAGTTGACTTCAATTTATGTAGATGAGTAAAGGAGGTGCTCGTAATGGATATTAAAGAATTGGATGTTGTGACTTTAAATGACGGTCGACAAGGCACGGTTATTGATATACAGCGTAAGGATGACGAAGCCGTATATCTGATTGAAATTCCGGGCATCGACTTTTTTAGTTGCCCATATGTGCACAGTAAAGATATAAAGTCTATTGATTGGCGTGATGATGGTGGACAACCATCCAAGAAAACAGCATAAGTATAGATGAATAATTCTTTGAGGTGGACAATTTCGTGGCATCCACACGCCGATGGTTAGACAGGGGAAACCCGAGAAATGCAGGGGTACGCCACGCCTGCCAAAGAATGATTCTTTTGGTAAAGCACTTGCGAGTAATCGTGAGTGCTTTTCTTATGCCCATTTTTAGATTTGGAGGTGTGATAATGCCTGAAGCTACGTTTGAAGAGAAAATAGAAAAAATAGCGAATGCTCTATGTGACGATATTCTACAAAATGGTTATGATCCAGAAACAGTAAAATCCATTGCGTTATTGGTTGAAACTTTGTGCAGATATCGTAGTGATGGGTGGAGGTGAACACAGATGCATAGGATACGGGATTTTCCGGAGGGCCGCAGAGATGCGGTCTATTTTTATACTCATTTTTAGGAGATGATGAATTTTGACATGGGAAGAAATATTAGCCATCCTTGCAAAAGCAGAGAATGGCGCTGCTGCGGTCGAGGCATTGAAGAAAATCGATACGGAGAATCGGAATGCGCTTACGAAGGCTAAGACAGATGCCAAAAAGGCCAAGGATACACTTAAGGAGTCGGATACAAAGCTTACGGCTGCGCAGGAACGTGCTGAGAAGGTCCTGGAGGCTATCGGGGTAGATTCGGATGCGGATGATGGTGACCTGGATGAGGCAATCCAAACGGCTCTCAAGAGTAAGTCGGCGGATCCAGCGCTTACGAAACGCATTGCCAAGCTTGAAAAGAAAATGTCCGAGCAGGATGCATCGTATAAATCTCAGCTCAGTGAGGAACGCGGCAAGCGCTACGATGGCATGAAGCGCACGGCGCTCATGGAAGCCCTGGTAAAAAATAATGCGGACGATCCAAATTTCATTTTGGATATGCTCATCGGAAAAATGACGGTGAACGAGGATGACGAGTCCATTGTCTTTAACGATGACAAGACGCCAGAGGTTGACGGTTATGTGAAATCGTTCCTTGAAGCCCATCCGAAGCTCGCGAAGGATACACAGAATACCGGAGCTGGCAGTCTTGGCGCAGGTGGACGGGTAAATTCTTCTGGGAAAGAGGATCCAGATGTGACTTTTGCAAAAGGACTGGCGCATAATAATGCACCTACGGAGGGTGCTGCTAAGGCTCTCGATACTTATTTTAATTGATAGATAGGAGGAAATTCAGATGAAATTTACGACAACAAATTATCTTGGGACGAAGCAGATTTTAAAATTTCCGGACCATTATGTGGCCATGACGGTTACGGTCACGGATGATGGGGTAGCAGAAGACAGCGATGGCAATAAGATTGTACCCATGGGAACCATCGTTGGAGGGAATGGGGTACTGCAGAATCCCGGGAATCCGGTAGCGAATGTGCGTGCGGGTGAAGCGAAGGCAACTCTTGTGACTGCCTGCACTGCGAAGAACAGCAATATCAGTTACACGGCTCATGCAGCGGGTGTTGCCGGCAATGCCATTAAGATTGCTTACTTGGATCCGGCAGCTGCCAATGTAGCGCTCGCTGTAACGGTAGCCGGTACGGTGATTACCATAAATCTGGCAACAGATGAGAGCAAAGCTATTACGACCACAGCCGGCGATATCATTGCGGCAATCTTAGATAATGCGCCTGCTGTGGCATTGGTGGATGCGGTACCGAGCGGCAAGCTGGATACTGGCGTGGTCAATGCCATGACAGCAACCGCACTGGCAGGCGGCGCGGATGGTACGGCTGGTACCGCGGAAGGTGTGCTCATGAATGATATCGATGTTACCTATGGCCCGGCGCTGGGTGCAATGATTATTCATGGTTTCATTGATATCAATAAAATGCCGGATAAGCCCTCTGCTGCAGATATTGCTGCACTGCGGCAGATCGTTTTCATAGGTTAAGGAGAGGATGATATAAATGCCAAAAAATATTTTTGACTTAGTCTCTGCCGCATTGATTGCGACATATTACATTGAGAATCCAAGCAATAAAATCCCAACGTTGGGAAGCCTGCTTTTTCCAAATCAGAAGCAGGTTGGTTTGGATTTATCTTGGATTAAGGGCCACAACGGCCTGCCAGTATCTCTGGCACCGGCTGCGTTTGATGCGAAAGCACCGCTCAGAGACCGTATCGGTGTAGAGAAAATCGAAACCGAGATGCCGTTTTTCCGTGAGGGTTTCCGTATCGGTGAGAAAGAACGCCAGGAACTGCTGAAGGTCCTTGGTGGCGCAAATCGTTCAATTGTGGAACCAATCATCCAGAAAATATATAACGATGCGCAGAATCTCATTGATGGTGCGGATGTTGTCGCGGAACGCATGCGGATGCAGCTTTTGTCAAAGGGCGGTATCCAGATTGTGGGCGACGATGGCAATGGATATAATTACAACTACAAATTCAGCAACAAGCATAAGTCCAGACTCACGGGTACCGACCGCTGGTCGAATACGAAGGCGGACGTCGTTGAGCAGATTACGACATGGCAGGACACAATCGAGGATGATACTGGCAATCGCCCGGCAAAGGCTATTTGCACGCGTAAGACTTGGAAGAACCTTTTACGCAACGAGACCATCCGGCTTGACATGAATCCGGTTGGTGGACAGAATGTTATTCTGACCGATGCGATGCTCAAGGCGTATGTTTTGGATAAATTGAACCTGCAGGTTTCAGTCTATAACAAAAAATACCTGCCGACACAGCATAGCGCTGCGGAGAATTTCTTCCCGGATGATACATTCTCGCTGATTCCGGACGGTAATCTTGGTAACACCTATTATGGTACGACGCCGGAGGAAGCAGACCTTATGTCCGGAGGAACGAATGCGCAGGTAAGTATTGTAAATACAGGCGTGGCGGTCAAGACAATCAAGGAGCCGGATCCGGTCAATACCAGCACAATCGTATCCGCCATTATGCTGCCGTCATTTGAGGCGATTGATTCCGTATTTATTGCTAACGTGTGATGCGCTATGGATATAAAATTTCAGGTGGATGCCGAGGCCGTATTCAACGCTTTTCAGGCATCGCCTAAGACTACAGCAGAAGAGATGCGCAGGGCTCTTTTAGAGTCCTGCCGCCTTGTGCAGTCGGCGTCCAGGGCAAAGCATAGGTTCCGGTCTAGGACAGGTATGCTGGAGAAGGCCATTGATTATACGGTGGATGCTGCTAAGTGTGAGGGGATTATCGGTATCAATCCGATAATTGCACCGTATGGCCATTGGGTGCATAAAGGAACGAAAGCGCATGATATTTTCCCTAAAAATAAGAAATGCTTGCGTTGGGTAACCGCAGTCGGTGGAAAGCAAGCGCTGGGTCCTGGAACTTACCAGAATATGCGGAATGGGAAATACCGTGCTGGCAGCGAGTTTGCTTTAGCGAAGCATGTTCATCATCCGGGGACCAAACCGGATGAATTTTTGTATCAGGCAGCAGAGCGCAGCCGCGGGGAAATCAATGCGATATTTGGCCGGCATGTGGATGAGGCGCAGAGAAAGGCGGGATTGAAGTGAGCCGTGTATATTTTGATGTTGGTAGTGTTGATGATGAACTTCTGAAAGATAGTCTTACGCCGGAGGCCATCGAAAAATCCTCACGCTATATTGAAGACCTGGCCTATGGCCTTGGTGTAGAAGTGCGGGATATTGTGGACCCGGTACCTTTTAAGGTATCCGAACTCGCCGAAGACTATGCCCTTATGGAGACCGCAAAAAAGAAATCCATGATGAATTCAAACGGTACTACCGAGGGCGCAGATGCTTATGAACTCAAACGTCGGGTGTATGCCCGAGAGGTGTCTGAGCTGGAAGGACAGATTACAGCCGATATGCTGGAGGGGACCGATTCGGTCAAGCGCCGTACCTTTCCGGGCAGTGTCCCAATTTATAGGTGCTGAACATGAAAAGAATCACTTACTGGTGGCCGCTGGCAAAAAGTCTGGCGGCCTTTTTGAATGCGCAGCAGGATGAGGCTGGCAAAAATATTTTTGAAGGTGTGGCTATTTACACAGGAACCAAAGGAACTGCGAAGAGCTATCCCTGTATTGAAATTACCTATGATGGAGAACAGGAAATTTCATTTACGCAGCCACGCGGCAATATAGACCTATGGGCAGATATCTGGCTCAAAAGCAGCAGCAGTGACCCGGCAGATGCCTACGAATTGCAGGATGCAATGCAGCAGAAAGTGTTTGTCGTTCTCATGGAATGGCCTGAACAAATCCTTGCGGAGCTTGGCATAGCCACAAAACTTACGATTAAGGAAGTTACTTCGGATGGGGATTTATACCGTCCGAGCGTTGGAGCACGTATCGTGCTCAATATTGAATGGAGGAATAGTATATGACAGATATTTACATGCCATCGGCAAAGAACCTGCTGCTTGGTGCGGGCAAAACCTATTTCCGTCGCTGGGATTATGCAGGAAATCCGCTGATTCGCAGGCATTTAGGGAATGTACCTAAGTTCAATCTTACGCCGACGATAGAAAAAATACAGAAATTTAGTTCGATGGACGGCGAAAAGGAACTTTATGGTGAAGCAGTCAAGTCGATGCTGTATAAGGCCAGCTTGGAAGTCAATGAAATAACGCCTTATAATCTGGCACTGGCAGTATTTGGCGAGGAAGGTGTAGAAATCCAAGACGCTAAGATCGTTACGAATGAGGTATATACAGCGCATTTAGGTTCGCCCATCGCCATTCCCTACCGGAACATTACGGATGTAACCATCGCAGCACTTGCAGTAGCTCCCGCATCTATCGGGGCAGCTAGTTCCTATGCAGCTGTGGGGAGTCCGGGAACGGCAAAGCTGACTTCTGGCGGTAATTATACTGGAACTACCAATGGTGCGTATTATATCAAGATTACAAAGGCGAATGCTGTTCCTGGTACGCTCACAGATGCGGAATTCACTTGGCAGAAAGGGATTGGTGCTGTGCCGGGTGCAGCTGTAAAAGTCACGGGTACGGCACAAACCTTGGATGAGGGTGTTACAGTATTGTTTGCACCAGGATCCAGCGGACAGGATTTGGTCGCTGGTGAAATCTATGAGATTCAGGTTACGGCAGCCGGTGGGAATTATGTTGCTGGTACAGATTTTATCCTGGATAAAACGCAGCTGCGTGCCGGTGTTATTCCGATTCCGGATACTTCAGGCATCGTGGATGGAAGTAAAGTCAGAGTAAGCTACAATGTGCCGGAGGGTAAATATCCGAAGGTCATGGGTGGCGCTGTGCGTGCCATTGAAGGGGATTTGCTCTTTATTGGGGCCCCATCTATGGGGCGTGCGTATACGGTTGAAGTCTGGCACGTATCGATTACGCCGAGCGGCGATATCGGGCTGATTGGCGATGACTGGGGAAGTTTCACGCTGGAAATGACCGTTCTGGCCGACCGGATCAATCATCCGGATGAACCGTTCTTTAAGATGGTGAATGCATAAAATGGTGGCCGGCCGCTTTTTGGGGAGCGGCCTGATTTTTTATATTTTGGAGGTGCTTTTATGGCAGTAAATGAAATGGAAGTTTTGACCGCATCCGTGGGGCAGGAAATCACGATTGCTGGTGAAAAAATCACTGTGAAGCCTTACAGTTGGGCCAATACCATCAAAATGGCGAGGCCGTTATCGGTCGTATTGAATGGATTGTTTGCAAATTATGAAGCGTTGGGAAAGCTGCTGAAGGATACAAAAAAGGAAAACCTCGTAAATCAATTTGTAAAGCTTTCTGGTTTTGTATGTGAACTGGAGAATGCGGAGGAACTGATTGACGGACTTACGGAAATGATGGCCGTGGCTGCAGGCAGAGACAAGGATTTTGTGGCAGATCTCTTAGCAGATGATGCATTGACACTGGGCCGCACTGTATATGAGGTGAACAAGGCTTTTTTTACCAAGCGGCTGGAGCCGATGCTGATGAAGATAGAGACACCGAAAGAGAAACCAAAGAAGTAACGCCGTATGAGGTTATACAAAAATTAGTTTCCTATGGTCATACGAAGCAGCAAATTTTGACGGAATACAGTCTGCCGGAAATCAGGTTACTTTTTGAGAAAGTCCAGGCGGAAGAATATGCATCCCGGGCAGATTTTATCGAGGATGTCGTTGCGGGCATAGGCGGGGCATTTGGTGGTTTTGATGATTTGAAGCCGATGCTCAGGGAATTGCGAGGGATAAAATAGGAGGCATTGTGATGGCACGGATGTTTTTACCAAAATGGATTGCAAGGCAATTGGAAAAAGATGAATTGTTTTGAGAAAGTAGGAGGATACAGGGGTGATGTTTCCTTTCGATTATTCTGTCAAGCACATAAATTTTGTAACGAAAGAAGGGAAAGAGCATGTGATATTTTTCCGTTATAGCTGGAGAAAAGGTATTAACGAAGTATTACGTTTTGATGAAGAATGTGATGGCATAAAAATAACAGATGCGTATCCTTCATGCTGGGAAGCAATAAAAAGGTCAGCACCTGTTATTTGGTGGGAACTGCAGAAACACTTTAATCGATGTAAAGAGATTTGCCAGTTGCTGTTAACTGGCAAATGGCACCACCGATAGCCCAACGCTTGATTTTAATATATCCTTGTGTTTCAAGCGATTTAAGGACTTGTTGTGATTCTATGCAATTTTTGGAAATAAAAGAGAAGGGTATTACAAGTTGCAGACAGTTGCCTTTTTGTAGGAGTTTTAAAACCGCCATTTCAGCCTCGTCCAATATGAATCACATCCTTTGTATCTTTTGCAATTTGATTATAACATAGAGAGGTGAAAAACTTGGCAGATAATACCATAGAGGTACATATTACAGCGGAAAACGCAAAATTTGTTGAGAAGATGCAGGAGGTTATTGGCGTTATTGGAGCGGCAAAGCAATCTTCCAGCAGTGCAGAAACTTCTATACAGGGATTTGGTTCCAAGCTTGCAAATTTGACTGTGATTTCGGCCGGTGTCTTTGGAGCCCTGCATATGGTGAAGTCAGTTCTCGACAGTACGGTAGGCGCGGCAATCAAATACAATGCAAATATGGAAGATAACCAGGCCGCATTTGAAGTATTCCTGGGTAATTCGCAGTTGGCCACGCAGTATCTCAATGACTTGAAAAAAATTGCGGCAGAAACCCCATTTGACCTTCCGGGCGTTGCAGATGCAGGGAAGAAATTGCTTGCATTTGGCTTTGATGCGAAGACGGCACTCTCTCTGCTACGTACGGTCGGCGATGCTGCGGCAGGACTCGGCAAAGGCCAGGAGGGTA
>WSSedB1CaDRAFT_10001029_pt1 | contig 11066 bp, 9 predicted proteins | sample WetSurSB1Cattail_FD_9460 | JGI IMG/M metagenome (IMG submission 9460)
TCCTGTTTGGTCACGTAGCGACGATTGGTTACAATTTCATCCCGGATGTCACCCTTTTCGTAAATCTGCACCCGTTCCTCGACAGCCCCAGACATGCGCCTTTTTTGCCGCAACACAAGGGTGCCGCCGCCTCCCGTCGTGAACGATTCAGTCCATTGGTCGGCGCTTTCGGGTCGCGCCAGGGGGTGGGGATAGAAGAGGTCCAACAGCAGCGTACCGTGCGGTGCAAGACACTTCCGAACATTGCACAGAAATCGGGCCTGCTCGTCTTCCGTGAGAAGGTAGTTAAAGGTATAGAAGGACACAAAAACATGGTCGAAGGACTCAGCCAGCGATAGAGCGCGGAAATCGTGATTAATCAGCACAAGTTGTCCGCATTCCAGATAATCAGCCAGTTTCTCCCCGGCAAAGGCCAGCATCTCTTCCGAGATATCCACTCCGGTAACCCGTGCCCCGGTTTCCAGCACTGGACGAAGCACCCGCCCCGTGCCGCAGCCGATCTCCAGTATCCTGCTACCCGGCCCGCAGAACGACCGGTAGAGCGGCAGATCAGCCGAAAAGCTCCCGGCATACAGGTCGTAATAACGGGCAAATTTTGTATAGGTCTCCCGGCTGTTCATACTCGTGCAGCCTCAGTCAGGCAGCGAACAGTTCCGGATCGAAGTCGTATTCTTTCCTTTGGTGACATTGAGACCGCTTCACCTGAGGCTATCATGGGACTGTTCCTCCGTTCATGCCTGCAGCGCGGCCAAACCGGCGGAAGGATTGTGGCCATGCACCCGGTCCTTGACGACCAGGTAGGTCACCGGTGCTGCGGAATGACGTATAAATAGCGAATCATGACCGACGCAGAGGCCGATGATCACATTAAGATACTCTCGCACATCTGACTTCTCCTTTTTTGGATGTCGTTCAGGTGATTACGTCCCGAAAAACGATCTTCAGCAGCGCACCACCCGACGGGCCGCTTCTTCCACGATGGCACAGCCATTGCGCGTCAAAATGCTCTCGGGATGGAACTGGAAACTGGAGAAATGAGTACCACGCAAGGCATGGATCTCGCCCGTGTCGGGGTCCGCTGAATATTCCAGGTCCTGGCGCGTCTGATCCACAAAGCCGGCGAACGTGTTGTAGAAGCCAACGTCCTCGGGTCGGCCATAATAGTCAATGCGCTTTTGCACTCCCTGGGTCAGCTCCTTTTTCTTGCCGATCCTCAGCCCCAGGCGGTGGCACAGGATCTGGTGGCCAAGGCACACCGCCAGGAAGGGGCGCTTTTCCCGGAGCAGTTGGTCGATGACCATGCCGTTAAGCGCCATTTTCGGATCCAGATCATGGCCCGGATTTCCCGGGCCGGGGCCGGGCACGACAATGGCGTCGCCCACCGCGGCCAAATCAAATGTTTTCCAGGGCGTAATGCTGACCGTGGCGCCCAGATGCTCCAGCAGGTGGCCGAACATCGCCAGGAAATCATCCTCATTGTCGATGCAGGCAAAACGCACACCCTTGAGCGGCCCCTGGCACTTGCGCTGTTCCTGCTTCAGAAACCAGAACGTGGACAGGTTCTGGTTACGTTCAAAGAGCCGCTCCACCACCAGGGCATCCTTATGCACATGGTCCAGCACCCGGGGCTGGGATGTGTCGGCGGCGTTGGTCAGAGCGCCCAGCATGGCCGCGCTCTTGGACCTGGTTTCAGCCACTTCATCCGCGGGCCGGGAGTCGCGCACCAGGGTGGCGCCCACGCGCAACAGCACCTCACCCTCGGGGTCCACCTCAAAGCTACGGATGAGGATGGGGCTGTCCAAAAAGTCCTCGCCGTCCTCGTCCCGGCCAATCAGGGCGATGCTGCCGGCGTAATAGCGCCGGGGCAAGGGCTCGTACCTGGCGATGATGTGGCAGGCGTTCTCCACCGGGCTACCCGTGACCGTAGCCGCAAACATGCTTTCACGCAGCAGGTCCACCACGTCCCGGCCGCTCTGGCCCACCAGCAAGTACTCGCTGTGCACCAGACGCGACATTTCCTTCAGCAGGGGCCCCACGATCAAGCCGCCCCTCTCGCACATCTTGCTCATCATCTTCAGCTCTTCATCCACCACCATGAAAAGCTCGTTGATCTCCTTGGGGTCACGCAGGAATTTCAGCAGATCCCCGCGCAGGTCCGCGACAGACTGATCCGCCTGTTTCCGGAACGTGCCGCTGATGGGGTTCATCATCACCCTGCCTTTATCCACGCTCAGGTGCTTCTCGGGTGTGGAGCCGATGAACATGCGAATCCCGTCGAAGAACACGTATTTCCAGTAGGTGCCGTAGTCGCGGCGTACAAGGCGCTTGAACAGACTCAGGCCCACGGCCGGACTCCAGGACTTGAGCCTGGCCCGGCAGATGCGGGAGATAACGAAATTGGCGCCCTGGCCCTCGCCGATCTCCTTTTCAATGACTGCGGCCACCGTTGCCTGATAGCCGCTTTCGTTTTCGTCGAACGTGGGCTCGCCATCGAGCACGATATCAGCCTCGGGCAGTTTGAACAACACGTCCTCCAGGGTTATTTCACGCTGACTCTCAATGGCCATGCACAGCAGGGATTCGTCTCCCTGGCGCACCTCAAAGCCCTTTTCCCTGATCTGCGAAAAGGGAACCAGGGACAAAGTGTCGTAGCGTCGGCCCGCGGCGTCCTTGCCGGTCTTGCGCGGAATCTGGCTCAGACTATCCAGACGGTGCACGGGGCCTTGCAATATGAGCACGAGGTTGGCATCCTCTTTCTGAATAACGGCAAATGGTTTGGTCAGGTCAATCATACGCTCCTCACGGGGACAGTTTTAAAATAACACAACTCCCGAAAACTGAGCCGTTCGTACAGACGCCGTGTGCCGCTGTTGCTCCTCACCACCTATAGATATGCGTAGCGAGCCCCTTCCGCGACTGCACGGTTCAACAGGCCTTTGATCACCGCGCTTCCCTGGCAACATCCATCAGCTGATGCACATTGGCCCGTGGCGCTGCTATGGGCATACCACATCCCACCGCAAGAGCAAAGCTTCTCGTGCCTTATTTAAACGGATTCAATTCCTTCAAAACATCCTTTGCCGTACGGTTCAGCAGCACGGTTGGCTGTACGCTCATACCGGCCCGCAAGAGATGGTTCGGATCGCTGTTGTTGTCGATGACTATCTTGACCGGCACCCGTTGCACCACCTTGACGAAGTTACCGGTTGCGTTTTCCGGCGGTAGCACAGAAAAGATGGCGCCGGTTCCGGCCATGATGCTGTCGACCCGGCCACGGAATGTTCTGTTTGGATAGGCATCCACCGAAAACTCGACCTTCTGCCCCGTCCTGATGTAGGCCAATTGCCCCTCCTTGTAATTGGCGGTGATCCAGACCCCCTGAAGCGGCACCAGGGCCATCAGCGGCTGATTGGCCTGGACATTGGCCCCCGGTTCGACGCTCTTGCGGGTGATATAGCCGTCGGCGGGTGCTGTTATGCGGGTATAGGAGAGCTGTAGCTGGGCCTCTTCCAGTTGGGCCTGGCGCTGAAGCACCTTGGCCCGCTTGCCGCCACCGGATTCCAGACCTGCCTCGGCCAAGAGTTGATTAAGACCCTCCTCGGCCGCTTTGTACTGGGACTCTGCAATCCGCTGCTCGGTCTTGAGACGGTCGATTTGCTCACGGGCAACCACCTCAAGCCTGAAAAGTTCTTCATTGCGAGCCAGGTCGAGTCTGGCCTGATCGAGTCTGGCCTTGGCAAGCTGGACCGTTGCACGTGCGCCCTCTGCCTTCTTGTATTCTCCGCCGGTCTCGTTTCTGGCCATACCGACACCGGCCTCGGCCTTGTTCACCTGTACCCGGTAGTCGCTCTGATCCAGTTCAACCAGCAGATCACCCTGTTTAACGAACTGATTGTCATTCACCAGCACTCGTTTGACCGTACCCGGAACCTTTGTGGACAGGGAAACTATCTTTGTCTCCACAAAAGCGTTGTCGGTTTCAATATGAGTCTTGCCCCTGATCCACCACCTGATTGCGAACCAGGCGCAGATCAGTATCAGCAACAAGACTAATAATTTATATCTTCCCCGGATTCCTTTTGTCCCAGGAGCAGCGGCTGTTTCCCGCTGCTGTTTATCTTCTTCCATCAGACCGCAGCCGACTTTTTTCCGGCAACGGCAAATATGGTATGGTTTTCAAACGTGATGCCCTCAGCGGTTCCCAGCTTTTCAAGTTCAGCCGCTATCTCAGCCTTGGCCCGGTCCCGCAGCGGCTCAGGCACATGATTCAGGTAATTGCCGAATGAACTGGCCTCGCTGAACCGGATGATATCCCGCGCCGTGGCATGAGTACGTTTGTAACCCTTCACCTGGACCTCTTCTATCGTGAGACCGGCCTCAGTCAGCAGTTGAATCAGCTCCGTGGTCGTCAGGCCATGCTTATTCTGGGTGTTATCTTCCAACCTCACCGACCCGTTGTACGGCTCTCTCTTCAGGACACTGTCAGCAACCTGGCGAGGCACGGAGATGCCGTTCAGTTCCTTGGCGCCGGTGGTTATTCCGACCCTCCCGCCCGGCTTGAGAACCCTGAAGATCTCCTGTAGCGCAGCTTCCTTGTCCAGCACCCAATGAAAAACCGAAGAGAGGTAGACAACATCGATACTGTTATCCGCAACCGTGTCGAGTTTTTCGGCGGAACCGACCCTATAAGCGGCATTGGAATGTCCATTCTTTTCCTTTGCAATTTTGATTCGTTCCTCCAGGGGATCGATCCCCAGGAAGCTGCCGGTCTGGCCGATGATACCGATGACGTGTCGCCCAAGCCGGCCGGTGCCTGCGCCGATATCCAGGATCGCATCACCTGCCTTTACTCCCAGCTTCTTTACCAGGATACTTCCTCTCTCGAATTGTGAATCGCTGATTTCGTCGTAAGCCTTTGCCAGATCGCTGTTGTCCAAGACAAGATGAACCGCCATGATAATCGCTCCTTTTTAGTCACAAAATTTGTGCCAATATTCTACTCATCCCCTCTCCATAAGGGAGAAGAGACTTTAAGAAAGCATTTCCACGAATGCTTTCACCCTGGTGAGCACCTGGCCGCTGGGCGCTCCGGTCTGGAATGAACCTTCCAGATTGATGCTGGGAACCCCCTTCTTGTGAAAGTATTCCCGCCACATTTCCCGATCCACGCTGGCAAATGAACACCCTATAACACCGTACAGGATAAGCCCCTTGGCCTTGGTCTTTTCCAATTCGAGTTCGATGACGTTCCGGGCATATATCCCGGCGCCGGCCCCCTGGTTGTCGTAGACGAAACGGGCCAGTGCCTCCACCGGGGGGACATCCTCCCGGAAACTCTTGAACGGAACGCTCCGCAGCCCCAGGAGCGCGCCGCCCCCCTGGTCGATCGCCTCGTAGATGCCGAATTCCTGGCCGGTACCGCCGGCCCAGACCAGCGGAATGACCTTTTTCAGCTCATCTTCATCCACCGGCGTGTTTTCCAGCTCATCAATCAGCAGGTCCAGAGCAGCTTCATACTCATCCGGCTTGCCGAAATAGTTGTTCAATCCGACATTGAGCATCAAGATGGTCGCCAGGCTCTTGACATACAGGGGACGGGTAAGCCTCAAGTCCAGGATCCGTCGCATCTTGGCCAGCAGCCGGTTCTTGCGCTTGAGTTCGAAGGCAAGCTTTTCCTCATCGATCTTGCTGCTGCCGGTCAGCCACTCCGCTACCCCGTGAATTTCCTTGATAAAAAACTCGATCAGATTTTCCAGACGCTTGCCGTCCACGTTGGGACCACGGTAGATTACGTCGTTATTGTAAACATCGTAACCTTCGTTCTTCATGACCTCCCAGGCCAGGTTATAGGGTTCGCAGGCCGAGCTGTTGCCCAGAATGCGTTTAATGCCGGTACTTTCCCTGCGCAGGTGCCACTGGCCAACCACACACTTAACCATGGAACAGGTCTCAACCGGAAACTGATAGTAATCCTCGGCGATAAGCATTACTTCCCGGTTGCTGAGCCGTCCCATCTCGCCAAAAGCAACGGGCACGGCATCGCAGGCATAGACGAGGGGTACCACCCAGCCTACGGCGCCACACCAGATGGCATTTTTCTTTCCGTCCCTGTAGGCCTTTTCGGCGTCGGAATGTAGGATTCCGAGAGATCAAGGATCTTGCCGATAGCCTTCGAATATTCATGAACCTTTTTGCTGTACTCAATATATTCGCTCTGATTTTTAATATCCAATGCGTCCATCGTTTGTACCCCATTTCCGAGAAGCAGCCCGCCTCGACGAGAAGGCTCTTCATCGCGCTTTTCGCCCCATCCGGGGCGCTCAAGTAAATTTCCGGATCGACCAATCGGGTCGAATGCACAAAAAAAACCGGAGGACCGCTCGCGTTTACGAGTCAGGTACCTCCGGTTATCCAGTCGGCCGACAGTGTTTCTATATTCTTTTATATCTATGTTTTTACTAGTTTATAAACAGTTACCTCGATATTGTCAAGCAAATTACTGCAGCGCCAAGCCTCGAACGTGGCTTCGGTTTCATCCAGGAGTTGAGCTGACTGATTATTGGCTTGCCAGGTGTTAAACGGCAAAGGGATGTTTCTGTCTGCGCTGGTACTTCTCCGCGGCAACGCAAGCCGGAAGGAATGGCTGGCGGGCAGTTTACCGTCATGCCCGGGACCGGAGTCATTTACCTTCTTTGCAATGCGCTACGGCCATGAGCATCCATTTTTTCATCGTTATCACCTCCTTTCCTCGCCAAGTCTCACTTGCCGAAGCCCCACTGCCCGGTTCCGCCTCTTATTGGCAACTGCTAAATATCGTATGGTTTTCAGTTGTTAGAGAACGAACCGGTTGCAGCGGGTCCCCCCTTTTTGAATGGTCAGTCAGGGTTCCGCCTGGATCAAGGTAAAGACTGGCAAGTAATCGTTTCGGTTTCAGACACTTCCGACAGGACACGCAAGCAGACACAACCCGCAGGAATGCTTACGGCCGATTTTTTCCACATACGCCTCGCGCTTGGCGCAATACAAAGACATGTTTCCTCCCTCATACCAACAATTCGTTGAAACCACGGCCGCGCCATCCGGCCGGAACAGCACAAAAACAATCAAAAAAAGCAAGAGGCCACATGCTTTCGCATGCGGCCTCTTGCTTATCAAGTCAACCACGATGATTTCTGTAAAATATTTTGTTTAATACAACTAAAATATTGGGCCCCTTTTGTCAAGAGTGTTATCAGTGGACACAAGACCACCGTTCACGGCATCCTCCTCAAGATGACTTTCTCAGTAATGATCAATCGGCTCCCTCCATCCGCAAAGACATTCCTCAAGCGCCATCAGAGCGTAGTTGACGAGCAGGCCAATAATGGTCATTGTCAGGATGCCGGCATACCCCTCAATGCCACCGAGACGTCCAAATCCGAACACTGCGTTCATGCTCTCAACGGAGAGCATAATCAGGATCATGTCGGCATAGGCGAGGCGCAGTGAGACAATAATCGCAGGTACAACTGCCGGCAGGATAACCTTGTGCAACATTCCAAAATGGGATATCGCCAGCGACCGGGCTTGTGTGACCAACTCCGGTTCAATAGCCTTGACAGCGCTTGTGGTGCCGATCAGGATCCACCAGAAGGCTGTGAGCGTTAGCGTCAGAAGTTTCGGCGCCTCACCGATGCCTATAAACAGAATGAATACGGGATATACGGCAAGAAGCGGGACTTGCCGAAAAAATTGTAACGGCGGATCCATATATTTATAAAACGGTTTGAACCACCCCAGCAGTAACCCAAGCGGAATTGCCAGAGACACTGCCAGTGAATATCCCACTGTTATCCTCTGCATGCTCGTATAGGTATGCTTCCACAGTTTGCCGGATAAAGCCATGTCCAACAGAGCTTCTAAAGCACGACTTGCGGGGGGGATTGGGGCATGAGAAGTCAATCCCGACCTGACGGCCGCTTCCCACAACAGCAGAAGGACAATCATCGCCACGATGACTTCTGCCAGAGCATTCAGCTTTGTCTTCAGACGAGATTGGACCGAAGGCTGCTTAATGATGAACTATTTCCTCTTTCCATCTGCTGACGCGCTTTTGTACGGCTATCAGTACGTAATTGAGAACAATCCCGTAGACTGTCAAAGCCAGAATGGCAGCATACATTTCGGGAATCATGAACCGGGCCTCGCAATTGAAAATCAGAAAACCGATTCCGGACTCGGCGCCAAGCATTTCCGCCGCGACAAGCATGAGTAACGCGGTTGTCGCCGACAGCCTCAAACCCGAAAACATCGACGGGATAGACGCCGGCAGGACTATCCTGCGAAACATACCGAATTTTGAAACACCCATGGAACGAGCACATTTAACGAGAAGCGGATCCAATTGGGCAACACCTGATACCGTATTGAGAAAGACCGGCCAGAAGCTGGCCTTGGTTATTATAGCTATCTTCGATACCTCGCCGATGCCGAAGATGAGAATAAATACCGGAAAAAGCGCTAATGTCGGAAGCTGACGAAAGGCCTGAAGTGTGGGGTCGAGATACCTTTCAACGGGTTTGTACCAGCCGACCAGGAACCCCAATGGAACCGCAAGCAGCGTTGCAAGGGCAAAACCGGAAAAAGCCCTTTCAAAGCTTATCCAGGTATGTCTCCACAATTCACCGGACGTGGTGAGTTCAGCGAGGGAATTGATTACCGTGGAGAACGACGGGAGGAAAACCGGATCAATTAATCCCAGGCGCGGCAAAATTTCCCAGATTGCCAAGAGCAGGATCATGACGGCAGACTTTTGCGGGATCAGCTGGAGGTACTTCCATGAATCCCCGGTGAAATCTTTCAGGCGAGCCGTTCCCGTTTGAGCGCTCTCTTCGAGGTGCGTTGTTGTTGATGATGATGATAGTTCCCGGTTCAATTCAGCAGGAATTACGACACGTTCTGCTTCCATAATTAACCTCTCATTATTTGGATTTGCCAGCGCTTCGTCGCGATCAAACAGAGTATCAAGGGACTCGGAACTAACTGATATACCAAGTCCCTAAGCTCTGCGATGATCCTTCAGCATTCTATTTGTTCGGCTGAATACATACACTCATCATCCGGCCAGATCAGATTAAGCCTGAATCTAGCCGGAGCCCGCCGCCGAGCTTTTCAGATTCAGGAAATCCTCTCTCCCGGCAGCATCCCATATAACGATCCGTTTCTCCGCATACCGGATAAGGCCATCGGTTGCCACGGCGAGAAGGGTAACGATCAACGCCCCGGCAAAGACATTGGTTACCTGGTAGCTTTCCTGGCTCATAACCACGAAATAGCCGAGTCCAGTGTTGGCGCCCATCATTTCGGATGCGATCAGCATGATGAACGCATAGCCGGCGGCCAGACGAACGCCGGTGAAGATCGAGGGAGCAGACGACGGCAGAACCACCTGGGTGAAAAGCCGCAAACGGCCAAGCCCCATGGAGCGAGCCGCCTTAAGAAGCTGCTGGTCTACCGAGTGTATGCCGCTGATGGAGCAGAAGATGATCGGCCAGATGCAGAGCCAGCCAATTATAAAAGTGCGCGCCACCTCGCCGACACCGAGAAAGAAAATAATAATGTGTGCCAGAACCACCGGATTAGCCTGGGCAAACAATTCCATGAGCGGCTCAACGGCCTGTTGAAGGCGTGGGAACCAGCCTCCCAGCAACAAGCCCAAGGGCAATCCCAGGAATACCGCCGCAAACAAACCGACCAGCGCACGCTTCAGACTGAGTGTTGTGTGCTTCATCAGATCGCCATGGACAAAGAGATCGTACGCGGTCTGCAGGACGGCCGACAGAGGAGGAATGAGCAAACGATCCACCATTCCGGTTCGAGGGAATATTTCCCAGAGCGCCAGCAAGGTTAAAATCAGGAGAACTCTTTTCTGGAATAGAGACAGCATATCTAAACACCCGTTACCAGTTCATTTGTTGTTATTTCGCACATCAAAACCGCTTTAATCAAACTCACTCACCGCCACCAACCGGCATACCAAAATGGCGCTGGTGCTTTTCATTATCGCTCCAGATATCCGCCGCCTCGCGGTTGACCCGCTGCACTTCCATACCGCCGATAACGAGAAGGAGCACGAACACAGTTGCCGCCACCACCGCCGCCCGCTTGCCGGGCCGCCAGGCGGGAACAGATGCGCTGCCGCCGGACGAGGGGCTGAAGCTAGACTTTTCCTGCCAGACAAACAAGAGACGCTCCAGGTAAAGCAACCCTTTGTTCAGGAAATAGCCTGAAAGCACAATGAAGGTGGCCCCGGCATAGATTGCCGGAATCTTGTAGTTCATGGCCGCATTGTGAACCAGGTAGCCGACCCCGGCGCTGGCGCCGAGCATCTCCGCAGCCATCAGGATAAAAAAGGTGAGTCCGGCGCTGATCCGTATTCCGACGAAAATAGTTGGGAGCGAGGCGGGCAAAATCACCTTGAAAATTTGATCTTTCAAGGTGATTCCCAGGGAGGCCGACATCTTGAGCAGGAGTGGATCAACGCTTCGGGTTGCGGTGATGGTGTAGAAGACGATCGGCCAGAGTGAAACCCACCCCATCACGGCGACCTTGGCAGTCTCGCCGATTCCGAGAAAGAGGAGAAATACCGGAAGGAGCGAGAACGGATTGACCTGGCTCAAGGACACCAGGACCGGTTGCAGCACCTCCGCCGCGCCGACAAACCTGCGCCCCAGGAGATAACCGATCGGAAGACCGAGTAACAACGCCGAAGACAGTCCCACCAACGCCCGCCAGAGACTGACGAGGATGTGAATCCCAAGATATCCGGACACAAAGAGTCTGACAATTTCGAAGATCACCGTTGAAAATGAAGGCAGGAAGTAGGGATCTACCCAGTCGAGCCGGGGAGCGATTTCCCATAACAGAAGGAAAATGACCACACCCGACCAACGCAGGATGATGTTGTTTTGTTTACTATCTATGCCAGCCATGGCCGTCCTTTTGAAACAATCTTCCGGTTTTGATCCAGGCGGCACCTGGACAGCCGTGGAGAGGCTTGGCCCCGTGAAACCGCCAAGCCTCTCCAC
>WSSedB1CaDRAFT_10001030_pt1 | contig 11065 bp, 12 predicted proteins | sample WetSurSB1Cattail_FD_9460 | JGI IMG/M metagenome (IMG submission 9460)
AAGATGAAGCAGCATAAACCCATCCTACAGGCAGAGCCTAAGGCCTCTGACCCCGCCCAGAGGACGGGGTTTTTCAAGATTTAATAAAATGGCATCCATCAGTGTATGCACTCCAGGCGAGAATACAGGACTTCCACAAGAGAGACTTTCCAAATAAAATCGGCGGCCCAAATGGGCCGCCCTTTCCAGGCGGGATATAAATACATCCGACCTGAAGGCCGTTAACACTTTCTTCCGTGAGCACGGAAGATTTACGCATCGCCTTCTCGGCATACATTTATTGCCAGCGAATCAGAACAAATTCAGAACGATGGAGGGCTGTTGCAAAAAAGTACCAGAAACAGGTTGGCAAAGCCTCTCATCGAATAATTTACCCTCTTAGTAAACGGCGGCTGAATCCCCGCCCAAAGGACGGGGTTTTTCAAGATTCAATAAAGAATTCATGGCAAACGGTCCAAATAGCAACGTGGACCAGATACAAAAAAAACCGTTCCATCAGCTTCCACACTGATAAAACGGCCTCTAAACCTGCACACCCACATGCCATCGCCTCTCCCGGACATTTCATAAAAAGTCATGACCACCCGCCGAGCGGGTGGCTTGAGGAAAGCCCCTAAAAGGGGCTGAAAAACAAAATCAAAGGCTGTGGCTTGTCGCCCCTACCCTCTTCTCAAGCACCCTCATAAATCTTCTTTGGCGAGATACTGCGTATTCCGAGTCGTCCCAAAAAAGACTCGCAGGAACGGCATAGCCTTCAATAAAAACACTATCAAATCAATGCGTTTTAGAAATAATAACTAAAATCCTTCATTTCATAGGGCGATTCATTCAGGCATTCCATTAAAACATCTACAATAAAAGGGTCGAATTGCGTCCCTTTCTTTTTTTGGATTTCCCTGATGGCTTGTTCCTTATCCATAGCTGTTCGGAAAGAGCGGTTGGAAATCATTGCGGCAAAGGCGTCGGCAATGCAGACAATACGGGCATGCAGGGGAATATGTTCGCCCTTCAGCCGAGCCGGATATCCGGTACCATCCCATCGTTCGTGATGATGCAGTATGGTGGGAACAATACTGTTCAGATTGTCGGCCCCCACTATGAAGAGTGCCCCTTTGATGGGATGTTCGCGGATCAGTGTTCCCTCCCGCAGGTTGAGACTCTCTGCCTTATTGAGCACGTTATTTTCGGTTGCAATTTTGCCGATGTCGTGGAGCATTGCACCCAGGTAAAGGTCTCGCATTTCAAGCGCCGACAGGTTCAGTTTTGCTCCGATGCTCAGTGAATATTCCGTGACCCTCTTGGTATGCCCCTGGGTGTAGATGTCCTTCAATTCCACAGCTTCCACAAGAGACTGAATCGTATTGTTAAAGATATACTTGTCCCAGATCAGCTGCTGTTGTTCATTGCCATGCACCAAAAGATCATTGGCAATTGCATCGGCAGCGTGTTTGTCGGCAAGATGGGTAACGATCGTTAGGGCAAAAGCGATAGCTGTGCCGGGTCCCTGGCTGGTGATTACAGTGCCGTCGGTGACGACCGCACTGTCCACGTACTGTGCGCCATTCAATTTATCTTTGTAGCTGGGGTAGGTGGTAACGCGTTTTCCCTTGATAAGGCCCGCTTCCGCGAGCACCGTCGTGGCTGCACAGATAGCGGCGATATGTTTACCAGCCGTGTTGAACTCGTTCAGTAGTCGCCCGACACGTAAGTCTGCGCTCAGGTTGGCGGTTCCGGGCTGTCCCCCCGGAAGAACAATCATATCAAAGTCATCAACCTTGACGGTGTCGAGAGAGTCATCGGGAATCACGTTGACCTTGCGCACGCTGGCCACCGGACCACTCTGCAGACCAACCAGAACCACCGTGATTCCGGCTCTACGCAGTATGTCAACAACCGTAAAGGTTTCGATTTCTTCAAAACCGTCAGCAAGCGGGATAAGTACTCTTGACATTGATTCCCCCATGAAAACAAGTAGTTAATGGTATCGCAAATGATCTCAAACACACGATTAATAGCTTGATTGTCGTCATGCTTGCATCAAGTATAGCAGGAAATGAGCACGGGAGGAAATCAGGGGAATAATTCCGCCTCTTTGAATGGAGTCCCCGCACTGTCTTTGGTGGACAGAGCCGGTTTTTGCGAAAGGGGCCAGTCTATGGCCAGAACCGGATCATTCCAAATAATGCAGCGTTCGTGTTCAGGAGACCAGAAATCCGTGGTCAGATAGAGGAATTCAGCCATGTCGGATGTGACGTAAAAACCATGGGCAAAACCGGGAGGTATCCACATCTGTTTTTTATTTTCGGCCGACAGACGCGTACCGAACCAACGGCCAAAGGTGGGAGAACTGCGACGAATATCCACAGCCACATCAAAAACTTCGCCGGATATTACCCGTACCAGTTTTCCCTGAGGGTTTTGGATCTGATAATGGAGACCACGCAGTACGCCGGCAGCCGAGCGGGAGTGATTGTGCTGAACAAAGCGCTCGTTATGGCCGGTCAGGCTATACCAGGTCCGTTCATTGAAACTCTCGAAAAAAAAACCCCGCTCATCGCCGAACACCTTAGGTTCAACGATGAGTACATCGGGAATGCTGGTTGGTACAATTGTCATAATGGAAAACTCCGCGGTTATTCGGATTGTCGCTTCTAAATGTATTTAGCAAATTACCGATAGATGTTGCAAGAGATACTTCTTGATACAAAATGTTCGGGAACATTGGATTTCTGTCAAAAGCACGGTATAGTGGCTCTATGATATCTTCAACTAATCTCAATAATGGCATCAGGGTTGTTTCTCAGCGAGTCGAGTACATGCATACCGTTTCTATCGGCATCTGGGTAGCTAACGGCACACGGCATGAATCGCCGGAGATCAATGGTATTGCACATTTCATCGAACATCTGCTGTTTAAGGGAACCGCTCGTCGCACTGCTCGTCAGATAGCCCTGGAGATCGACTCCATGGGTGGAATTCTCAATGCCTTCACAGGACATGAGTACGTCTGTTATTACGCCAAAGTCCTGTCACAGTTCTTGCCGCGCATAACTGATCTCTTGTCGGATATTTTCCTGCATTCTTCTTTTCCTGCCGATGAAGTCGAGCGGGAACGCAAGGTTGTCCTGCAGGAAATCAAGATGCGTGACGATACGCCGGATGTGTTTATCCAGGACCAGTTTCACCAGAGTTTCTGGCAAGGGCATCCCTTGGGACTCACCATTCCCGGTTCGGTGGAAACGGTCAGCGCTCTTTTCCGCGAGCAGATTATTCACTACAAGCAGAGCCGCTATCGTCCCAGGGATATTATTATTTCGGCAGCCGGAAATGTCAGGCACGAAGAGTTGATTGCACTGATGGAGACGGCTTTCTCCGACACGACTTCAGACTGGACCTCCCAAACGGAGACACCGGTGTTGCATGCCGGTCCGAGGGTGAATCTGTCCGAACGCGATCTGGAACAAACTCTGATTTGCATGGGGACTAACGGACTTTCCCAGAATCACTCCGATCGTTTTGCCCTGTATCTGCTTAACACGATTCTGGGAGGAGGCATGAGTTCGCGGCTGTTTCAGGAAATACGCGAAAAGCGTGGACTGGCGTATTCAATTTATTCCTATGTCATTTCTCATGCTGATTGCGGTGCTCTGGTGATCCATGCCGGCATGGAGCGGGAACAGTGCCGGGAGGTCATCGATATCGCTCTGCAGGAGATGAGGACGCTAAAAAGAGAGCTCGTGCTGCAAGATGAGTTGGATTCTGCCCGTGAGCAACTCAGAGGAAACTTCCTGATGTCATTGGAGAGTAGTGACAACCTCATGACACGGCTGGCAAAAAATGAAATCTACCTGGGCCGTAATCAGACTGTGGGGGAAGTTCTGGCTTGTCTTGACGCCGTGACCACTGCCGATGTCCAGCGACTGGGAAGAGAATTATTCGACAGCGACAGCCTCAATCTCGAGGTTATGGGAAAAGCGGACGGACTGGGGCTGACAACGGATGTGCTGCAACTCTGATCCATACGTTTTGACAGCAGTTTTTTTTGGACATTCGATTTGGGCGAGATAGTATACTCGCCCTTTTCAGTTTTTGCCGGTGTGACCGAATCCTCCTGCCCCCCGTTCGCTTTCCTGGCGGAAATCCTGAACTGTTTCCAATGCGACCTGGACCACGGGCATGAACATCATTTGGCAGATGCGCTCGCCCGGTTCAATTGTGTAGGGGACTTGTCCGCGATTGTGGATGCCGATTCCGATTTCTCCCTGATAATCCGAATCGATAACGCCGATGGTGTTGGCCAGTACGATGCCATGCTTGATACCCAGTCCCGAGCGGGGCAGGATCAGGGCCACCAAGCCGGGGTCATGGATTCCTATGGCAATACCGCTGGGAATGAATGCGGTTTCACCAGGCTGAACCGTATGCGGTTCATTTAGACAGGCCCGCAGATCCATGGCAGCCGCACCATCGGTAGCGTATGCCGGTAAGGGAATCTCCGTTCCCATCAAGGGGTTCATGATTTTGGTTTCAATTTTATGCTTGCTCATGTAAATTCCTGTGGTTACGAGTTTGATTGGGCAGGCATGGTAACAGAAAACAATGAAAACAAAAAACGATATCTGCAAACGGGATGTTTGCCGGATAAAAACGGCTGATAGTTGTGCCTTGCATGAGAAGTCTTTTTTGTTTTTGTTCTCGAAAGGAATTAACCCATGAAAGATCCACGCGTGAACCGTTTTGCAGAAATTCTGGTCGATTACTCCACTAGGGTCAGGAAGGGCGATGTGGTTCTGATTAATGCCGTTGGCTTTGAGGCGGCTCCCTTGGTGAAGGAACTCTACGATCTCTGTCTGAAGCGCGGAGCAAAATATGTCGAGTACGCCTTCTCCGTGCCGGAGATTGACCGCGACTTTTACGATATGGCCACCAAACAGCAACTTGCACACTTTCCCCAACATAAGCTGGATTTTTACAAGACTTTGACTGTTTACATCGGCATTGCGGCCGGCAATAACTCCATGGTTATGGCCAATGCCCGCCAGGAAGCCATGGTGGCATACCAGAAAGTTACCAAGCCGTTGATTGACCAGCGTGTCAAGCATACCCGCTGGGTGGTGACCCGCTATCCGACACACGCGTCAGCCCAGGAAGCCAAGATGAGCTTGGAGGAATACGAAGAATATCTTTTTTCTGCCTGTTGCATCGACTGGGCAAAGGAGTCACGCAAGCAAGATAAGCTGAAAAAGTTGATCGATAAAACGGATAAGGTTCGTATTGTAGCGCCGGATACCGATCTCACGTTCAGCATCAAGGAATTGCCGGGAATCAAGTGCGATGGCCGCCTGAACATGCCGGATGGTGAGGTATTCACGGCTCCGGTCAGGGATTCGGTTGAGGGGTATATCACCTATAACTGTCCCAGTATCTACCAAGGCAAGGAATTCAACGGCGTCCGTTTTGAATTTTCGAGGGGAAAAATCGTCAGGGCCGCCGCAGAGGCGGGTATGAGCGATGCGCTCAACAAGATCCTCGATACCGACGAGGGCGCCCGTTACATCGGTGAGTTTGCCCTGGGGATCAACCCTGGAATTCACCAGCCCATGCGCAATATTCTCTTTGACGAGAAAATTTTCGGTTCGATCCACCTCACCCCTGGTCAAGCCTATGACGAGTGCGACAACGGCAACCGCTCCGCCGTGCACTGGGATTTGGTAAGAGTATTGACCGATGGTGGAGAAATCTGGTTTGATGATGCTTTGATTCAAAAAAATGGAGTATTTGTTCACAAAAATCTGCTGGGATTGAACCCGGCCTGACAAAGGGATGATCCTTATGACAGTACAACAGCCGCCTGAAGTTGAATTTGAACATGAAGATTTCGATTTTGCCACCCTTGAGGAAGAGCAGCGGGTGAATGAGCGTTGCCAGTCACTGCTGAACAGCTTTTACCACTATCTGCTGGGCAGGGGGGAAGAACCTCAGGCAGCCTCGGATCTGGCCTATTGTGCCGATTGTTACCTGCGCGACTACCTGCTGGACTTTGCCAGACAGAATGTGGTGCAACCTGTTCCGGGCGTCGTAAGACGCTTTGCCGCCACCTGGTTTATAACCCGCACACTTGATCCGGATATGCTTGTGCTTGAACGTCATCTAAAGGCAATTCGCGAGTTTTATCTATTTTTGCAGTCGCAGCATTTCATCTCCAGGGAGGAACTGTCCTGGATTGAAGAAGAAGCTTCTCAGACCGGTTATTATCGTCAGCGTATCGATGAGTTCCTGGCGATCAAAGGTGACGAATATATAGCCTGGGAAGCAGAGTGTCCGCTCAAGGACTAGTGGGGAATATTGATATAAAATGAATAGTTTACTTGATAAAATTAATGCTTTACTTGAAAAGGTCGAGCACCTCGTGGATCACCTGACTCCTGACGCTGATGTTGTCCCGGATTTTGATCGCTATCTCGCCTTTCGTTGGGAACGCTCAGAAAAAGGTGGGCGAATCATACCGGTTGTTCACCCGCATCTTTTTGATCTGGATGAACTGGTCGGTATTGACCATATCCGCGATGATGTGATGCGCAATACAAACCAGTTCGTGGCAGGCATGCCGGCCAACAACGTTTTGCTGTGGGGAGAGCGTGGTTGCGGCAAATCGTCTCTGGTCAAGGGATTATTGAAGCCCTTTGCGCCGCGTGGGTTGCGGATCGTCGAGCTGAAACGCTGGGATATCATGTCATTGCCCCGGATTGTTTCTCAATTGCGGGGTTCGAGCTATCGATTTATCCTGTTTTGTGACGACCTGTCTTTTGACGAGGGCGAGGGAGATTTTCGCGCCCTTAAAACCCTGCTGGACGGCGATATTGAAGAACGTCCCTCGAATGTCCTGATCTATGCCACCTCCAATCGCCGCCATCTGATGCCGGAGAAAGTGCGTGACACCAGGGGGGACGATGAGATTCACCCCGAGGAAGCCGAAGGAGAAAAACTGGCTCTTGCGGATCGTTTCGGCCTGTCGTTCGGTTTTTACCGGTTTGACCAGAATGAATACTTGGCTGTGGTCCGGCGATACGCGGCTCTTCGAAATCTTCCCATATCAGACGAAGAACTATGTGATAAAGCATTGAAATGGTGCATGTATACGGCAAAGAGAAGTGGGCGTTCGGCTCGACAGTTCATCGATGACCTTGAAGGGCGGCTTCGCCTGCTGGAACAGCCGGCATGAACCACTGAAGGAGAATGCAACAAATGACATCCGCAATAATCCCCGAAACGGTTAGAAAGCTGCTGGCGTCCCAGCCAATTGAGTTGCCCATCTTTCATCCCGTGGCACTTAAACTTCAGCGGATGCTTTCGGATTTTGATTTTACGGTCGATGAGGTCGCCATGGTTGCCAATGAGGATCAGGCTCTGGCCAGCCAGATGCTCAAGATGGCCAACTCTCCCATGTACATGGGGCGCACCAAGGTTGCAACCATCAAGGAGGTGGTTATCAGGCTGGGCGCCCAACAGGTGATCAACATTGCCATTGCCGCTTCCCAGGCTGCCGCGCATACCTCTGACAATCCTGTTCTCAACCGCTATATGAAAGCTCTGTGGCAACACAGCCATGGATGTGCCCTCGGTTCCCGATGGCTCACCCGGAACCTCGAGATGCGCGGCGCCGTGGATGAGAGCTATCTGGCAGCTCTTCTGCATGATGTGGGTAAGCTGTATCTATTGAAAGCGATTGAACGGCTCGTGAACGCGGGCGTGATCAAATCCTTGTTTGACGATGAGCTGATTATGGAAATTTTCGATGCCATGCATGTGGAACAAGGAGTTCGGCTGGTTCAGCATTGGAACTTTCCGGCCATGTACTGCGATGTCATCAGGTTTCATCATTCAGAAGAGTGGGATACGATCAGCAAGATGTTGGCTGTTGTGCGCTTTGTCAATATGGCCTGTCACCGGGCAGGGCTGGGACTCAAGCATGAACCGGCACTGGATCTGATTGACACCGAGGAGGCGAATGTTCTGGACATCGGTGCGTTGCAGATTGCCGAATTGCTGGCATTGCTGGAAGAAATACGGGATGCGGAAATCTAATCATTTGAGCGTGCCTGTCAAAATGGTTTTGGCGCTACCCAAGTCGGCAACCGGCCTGGATGGTTCTCCGGCGGGAAGTGGGGGCGGCTCGCGTAATTGCTTCGAAGAGAGGCGGACATAGGGAACGAACTTCAGCACTTTTTTTTTGCCGATACCCTTGCCCTGGCGGGCTGATTCAACCAGTTCATTTATTTGGCCCTGTATTGCCGCTTCAATATCTCTGTCGAGCGGTTGTGGTTCCTTGCCCCTCTCCAACTGCTTCAACTGACCGAATACTTTTTTCGCATAGATTTCACTTTTCTCCGGCGTCTGACTATTGTAGCAGCCAATAGCCTTCCAGTTGTATCCATATTTTTTGATGCACATGGCCAATATCCAGGCTCCTGTCTTCGTATTGTAACAGGCGTCTCCCAGATAATTCCAACGTTTTTCCCCGAGTAATGGTTTCCAGATGGTATTGATTTGCATTAATCCCACATCGTAGGTGCCATTGCTGTTTTTATTAACCGCATCCGGGTCTGTGTTCGATTCCACTTTTGCAATCGATCTCAACACCATCGGATTGATGCCGTACATCTGGCCGGCTTCCTGAAAACAGAATGAATAGGCGTCGTTGCACAACGAAGCCAGAAAAAGCAGCACAACACAGAGCAGTTTTGAGTAGTTGACCAGCATGTTCACGTCCCCGGATGATAAAGCTTCAAAATAGTGCCCGGCGTCTTGAACTTCCGCTCCACATGCGTTTGCGTCCGGGGTTGACCGGCTGATTTTAGAACGAAGAGGCGTTTACGTCAATATGCAACTTTCCCTGTATGAAAAAGTGAAATGGGTTCACATCTATTTAGAAAATATGCTAGAAAGAAAAGCTTGATTCAATTCGAAAGGAGTTAGACCCATGCCATTTACTCCCCGATCCATTCTGGTGACCGGTGGCGCCGGATTTATTGGTTCAAATTTTATCCATTCCTTTTTGGCCAATAACCCTGACTGTCTGGTGGCCAACCTAGATGTGCTGACTTACGCAGGCAATCTGAGCAATCTGAAGGCACTTGAAAACCACCACGGTTACCATTTTATCAAGGGTGATGTGGGTGACGCCGGGCTTGTGGCGAAGATCCTGTCAGACCGTAAAATTGATGCCGTGGTTCATTTTGCGGCGGAGTCCCACGTGGACCGTTCCATTAGCGGACCGGAAATTTTTGTGCGCACCAATGTGCTGGGAACCCAGGTTTTGCTGGAGGAGAGCCGCAAACATTGGCAATCGGGAGCTGTTGCGGATTTCCGCTTCCTCCAGATTTCCACCGACGAGGTCTACGGCAGCTTGGGCGATACCGGCTTCTTTACCGAGGAAACACCGTTAGCCCCCAATTCGCCCTATTCAGCCAGCAAGGCCGGAGCTGACATGCTGGTGCGCGCCTACCACGAAACCTTTGGGTTGCCAACTCTGAATACACGCTGTTCCAACAACTACGGCCCCTTTCATTTCCCCGAAAAATTGATTCCGCTGCTGATACACAATATCATGAATCACAAGGCGCTGCCGGTCTACGGTGACGGCAGAAACGTGCGTGACTGGCTGCATGTTCGCGACCATGGTACTGCCGTGGAGGTAGTTTTGAAGACAGCCGCACCCGGCTCGGTCTACAACATCGGCGGCAATAACGAATGGTTCAATATCGACATCGTCAACCTGGTTTGCGATCTGCTGGATGAACGGTTGGAGCGGAGCGCCGGTGAAAACCGGAAGCTGATCACCTTTGTCAAGGATCGGCCCGGTCACGACCGGCGCTATGCCATCGATGCCTCGCGGCTAAAACGCGACCTGGGCTGGGAACCGGCCTATACCTTCGAAAGGGGTATCGCAGAAACCATTGACTGGTATCTGGCCAATCAGGAGTGGGTGACCGAGGTTACCTCCGGTGCTTATCTTGATTATTATTCCCAGCAGTATGGAGGTGCACTATGATCCTGGTGATCGGATGCAATGGCATGCTCGGGAGCGATCTGATGACCTTGTTGGGCGAGAGAGCCCGTGGTGTGGATATCCAGGATATTGATATCACGTCGCTGGAATCCACGGAACGGGTTGTAACGTCGCTACGTCCGTCCGTAGTGATCAATTGCGCCGCTTATACCGATGTGGATGGTTGCGAGAGCAATCAGAGGATCGCCATGCAGGTCAACGGCGAGGGGGTTGCCCACCTGGCCATGGTGACCCGCGGAATCGGGGCCAAACTTGTGCAGATCAGTACCGACTATGTTTTTAATGGCGGCAAGGGGACTCCCTACGTTGAGAACGATCGAACCAGCCCGATCAGCATCTATGGCGAATCCAAATTATGTGGCGAAAGAAATGCCGCTCTCAATCCCGATTACCTGGTTGTGCGGACCCAGTGGCTGTACGGCCTGCACGGCAACAACTTTGTCGAAACCATGCTGCGTCTGGCTGGTGAACGTGACCAACTGACCGTAGTGGATGACCAGATCGGTTCGCCGACCTGGTCAATGGATCTGTCCAAAGCCATTCTGGCTCTGATCGACAGGGGAGCTCGGGGGATCTATCATACAGCCAATACCGGTTTCTGCTCCTGGAATGGGTTTGCCCGCGCCATTTTTGAGGAAGCCGGTCTGACAATAACGGTCAAGACCATGACGACCGCGGAATTGAACCGCCCTGCCAAACGTCCGCTCTATTCGACGTTGGATTGCGAAAAGCTGAAACAGGAGACCGGCTTGCTGCTCCAACCCTGGCGCGACGCACTGCGTGAGTATTTGAAACTGAGAAAAAATATCAACAAGGGGTGACCATGGAACGGGGAGAGCGCCCTTGGGGCACGTATCTGGTTCTCGACGAGAACTCAAACTATAAAATCAAGCGTATTGAGGTCAAACCGGGGGAGCGGCTATCGCTGCAAAAACATCACCATCGCAGCGAGCATTGGATCGTTGTATCGGGTTGCGCCAAGGTTACCTGCGGTGA
>WSSedB1CaDRAFT_10001031_pt1 | contig 11058 bp, 8 predicted proteins | sample WetSurSB1Cattail_FD_9460 | JGI IMG/M metagenome (IMG submission 9460)
TGGCTAGACCTGCATCTATTGTAACAGGGATTTTTTTTCGACTAAAGTCAAAACCGTCGATTCCGCCGGCTAAGCCGGTGGTTTATTTCGAACAGTTAATAAAAAAACGAGTATAAAAATAATTTTATACTCGTTTTAAGTGAATAATATTAATCGCTTTGCAATAATGGAGTAACTATAACTCTGATAATTCTAATGGTATTGATTTCACAACTAAACTGGCCTTCATCATCACGTTTGGGTGGCGATGAATAATAAGGATGATGTTATTGCGATGGAGATGAACAACAATGATAATATTCTTGTTGGGGTGATGGTGCGTTATCATAATGTTCAGGTGGTAGTGGTGGTGAATCATCGCCATCATAAGTTTCAGAGATTTCATCAAAGCTTCCCATACTAGCATTAGACTGCAAAGAACAACTGACATAAAATTTTTAGACGTAGTTTTCATAAAATATCCTCCTTAATTATTTTATTGAGGCATTATTTGGTGGAGATGACTGCTCTGGCTCGCCATGGATTATCTTGTTGCGGGTGCTTCTCTGATTCTGGTGAACATGTTTCTCAGGAAGTTGTGTAAACAATATTGTTGTGCGGAGAAGCTTCTATTGTGTTGCAAAATCAAAAAGATCCTGCTAGTATAGTAGCACTTAAAGTTACGGAAATAAGATTCTTAGTAATATTTCTCATGTTTATCGTATCCTTTCTTTAAATGCAATTATAGCAATTGATTATTATAAACTTATAAGAGTATCATTAGAAGTTCATTAAATTTATGGGTTTATAGGAGATATATCGAGATAGTGATTAAGCGAGTCCAATATGTTTCCATATTGGACTCGCTTAATCGTATTTGGAAGGCTTTTTTATATTAGGCTATTTTCGTAATAAATCTTGATGCAGATTGATGATTTCAGCCATAAGCTGCTTCCCTTTAATGTCAGGGTGTAGTCCATCGGTTGCGTACTCTGTAGCAAGGTAACCAAAGTCATCATAGAAATAAGGCTCAAGGTCAATAAAATATGGTTGTTCACGAATATAATTATTTACATCCATGATTTTTTGCTGCCAGTTTGGATCAGTATCTGTCTGGAAGGCAGCATAAATATTTCTCGGATTGATTGGCATAAGTGTGAGAAATATTGGTCGAACATCATTTAATTCACATTTGCGTTGAATTGTTTTTAAGTCATTAATGATTGAGTCGGCTGTAGTATCAGCACGGATACTGTTTGATCCGCAGAGAATGATAAGATTTTTAGGATGAAAGGGAAGTACATCCTGCTCAAAGCGATCGGCGGTCATTTCTGAGGTATCACCACTGCGCCCAAGGTTGAGTGTCGGAAAATCAAGAAAGGTTTCGTAGCTGTATTCAAGATTTGCTGGTGAGTAGGAAAGGGCACCGCCACCATGTGTGATGCTGTCGCCAAATGTGGCGGTATCGACACGATGTGGCTGCTTCTTTACAGTAAATTTTTGTGAGTCGGAGTATACACCAATGGTATTGCCATTGTCATCAATCGCACGGACACGCCAGTAATAATCACCTACATCGAGACGAGGGTACTCATCATAGCAGCTGGAAGAGTCGTTTGCAATCATGTACCAGATGCGATTTTTCGTTGGTTGTGTGTTGTTTTCCTGCACTGGTGGAGATATCAGCAGTTCAACTTCGTACTTCACAATATTGTGAAGTGGAATCCAATTGTAGACAGGGTATAGAGGCTGCTCAAAGTCGGGCATGCGGTCAAAACTGTTCAAAACTGGTTTGTTGGGTGCTGCCTTTGTTGGATCAACATTGATCTCTTCAGCAGTGGAAAAGACGCCAACTGGTTGACCAAGAAAATCAAGTGCGCGTACGCGCCAATAAATTTTTGCTGTATTAACAAATGGTTTAAGATCTGCTTGCCAGCCGTTTGTAAAAACTGCTCGTGTACTGAACAGATGATGCAAGGCAGAAAGCTCTGTATTGTTTTCCTGCTCTGGCGGGGCTGTAAGCAACTCAAGTTCATAGTAGACACCCCCCGGAACAGTGTGCCAGATAAGATAAGGCATTTGGCTTGCTGGTTGTGATGTGGTATATTTGGTTATCGGTGTAGGAATAAGCGGACGATTAGCGAAAATTGGATTTCGTATAATTGTCGAAGCTTTTCCAATTGGACCAAAAAGACCATAGGCTGTAATGCGATAGTATGTAGGCAATGCCGTCGATGGAACATCATAGGAAGCGCGAAAAGTAAAATCCCTCTTGAGTAAATGATATTTTGGCATGCTGAGCGATTTTTTCGGGTTCTTTGTCAGGACCTCTACCTCATAGTAGCAGGGATAAGGTAGTCGCTTCCAGGATAGGGTGCTTTTCCCCTGGTTTTCTTGAAAAGTTGTTTCAAAAGGGATATCTTTTAAAGAAAGAACATCTGTTTTTTCTGTAAAGAAAATACAAAGTATGGTAAAACCAAGAATGATAAAAGAAAATGCAATAAATTTTTTCATAAGTACCTTTCTGAAAATCGTAGTAAGATATAAAATATAATATAGTATACCATGTTATAGAAAATCGTGACTGAAAATAAATGGTAAAAGAGGGGTTATAGTGAAAAAAAAAGGATTAATCATCATTCATACAGGAGATGGAAAAGGAAAAACCACAGCTGCCCTTGGCTTAGCGATGCGTGCGTGGGGGAATGGCTTGAGGATTCTTGTGTTGCAATTTATAAAGGGTGGTTGGAAATACGGCGAGTTGAAAACAATGGAACAGCTTGCACCGAGACTTAAAGTAAAACAGTGCGGGGAGGGCTTTACACAAAGAAATGAGGAGGATAAAGAAAAACATAAGGCGGCGGCGCAGCAGGCTTTGAAGGAGGCAGAAGCTGAGATATGCAGTGAGCGTTGGGAGATGATTATTTTGGATGAGATTAATTATGCTGTAAAATTTAATCTTATAGAAGAGTCGGCAGTTCTTCATTTGCTGGAAATAAAACCCAAAAATCTTCATCTTGTACTTACGGGAAGGGATGTATCCCCATCAATTATTCAAAAAGCAGATCTTGTAACAGAAATGAAAGAAGTAAAGCATCCATATAAAAAAGGAATAAAAGCACAAAAAGGTATAGAGTTTTGAGTAATTGAAGAAGAAAAGAAAAAATCTGTTTTAAGGCAGGATTTTATTTGTTTTTATTGAATTAAACAAAGTCAGACAAAATGTAAACTAATATACTGTTTAAATGACTCAATGTGTGCTCTGAATAGACTGCGTGATTAAGTATATTTGTTAAAAAAGAATAGGTGGGGTATTGTTTATGAGAAGTGATGTTGTAAAAAAAGGACCAACACGCTCGGCACATCGTGCCTTGTTTTATGCTATGGGGTATGGACCAGAAGATTTGGCAAAACCGCTAATCGGTGTAGTCAATGCTTTCAATGAAATTATTCCGGGACATATACATCTTAGATCAATTGCGGAAGCTGTAAAGCTTGGTGTAGCTGCTGCAGGTGGGACTCCGATTGAGTTTCCTGCAATTGGTGTCTGCGATGGGATTGCGATGGGGCATTCTGGCATGAAGTTTTCACTTGCGAGTAGAGAACTTATTGCTGATTCAATCGAAGCAGTAGCGACAGCTCATGGTTTTGATGGTCTTGTGCTTATTCCAAACTGTGATAAGATTGTTCCGGGTATGCTTATGGCAGCTGCTCGATTGAACATTCCTTGCGTTGTTGTAAGTGGGGGGCCGATGCTGGCAGGACGGTATCATGGTGAAAATGTAAGTGTAAGTACAACGTTTGAGGCTGCTGGTAAATTTACAGCAGGGAAAATGACTGCTGAAGAAATGACGGATCTCGAAATGCATGCCTGCCCAGGATGTGGTTCTTGTTCAGGACTTTTTACAGCAAATACGATGAATTCACTTACGGAAGTTCTTGGAATGGGGCTTCCTGGCAATGGAACAATTCCGGCTGCTTATTTTGGGGAAAGAAGACTTTTGGCAAAACGTGCTGGTAAAGTGATTCTTGATCTTGTGCAAAAGGACATCAAGCCGCGTGACATTATGACACGTGATGCGTTTGAAAATGCAATTACTGTGGACATGGGCATTGGTGGATCATCAAATACGGTGCTTCACCTTACTGCAATTGCGCACGAAGCTGGTATTGAACTGCCACCACCACTCTTTGATGAGATTAGTGCAAAAACACCATATATTACTAAACTGAGTCCAAGCGGTATCCATCATATGCAGGATCTTCATGAAGCTGGTGGTCTCTGTGCTGTTATGCATGAACTCGCAAAGAAAGGTATCCTTCATCTCAATGCACTTACTGTTACAGGGTCACTTGGTGATCGTATAAAAGATGTACTGATTGAACGCCCGGATGTTATTAAAACAGTAGAGGCTCCTTATCGTAAGACTGGCGGAATTGCAATTCTTAAGGGCAACCTGGCACCTGATTATGCTGTGGTCAAGGAATCGGCTGTTACTGAAGATATGCTTGTTTATAAGGGGACGGCAAAGGTCTATGACTCGGAAGAAGCTGCCATTAGCGCGATCGTTGATGGTGAAATAAAGAATGGTCATGTCGTCGTTATCCGTTATGAAGGACCTAAGGGCGGGCCGGGAATGAGAGAAATGCTTAATCCAACATCAGTTATTACGGGCATGGGGCTCAAAGTAGCACTTCTCACGGATGGCCGCTTCAGCGGTGCAACGCGTGGCGCCTGCATCGGACATGTATCGCCGGAAGCGATGGAAGGCGGGCCTATTGCTATGATTAAGGAAGGTGATACGATTGTAATCGATATTCCGAATCGTAAGCTTGAGATTCTTATTAGTGATGAAGAAATGCAGAATCGTAAGGCAGCATGGGTGCAGCCGGAGCCAAAAGTGAAAACAGGATATCTTTCACGCTATGCAAAACTTACAACATCGGCAAGTAAGGGTGCTGTATTAGAATAAAAAATGATAGCAGTTGCGACAAAGTAATTTGTTGTAGCTGCTATTGTTTTTGTGATGTATTTTGGGTATAATAAACAGGTTAAAAAAGAAATAACAAATTTAGAGGTGTATGATTTGCATATTGTTTTGATTGAGCCGGAGATACCCGGGAATACAGGAAATATTGCCCGTCTTTGTGCGGCAACGAATATAGAACTGCATTTGGTGAAACCTTTGGGGTTTTCTACCGATGACAAGTATTTGAAAAGAGCTGGACTGGACTACTGGCATCTTGTAAAGATTCATTATCATGAAAATTTCGATGAAGTTTTAGCAATGTATAAAAATCATAGATTTTATTATTGCTCAACAAAAGCACCGCGTTCTTATACGGAAGTTTCTTTTGGTGAAGATGATATGCTTGTATTTGGTAAGGAAACTGCCGGAATCCCAGAAACTATTCTGAAAGAACACTGGGATACTTGTATACGTATACCGATGCTTAGTGATGCCCGATCATTGAATCTATCGAACTCAGTGGCGATTGTTGCATATGAAGCTATGCGGCAGCTGAATTTCAATCATTTAAAGCAAGTTGGATTCGATCATTTAGATTAAATTTTAGATAGGAATGACTTTATTTTGCAAATGAACAAGGCCTTTGTTGAAGCACTACAGCAAGTTTTGCCATCAGAGCATATTTTGCTCAATGAGCCAATGAGCAAACATACAACATTTAAGATTGGCGGTCCGGCAGATTGTTTAATTTTTCCAGCATCAATGGATGAAGTAAAGAATGTATTTGATCTTTTGCATGAATATGAGATTCCATTTACTGTTTTAGGTAATGGGTCGAATGTTCTTGTATTGGATAAGGGGATTCGTGGTGCTATTGTAAAGTTCAATTCGCCGATGTCATATATTTATAATGAAAAAGAACATATTTTTGTTGGTGCAGGAGCTTCGCTTAAGGATGTATCGCAGTATGCAGCTAAATGCGGTCTTACAGGCATGGAATTCGCTGTAGGGATTCCGGGCAGCATAGGAGGAGCTGTATTTATGAATGCTGGTGCATATGATGGGGAAATTAAAAATGTTGTCAGAAGTGTTAAGGCTGTGACGGTAAAAGGCGAAATTGTTAAATACTCAGCAGAGCAGCTTGCTTTTGGTTATAGGCACAGTGTTTTTCAAGAAAACGGTTATGCAATTTGTGAGGTTGAAATTGCTCTCCAAGAGGGAAAACCAGAAGAAATCAAGGAAAAAATGGACGGTTTAACAAAGCGTCGCGAAAGTCGTCAGCCCCTTGAAATGCCAAGCGCTGGAAGTACATTCAAAAGACCACAGGGATATTTTGCGGGCACTCTTATTGAAGAAAGCGGACTTAAAGGATTTAAGGTTGGCGGTGCACAAATTTCACTTAAGCATGCAGGTTTTGTAGTCAATGCGGGTGGAGCAACAGCAGAAGATGTATTGCAACTTATAAAAGAAGTACAGAAGCGTGTTTATGAACGCCATGGTGTAAAACTTTTTCCTGAAGTGCGTATGATCGGTGAGCAATAAGTTAAAAACAAGGTTCATATGGGATCTTGTTTTTAACTTATAAATCAGACTATTATGAAATATATGGAAATTATCTTTATTTTGTGGTATAATTACAATACAAAACAGATGATATAGTACTTGCTTATTTGATAAAACAAGTAAGTAAGACTATGGATTTGAAGGAGCGGGTGCGATATGAAGTTACAATTCTTAGGCGCAGCACATACGGTAACGGGTTCATGCTTTCTTTTGGAAACGGATAAAGGAAAGGTTCTTATCGACTGTGGGATGTTTCAAGGAGCAAAGCGCATACGGGAACTGAATTATGAAGACTTCAAATTTAATCCGGCAGAAATTGATGGCGTTTTATTAACACATGCACATGTTGATCATTGTGGTCTTATTCCTAAACTTTGTAAGACGGGGTTTAAAGGTAGTATTTATGCAACGAAAGTAACATGCGAGCTTGCGCAGATTATGTTGCCCGATTCAGCTCATATTCAAGAATCGGATGCTGAATTTATTAATCGTAAAGGGCAGCGAAAGGGCATCTTGCCAGTAAAACCACTTTACACACTGGCTGATGCAGCGGCATCGTTACATCAGTTTGTGACGGTTCCTTATGACGAAAATGTTCAAATCATTGATGGTATAGAGGCAATCTATCATGATGCCGGACATATCATTGGATCAGCAGTTATTGAGGTTTGTGTAACGGAAAACGGATTGATGACAAAGCTTCTTTTTTCTGGAGATGTTGGGCAACCAGATCAGCCAATTATAAAGAATCCAACGATTATAAACGGGGCAGATTATCTCATTATTGAGTCAACCTATGGGGATCGTCTCCATCAACTTTATGACAAGGAAAGTGCGCTTGCTGATATTATCAATGACACAATGGATCGTGGAGGTAATCTTATTATCCCATCTTTTGCTGTAGGACGGACGCAAACTTTATTATATTATATTTATAATTTGTGGAAGGCACGGCGGATTGATGATGTACCAATTATTCTTGATAGTCCGTTGGCGATTGCTGCAACAAGAATCTTTGCTCATAACACGCAGGAATTTGATGAGGAGGCTGTGGAAATGCTTCGTGCCGACGGAGGGTTCCCGCAGATGCCGCAACTGAGGGTCTGTGAGACGGCAGATGAGTCACGTGCATTGAATAGCTCAGAAGGATCATCAATTATTATTTCAGCAAGCGGCATGGCAGATGCTGGTCGTATTTTGCATCATTTAAAACATAATCTTTGGCGGCCGGAGTCTACAGTGCTTTTTGTTGGCTATCAGGCAGAAGGAAGTTTGGGACGTCGACTGTTGGATGGTGTTAAACGCGTAAAGGTTATGGGTGAGGAAGTTACGGTAAAAGCTAAAATTTATAGGTTGGACGGGTTCTCTGCTCATGCAGATAGCCAACAGCTTATGGATTGGATGAAAAACATACAGGAGCCAAAACCGGCAATGGTGTTTGTTGTTCATGGCGAAGCGTCGTCGTCGTGTGCTTTAAAGGAAAAAATCGAAAAAGATTTTTGTGAGAATGTATATATTCCGTTTTACGGAGATAAAGCTGTAATAGAAGGGCGAAAGTGGGAAATTGAAACGTCTACGATTCCAAATGTATCAGTAGAAAAGGATATGGAAGAATTCCTTGAAATGATGGATAAGGATTATCGTCAGCTTCGCCGTATGCTGCTTGGAATTGTTATTCGTAGTCCGGAACTTATGGAACCGGTGATAAAAACAGTAGAAAAAGGTTGGCGCTACATGAAAAAATTGTTTAGTAATTTTGGAATATAACGTTCTTTTTTATAAAAAACAGAAAAAAATAATTGACAATGTTCCTTTTGTATAATAAGATGATGGATATGCAAATACGAAAAAGAATGCAGATGTAGGTTTTGCATTCTTTTTCTTTTATTTTTAGGAGGCAGTTATTTAATAATGAATATAAGTGAAGGATTAAGAAACGTTGCAATTATCGCCCATGTTGATCATGGTAAGACAACATTGGTTGATGCAATGCTTAGACAGAGTCATGTTTTTCGTTCGAATGAACAAGTTACGGATCGAGTTATGGATTCGAATGATCTTGAACGTGAACGCGGGATAACAATTCTTTCGAAGAATACAGCAATTATGTATAAGGGTATAAAAGTCAATATTGTTGATACACCGGGCCATGCTGATTTTGGTGGTGAGGTAGAACGTGTCCTCAATATGGTTGATGGTGTTTTGCTGCTTGTTGATGCTTTTGAAGGTCCTATGCCGCAGACAAAATATGTTTTACGCAAGGCCCTTGAGCAGAAATTGAAGCCTATCGTTGTTATTAATAAAATCGATCGTCCGGATCAGCGCGTTGAGGATGTTTACGATGAGGTTTTGGAACTTTTTATGGAACTTGGTGCTGATGATGATCAGCTGGACTTCCCTGTTGTTTATGCAGCAGCTCGTGATGGTATTGCAAAAATGAGTATGGAAGATGAGAGCGATAATCTTGATCCGCTGATGGATCTTCTTATAAAAGAAATTCCGGCACCACATGGTGATGCTAATGGTCCTTTACAGATCATGGTTACAACACTTGATGCTGATGAATATGTTGGTCGGGTTGCTATCGGTCGTATTATTCGCGGTGGGGCAAGAGCTAATCAGGCTGTTATCCTTATTGATGGCGATAATGAAACAAAAGCACGGATTGGTAAGCTCTTTGTTTATCAGGGGCTCAAGCGTGTCGAAGTTACAGAAGCTGGAATGGGAGATATTGTTGCCGTTACAGGTCTTGGTGATGTAAGCATTGGTTATACAATTGCAGATGCAGAAAAACCAGAAGCTTTACCGGCAATCAATATTGATGAACCGACGCTTGCTATGACGTTTGGTGTTAATACGAGTCCTTTTGCTGGTCGTGAAGGTCAGTTTGTAACATCACGCCATTTACGTGATCGTCTTTTTAAGGAAATTGAAACAAATGTAAGTCTCAATGTTACAGAAACAGATGTAGCAGATACATTCAGAGTTGCGGGTCGTGGAGAACTCCATCTTTCAATTCTTATTGAAACAATGCGTCGTGAAGGCTATGAACTTCAGGTTGGTAAACCAGAAGTTGTATATCGTGAAATTAATGGTCAGCGTTGTGAACCACTCGAAAATCTTACAATTGAAGTACCACAGGAATTTATGGGAACGGTTATGGAATCTTTGGGGACGCGTAAAGCGGAACTTTCTAATATGACAGAAGTATCGGGTTACCTTCGTATGGAATTCGTTATTCCGGCACGTGGTCTTATTGGCTTTCGTTCGGAGTTTCTTACAAATACAAAAGGGAATGGCATTATGAATCATGTCTTCCATGGTTATGTGCCATATAAGGGAGATATACCAGGACGGGCACGTGGTTCTCTTGTTGCTTTTGAACAGGGAGAAACGACAGGNTATGGACTGTTCACATTGCAAGATCGTGGTACGATGTTTGTTTCGCCGAANCAGATTGTTTATGAAGGCATGATTGTAGGTGANAATTCTCGTGATATGGATATGGATGTTAATCCATGTAAGAAAAAGAATGTTTCCAACATGAGAACATCTTCTTCTGATGAAGCAATTCGTCTTACACCACCACGTATTCTTAGCTTGGAACAGGCACTTGAATATATTAATGATGATGAACTCGTTGAGGTAACTCCGGAAAATATTCGTCTGCGTAAGACTGTACTTGACAGAGCTGCACGTGGTCGGTCTCGGAAAAGTAGTAAGTAAATATAAAAGATGGTTAAAAGGTCCTGCTAAAAAATTGGTTTTTTAAGATTTTTTAGCAGGATTTTGCTTTTTTTTTATAGAATTAGAATATAATATAGCTATTATAGGTACGTATAGATAATAAATTCGGAGGCGAAGAAAATGTTTAGGTTTATTGAAAAAATAACGGATGCATTAATGCCAATTGAGGAAGAAGAACTGCTTGTTGATACAGAAGCAGAAAAAAAGAACGAATACATTTCTTCGACGCGTAAGGTTGCTAATGGCTCAGATATTTCATATGCAGCAGAAGTACCATCGGCGCGTTCAAAACTCACTGTTTATACGACAAAGGTTCCGGATCTCAAGATATTAGTGTATGTTCCGGAAAATTTTGATCAGGTGATGGTAGTAGCAGATGCATTGAAACAGAAGCAAGCGGCTATTATAAATTATGAAAGAGTCGATTTTGCTGAGCAGCGAAGAATATGTGATTTTATCAATGGAGTATGCTATATAGTAGATGGTGAGGCAAAGCGTGTTTCAGATATGATGGTGCTTTATGTTCCAGCTGGTGTTAGCGTAAGTGCACTCTCCTGTAAAGCTGATAAAAAATAATAAGTTGTTTTTTTGTTTTGTGTGTTTTTTTAGATATGCTGCATAGCAGCAGTCATATTTGTGGAGGTGCAGATGGAAGATAAAGAAATATTAGAAGATATACTGGAAGAATTTAAAAAAATTGCGATGATTCCACGAAAATCTGGTCATGAAGAAAAAATTAGTAATTATTTATATAAATATATAAAGGCAATGAGCTTAAAAGTGCAGCAGGATGAAATGC
>WSSedB1CaDRAFT_10001032_pt1 | contig 11058 bp, 7 predicted proteins | sample WetSurSB1Cattail_FD_9460 | JGI IMG/M metagenome (IMG submission 9460)
CGGGCGCCGGCTTTTTATCCGTCGCCTTGGCGATCTCGCGCCCCGCCCCCGCCGCTTCCTTGAAGGCCGCGGGCGCCTCGACGGTTGGCGGCTGATATTGCGGCGCGAAATTGCAGCCGCCCAGGCCGAGGCACAGCGCGAACCCCGCCATCCATGGCTGAAACGGCCTCACTTCGCCGCGCCCCGCGCGGCGTTCTCGTCGCTTTCGTCCTTCACGCGCACGACCTCTCCGTCGCGGATCGACTGCCACGGCGATTTGATCACGCGATCTTGCGGCGTCACGCCCGTGGAAATCTCCAGCGTCGCGCCCAGATCGCGAGCAATGACGATTGTCTTGAGCCGGACGCGGTTCTGATCGTCGACCGTCGCGAGCAGCGGCTTGCCATTGAGGAAAACCAGCGCGCTCGCGGGAATCGAGAGCGGCGCGCCGGCGGGCGGCAGCTGGAAGCGGATTTGCGCGAAGGCGCCCGGCAACAGCGCGCCATCGCGATTGTCCGCCAGCAACTGCACGAGCAGCGTGCGCGAATTGAGCGCGATCGCATTGGCGTTGGCGATGACCTTCGCCTCGAATTCGCGGCCGGGATATTGCGGCAGCAGCAGCCGCGCCGAGAGGCCCGTCGTCATTTTCGCGGCGTAGGCCTGCGGCACGCTGGTGTAAACGCGCATCGCATGTATGTCGGCGACGCGGAATAAATCGCGCTTGCCGACCCCAGCGTCGACCAGCGCGCCGATGTCGGTGTTGCGCGCCGTCACCACGCCGTCGAAGGGCGCGACGAGCGTCAGGAAGCTTTTGAGCGCGTTCAGATGGTCGAGATTGGCCTTGGCGGCCGCCGCCGCCGACGACTTGGCGGTCAGGTCGTGCGTCTTCTCGTCCGTGCTCTGGAGCGAGACCGCCTTCTGGTCGCGGAGCGCGGTCCAGCGTTTGGCCGTGATGCTGGCGAGCCCCGCCTGCGCGACGCTGAGCCCCAGCTCGCCCTTGGCCTGCTCCACTTGCTGTTCGAGATCGGGCGCGTCGATCACCGCCAAAACCTCGCCAGCCTTCACGCGGTCGCCGATATCGTGCGCCCAGCTCTTCAAATAGCCGTTGACCCGCGCATAAATCGGCGCGTCATAGAACGCCTCCACATTAGCCGGCAGGATCAGTTCCTGCACGGCGGTGGACACGCGCGGCGTCACCAGTTCGACGGTCGGCGTCGCCGCCTCCGCCGTCAATTTCGCCAAATCGGATTCGCGCGCGCGGCGCGACACGACGCCCCAGATCGCCAGCGCCAACGCGAAAAGCGCCAGTCCGATCAGCCATCGGCGCGCCTTGCGCGCCAGGACCGCCTGGGCCTCGGGGTCGAGCGGCGGCATATGGGCAGGGTCATAATGCGACATGGGCCTGTCCTTGCGTCTTGCGGCGCGCCAGATATCCGTGCGCCAGGCTGATGAGCACGGGCAGGAGAAGCAGCGTGGCGGTGGTGGCGAACGCCAGCCCGCCGATGACGGCGCGTCCCAGCGGGGCGTTTTGTTCGGCGGAAAGCGCCATGGGGCCCATTCCGATGATCATCGCCAGCGCGGTCATCAGAACCGGGCGAAAGCGGGTCGCTCCCGCCGCCGCCGCCGCGTGAACGGGTTCGTCGCCCGCGTCGAGCCGCTCGCGCGCGAAGGCGACGATCAGATTGCTGTTGGCGGTGGCGACGCCCATGCACATGATGGCGCCGGTCAGCGCCGGCACGGATAGCGTCGTGCCGGTCAGAAACAACATCCAGACAATGCCGGCGAGAGCCGTCGGCAGGGCGCAGACGATCAGGAACGGGTCGAGCCACGACTGGAAGTTCACGACGATCACCAAATAGACAAACAGCACCGCGAGCGCCAGGCCAATCAACAGTTCGGTATAGGCGCCGTGCATCGTCGCATACTGGCCGCGCAGCACGATTGTCGAGGCCGCCGGCGCCTGCTGGCGCGTCTCCTTGAGGATCGCCTCGACGTCGTCGGCGACGGCGCCAAGATCCCTGTCTCTCACTCCAGCGTAAATGTCGAACGACGGCTGCGCGTTATAATGGGTGACGATGCCCGCGCTCCAGCCACGCCGCAGCGTCGCGACGCCCCCAAGAACCTGCGGCGGATTGCCGGTGGAGACCGGCAGATTGGACAGCGCCTCAAAATCGGTCAGCCAATATTGCGGCTCCATCGCGATGATCGGATAGGAGACGCCGTTCCTCGTGTCGAGCCAGAAATTCGGCGCGCTCTGAAAACTGCCGGCCAGCGGGGTTTGCAGCGCCAGAGTCACATCCTTTTCGGAAAGCCCGACCTCTTGCGCCAGCGTGCGGTCGACATCGACAAAAAGCGTCGGCAGATTGTTGGCCTGTTGTATGCGCGGATCGGCGATCCCGGGCACACGCGACAGCCGCTCGAATATCCTTTCGAGATATGCGCGGTTCTCGTCGCGCTTGACGCCAATCGCCTGAATGTCGAGCGGCGCGGGCAGGCCGAAATTGAGGATTTGCGTCACGATGTCGGCGGGCAGCATCGCGAAAGTGACGCCGGGAAATTCGCGCGGCAGCTTTTCGCGTAGCAGCTCCATCATCGGATCGGAATTGGAGAACCGGTCTGGATCGAAGGTTATCATAAGGTCGGCGTCGGTCGCGCCGATCGTGCCGGAATTATTGTAGCTCATATTGGTGCCGCTGACCGGCAGTCCAATGTTGTCGACAATGCTGGCCAGCGATCCCGGCGGCAATATCTCGCGAATTTTCGCCTCGATGCGGTCGCACAGCGCGCCGGTCTCCTCGATTCGCGTGCCCATCGGCGCGCGCACATGCATTCTGATCTGGTTGCTCTCCGCGTCGGGAAAGAAGTTGCGGCCAAGAAAAGGCGCCAGACAAAGCGACAGCGCCACCGCCGCCATGAACCCCGCGACGAAGCGGCGCGGCGCCGCCAGAGCCAGGCCCAGAAGGCGCGCATAGGCGGCCACCAGGGCTTCGAAGCGATGCTCGAAGGCGATCTGAAAATTGGTCAGCGCCGTCACGAATTTTCCGCGCGGCCGCGGGCCGTGCTTCTCTTCCTCTTCCTTGATTCTCTGCTGCGCGCTCAGGAAGTAACGCGCCATCGTTTCGACCAGCGTATAGGTCAACAGATAGGAGGCGATCATCGCGAAGACCACGGCCTCGGCGAGCGGCCGGAACAGATAGCCCGCGACGCCGCCCAGCAATAGCATCGGCGCGAACACGATGATGATGCAGAACAGCGACACTGTCGCCGGAGAGATGATCTCCTTGGCGGCCTTCACGATCGCGTCGTCGATCCGCTCGCCGGCCTCGAGATGGCGGTTGACGTTTTCAATCGTCACCGTCGCGTCGTCGACCAATATGCCGACCGCGAGCGCCAGCCCGCCCAAAGTCATCACATTGATGGTTTCGCCAATCGCCGCCAGCGCCGCCAGCGCCGCCAGAATCGACAGCGGAATCGAAATGGTGATGATGATCGTCGAACGCCAGCTGCCCAGGAAGAGCAAGATCATCAGGCCGGTCAGCGTCGCGGCGATGAGCCCTTCGCGAATGACGCTCGTCACCGCGCCGGAGATGAAGGCCGATTGATCGCCGACGACCGTCAGCTCGACGCCCTCCGGCAGCATAAGGCGCAGCTTGGGCAGCATCTTCTTGACGCCCGCGATCACCTCCAGCGTGGACGCGGACCCGGACGTCTGCACCGGCATCAGCACCGCCAGCCCGCCATCCACCCGCACCATATTAATCTGCGGCGGATTGCCGTTATGCACATAGCTCACGTCGCGCAGATAGAGAATGGTTCCATCGACGCGCTTGATCGGCAGATCGTTGAGGGCCTCGATCCGCTCCGGCGCGTCATTGATCAAGACATTATATTCGAACTCGCCGATCTTTTGCGTGCCGACCGGAAGAATGAGATTTTGCCGCGCGATCGCTTCGACGATGTCCTGCGGCTGGAGCCCCAGCGCCTGCAACTTCTCCTGATTGATATCGACCCGGACCTGGCGCACCTTGCCGCCATAGGGAAAGGGAATCGCCGCGCCTTGAATCGTGGTCAGCTGCGGCCGGATAAAATTCTGCGCGGTGTCGTTCAGTTCGACCTCGGTGCGCGTCTTGCTGGAGAGGGCAAGCTGGATCACCGGCACGGTCGAGGCGTTATAGACCATGACCTGCGGCGGGTTTATGCCGGGCGGCAGGTTTTTCAAAACGGTTTGCGAGGCCGCCGACACCTGCGCCACGGCAAGATCGATCTTCACCTTGGGCTGGAAATAGATCCTCGTGATCCCGAAGCCGAAAAAGTTTTGCGATTCGATATGTTCGATATCGTTGACGAGCGTGGTCAGCGCCAGTTCATAGGGATAGACGACGCGGCCCGACATATCGTCCGGCGAAAGGCCGACATAAGTCCAGATCACGCTGACGACCGGAATGCCGATGGCGGGAAAGATGTCCGTCGGAGTCTTCAACGCGGCGATGGTTCCCAGAATCAGGATCACCACGCCAAGGACCATGAAAGTGTATGGGCGCCTAAGCGCAATCAGAACCAGCGCGAGCATTTGGCGCAATTCTCCCCCGCGCCGCCTTGGCGCCGCCGCCTCAAAGCGACGCCTTGACCGCTTCGAGGCGCTTCTAGCATAGGGGGAAATGGCCCGAAAATTAAATGATCATTAACAAAATATAATGCCGCCCGACGCGCCTCGCGCGCCGGGGCAGCGTCGCGCGCGCCGCGCCGGATATATCGCTCCCCGGCCATCGCGCCGCTCGCGAGACCGATCGAAACGATGCGCGGGACAAGCGCGAAAGCGAGGGCTATCGACATAGCCGCTCGCCTGGTTCAACTTGCTCCGCGCGCTTTAGTCTTCAAGCCGACGCCCCATGCCGCGAGATGCGAGGGAACGTCGCCAGATTCGCGCGAATGAGCCGGTCGGGCCGTCTTGCGTCGATGTCGCGAACCTGGCGCCGAAGCTGCTTTAGCGACCGCGGCGCCGAGCGCGGCGAGCAAAGGCCAGGCATGTGAAGATTCCATCGATCCGCTTCATTAAAAGGGATGATCGACGAACGGGCGGCCGGGCGGAACCGTCGGGGTCGCCGACAAACATGCATCGAATCATCAGGGCTTCGAACCGTCCCGTCCACGCGCCCGTCGCGGCTGGTCACGCGGCCTTCGTGAACGTCGCCGCTCTCGCGGACCGGTTCCGTTCGGCGGCGCGCGCCGCCCGCGGCGAGATCGAAGTTAACGAATTGGCGACGATCGACGGCGTAATGCGAAGGCATCCGCCGCGCGCCGAGGTCGCCTTGGTTTTCGAGAGTTCCGAAACGCTTTCTCTCGACTGTCATGTCGAGGCTCCGCGCGAATCGAGCCGGCGCGAACTGTCCCGATGCGCATGATGGCCCATGCGAGCGCGCTTTCGCGGCAAGCCGCGCGACGCCGATCGACCGGACCGCGCAAAGCTGGCGAAGCAGCGGGTCGAGCGACGAAAATAGGTCGTCGCCGCCCAACCCGCGCATCCGCCCAAGTGACAAAATGTCCGGTCTCGAACAATGTCAGTGATGGTTCACGACAAACATCTCGCCATTCGACGCATCATCTAATCCGCGGCGGACAAAGACTTTGCAGGCGTGGAAACAATTTACCACGCGATAAATATTATATTTACTTACAATTACAAAAACGCCTAAAAATTCGCCTTGAACCGCTTTGTGCGACGCAATATTATATGTTCACGATTAACAAGCCGCCGGCGGGTTTCCGCGGTTTTTTTGCTGGAGCGCGGCGGAGTTAGCGATGTGCGTTCGGAACCCGCGAGCCGGGGATTCGAGCTGTCTCGATCCCCATCGTTTGTTGCAAACGCTCCGAATCGTATCAACTTGAAGGCGATGTCATGATGGAATCTTTCTGGCAATGGGTGCAGGACTGGGGCGACGCCTGCACATACGCGCGGGAATGCGTTCCCGATCTGTCGTTTTTTATCCCCAACGAACCCTATTCGGCGCTCGCGAGCATCGCCGCCGCGTGCTTCGTCGTTTGGTGGTGGAACGATACGAAGATTCGGCGAATTCTTCGTCGCGAGGCTCGGTTCGGAGCGAAGTCCGGCCTTCCCGACATCTCGACCAAGGAACTGACCGCCATTGTCGGGATGGCGCGGACCGTTCCTCCGGCGTCTGAACACAAGGCGGCGTGAGCAACATCGACCGAGGCCGCAAGCGCGCCATCGCGCTTTAGCGATTGGACGCGAGAAGCCTCGCCCGGGAGACCCAGAGCGCCAACCGAATCGATCGAGGTTGGCGCCCGATTTTTGCCGCGCCGCTCAAAGGTCGCGGCCGTCCGCGGGATGCCGCGGATGCTTCGGCGTCACACCGCCTCCCCATCGAGTTCGCCAGTGCGGATCCGGGCCACTTTCTCGACCTCCTGGATATAAATCTTGCCATCTCCAAGCTGTCCGGTCCGGGCTTCCCTTAAAATCGTCTGGAATACTTTCTCGGCGTGCTCATTGGCGACAAGCACTTCGACCTTGAGTTTTGGAATGAACTTCACTTCATATTCCGGCCCGCGATAGACCGCCCCTTGACCTCTTTGGCGTCCATAGCCTTGAACTTGAGTCACGGTGAGACCGGAAACGCCGATCGCATTGAGCGCGTCCCTCACTTCGTTGAGCCTGAACGGCTTGATGATCGCGGTAACTTGTTTCATTGGGTCTCGCTCGCTCGTTTTCCGTGCTCGATGTTCAGATTGCGTCACACTCGCCGTTTTGCAAGAACGCCCTCGCTCCGCGCAACGGAATTATCATTTAATATCAGCGCGAAACGCCCCTCGTCCGACGGGAGCCGCCCCCTGCCCGCAACGCGCCTGGCGCGCTTTCCACTCGGAAGGAATTTTCCGGGCGGCAGGAAAGCGCGAAATCAAAATTCTCGCGCAAGTTCCGCGAAAATCCGCCAACTCCCGCGGAACTGGGCCTAGGGCTCGATAAGACCCAAAATCGTCGCCTTGACGGCCGCCTCGACGCGGCTCTGCACGCCCAATTTCGATTGCGCATTGTCGATATGGAACTCCACGGTTCTCTTGGCGATGCACATTATTTCCGCGATCTCGTCGCGAGTCTTGCCGCGCGCGACCCAAGTCAAGGCTTCGATTTCGCGTTCGCTCATCGTATCGCCCGCGCGTCTTCCAAGGCGCAGGCGCGCGACGCCGGCGAGCCGCGCGTCGATGATCGTTTGCAGAATGTCGAAGTCGATCGGCTTCTTGACGTAATCGTCCGCGCCGAGGGTTCGGCCCGCGATTTCGCTTTCGTAATCGCTAAGGCCCGTCACGAAGATGAAGGGAACCTTCGCCAAATCCGCCGAAATCTCGTTCAGCCGTTCCAGAACCTCGAACCCGGACATTTCCGGCATGTTGACGTCGGCGAGAACCAGATCGATTTTCATTTCCTGGAGCATGGAAAGCCCCGCCCGGCCATTGTGGGCCACGGCGACTTCAAAGCCCCGCTCCTTCAACTCCTCCTTGATCAGCGCGGCGCATTCGGAGTCGTCTTCGATGCACAGGATCAGGCGCCGCGCCGCGCCCTCCGCGCCGCTGGAATCGCCGCTCTCCGCGGTGGCCGCGCCAAGCGCGGCGCCGACGGAAGCCGGGATAGCCGCGCTCGCCGCGCGCCGGCATGAAGAGTCTTGCAGCGATGTCATGGCGCGAGAGCCCGCCCGCGCCCGGACGCCGCCGCCCGCGCTTCGAACCGTTTGTCGCCACGCGGCGTCATGTGCTTTCCCCTCCGTCAGGATCTCCAGACCAAACGCTCATCAACTCCCGCCGTGTTCGTTCGCGTTTTCCAAATCCGCGTCGGAGTCGCTGTCGCGGCGGCCGGGACCGCCGGTCAAAAACACCGAGCGGAGAGCCGGCGCCACTATTAGCAGCATAATCGGTCCGATCAGCATTCCGCCCACGACGACGGTCGCGAGGGGACGCTGCACCTGCGACCCGATTCCATGCGAGATGGCGGCCGGAAACAGGCCGACGCCGGCGGAAAGCGCGGTCATCAGCATCGGCCGCATTCGTTGTTCGGAGCCATGGAAAATCGCCTCCTTGAACCCCATTCCCTGAGCCATCAGCTGCCGGAAATAGGTGATGTTCAAAATGCCGTCCATGACCGCGACGCCAAACAATGAAATGAAGCCGATCGCCGCCGAAACACTGAAATCGAGCCCCGCGAGATATAGAGCGACGATGCCGCCGCCGATGGCGAAGGGAATGCCCGCCACCGATACGAGACTGTCGCGCAGCGAGTTGAACAGGCCGTACAGCAGGAGCAGAATCAGCAGGAAGGTGACGGGAACGACGACCAGCAGCCGCTTCTTCGCCTCCTGCAAATTCTCGAACTCGCCGGCCCAAAGAATTTGGTAGCCCGTCGGCAGTTTGATCTTCTTCGCGACGCGCTCCTGCGCCTCCGCCACGGTGCTGCCGAGATCGCGTCCGCGAATACTGAATTTGATCGGAACGTAGCGTTGGCTGCGATCGCGATAGATGAAGGACGCGCCGGTATCCAGCGATATTGTCGCGAGCTCGCTCAGGGGAATATAGGCGTTGACGCCGCTCGAAGTGGCGTATCCAACCTTGACGTTGCGAACCGCTTCGATCGAGCCGCGAAATTCCGGCGCCAGCCGGACCTGCAGTCCAAATTGACGATCGCCTTCGAGCACCGTCGTCGCCACGGCGCCGCCCATCGCGGCCTGAATGACAGTGGTGACGTCGCCGCTGTTCAAGCCGTAGCGCGCGGCCTTGGCGCGGTCCACCTTGATGTTGAGATTGGGCTGACCCATGACATGGAAGATTCCAAGATCCTCCACGCCCTTGACCTGTTGAACCTCGGCCAGCACCTGATCGGCGAGTTCCTCGAGCTTAGCGAGATTGGCTCCGACGATCTTGATTGAATTCGCGCCTTTGACGCCGGAAAGCGCCTCCTCGACGTTGTCTTGAATATATTGCGAGAAGTTGAAGCCGATGCCCGGCATTTCCTCTTCGAACTCTTTTTGTATTGTGTCGGTCAGCTTTTCCTTGGTGAGTCCCGCCGGCCACTGGTCGAAAGGCTTGAGCGGCACGAACAGCTCGACATTCGAGAACGGCGAGGCGTCGGAGCCATTGTCGGGACGCCCATGCTGCGAAACAACGGTGATCACTTCCGGGTGCCGGAGCAAAATCTCTCGCATCTTGCGCGTCGCCTCGGTGCCGGAATCAAGCGAGATCGTCGGCGGCATTTGCGCCCTGATCCAGAAATTCCCCTCCTCCAGCGCGGGAAGAAATTCCGTGCCGAGCCGCGACGCGACGACAAAGCTGATAATCAGGAATATAAGCCCGCCGCCAATCGCCAGCCTGGTGTTGTCCAGCGCCCAGCGCAAGCGCGGCGTGTATGTCTCTCGCAACTTGCGCACGACCCAGGTCTCGACCTCCTCGACATGCTTGGGGAGCATGAGCGACGCCAAAACCGGCGTCACCGTGAAGGTCGCGGCGAGAGCGCCAAACAGCGCATAGGCGTAAGTGCGGGCCATGGGTCCAAAAATTTGTCCCTCGACGCCGGTCATCGTGAACAAGGGCAAGAAGGCGGTGACGGTGATCGTCGCGGTGAAAAACACCGCCTTATCGACCTGCAAGGCGCTGACGAAAATCAACCGCAACCGGTCCGTCCAATTGACTGAATTGTCGATGCTTTGCGCGCTTGTCGGGTCGCTGCCGAACTGGCCTTCGGCAAGATGGTTGAGCAGCGTTCGCCGCTCCGTCTCGGGCGCCTGGAAGTTGCGAAATATGTTCTCGACGAGAATCACCGCCGAATCGACGATGATGCCGAAGTCGACCGCGCCCACCGAGAGAAGATTGGCGTCCTCGCCTTGCATCACCAGAACGATGATCGCGAAAAACAGCGCGAAGGGGATGTTGATGCCGACGATGATCGCGCTGCGAAGATCGCCAAGAAAAATCCACTGAATGAGAAACACCAGCGCGCAGCCAAAAAACAAACTATGCAGCACGGTGTGTGTCGTCACCTCGACGAGCGAGCCGCGGTCGTAATAGGGCTCGACCTTGACGCCTGGCGGCAAGGTGCCGTCGTGATTGATTTTCTCGATTTCCGCTTCGACTTTGGGGAGAACATTGTTGGTGTGCTGCATACGCCCCATCAGCACAATGGCCGCCACGACATCGTCGTCGTGATCGCGGCCGGCGATGCCAAGGCGCGGAACGAAGCCGACGTTGACCGTCGCGACATCCTTGATTTGCACCGGCACGCCATTGCTTTGCGAGAGCGCGATATTCTCGATGTCCTCGGTTCTGTCGCCCCTGGTCAGATCGTCGCTCCCGCCGTCGTCGATAAGACCGACGCCGCGAATGTTCACGGATTGCTGTCCAATGCTGATTTCGCGGCCGCCAACATTGACATTGGCGTTTCCGAGCGCCGTGATGATCTGAGGAATCGTAATGTTATACGCCTCCAGCTTCCGCAAATTCACGTCGACATTGAACTGCTTGGTCGTGCCGCCCCAGGAGTTGATCTGAACGATGCCGGGAATGGTCAGCAGGCGGCGCGTGACGATCCAGTCCTGGATCGTGCGTAGATTGGTCAGTCCGAAATTCGGCGGTCCCTTGACTTGATAGCGATAGATTTCACCGGTCAGACTGGATTGCTGGATCTGCGGCGATTGATTGCCGGGAAGCGAGACATTTTGCTGGAGAGCGATCGCCGCCTGTTGATAGGCGAAATAATAGTCCACGCCATATTTGAAGGTCACGCGCACGAAGCTCAGGCCGTAGAACGAAGTCGAGCGCACATTGACGACGCCGGGCACGGGATAGAGCGCGATCTCCATCGGGATCGTGTAATATTTCTCCATCTCTTCCGACGAAAGGCCCGCCGCCTGCGCGGTGATCTCGAGAATGACCGGCGCGGGGTTCGGATAGGCTTCGATGTTTAGCTTCGTGAACGCAAGCAGACCGGAGGCCGCGAACACGATCACTCCGAGGACGATGATTGCGCGGCGCGTGAGCCCGAATGCTAGAATGGATTTAAGCAACGCTTAGCCCTCGATTGTC
>WSSedB1CaDRAFT_10001033_pt1 | contig 11057 bp, 9 predicted proteins | sample WetSurSB1Cattail_FD_9460 | JGI IMG/M metagenome (IMG submission 9460)
AATGCAACCGCATAAGTTGCTTTTTTCAAGCCGTTATACATAGCCGTAACATCTTTTCCTACATAAACCATGCCCTGCAATTCACCGTTCACGATAATCGGATGCGCCGTCATCATAATATTTGTTTCCTGCCCGTTATCGCTTTTTTTATTGAATACCGCAACATCGCCGGCAGCTACCTTCCAGCCAGCAATCGTATCCAAAATGAATGGTTCAATAAAAAAAGAGGATCGCGAAAAGTTCAACATTCGGCCATCTGTATCAAAAACATAAAAAAACAAACGGTCCCGACTTCCAGTATAAACAGAACCATCATCGAAAAGCAGTTCCCTATGTTGAATAAGAAAGGCTTGTGCATACGCGACATCATTTGCTGTGTCCATAAGCTCACGTGCCTGTTCCGATGCGACCGCCCATTCCATGCTCTTATGGACGCCAAAAAGCAATACAAACAGGAAACAAAACATCGTAAGCGAATAAAATAGTGTAAGTCTCCGTCTGCTCCGGCGAAAAACATTCACTGACACAATCACTCTGCCTCCAATTTATAACCAACACCACGAATGGTATGAATAATCGTTTTCCCATCACCGACATCTAACTTTTTGCGGATCAGCTTCACATAAGAATCTATATTATTCGAACTTACCTCCGATTCAAGACCCCAAATACGATCTAAGATGATATCGCGCGGTACTACAATCCCCATATTTTGGGCCAAAAGATCAAAAATCTGAAATTCACGCGGGGAAAGCTGTATCACTTGTTCCTGCTTTTTCAAGACCTTCGCTGTACGGTTCAAAGTAAATTCCCCTACCCGGACAACATCCTGCTGTATTTTTTGGCTGCTCCTACGGGCAAGTGCACGCAACCGGGCTAATAGTTCAGCAAATTCAAAAGGCTTTACCAAATAATCATCCGCACCAGCATCCAGTCCTGTAACCCGATCTTCCACACAGTCCTTAGCTGTGAGGATTAAAATTGCTCTTTCGTAGCCATTCTCTCTTAGACGCTTGCACGCATTTACTCCGGTTTCCACCGGCATCATCCAATCAAGTACAAGAATATCATATTCATCATACATTGCATATTCATAGATCGCGTCACCGCTGGTTACCCATTCTACCGTAATATCATTCTGCTCTAACATATATTTGATAAGTTTTCCTAACCGCTTATCGTCTTCTGCTAAAAGTACACGCATGAGCCTTCTCCTCCTAATATTGCGAATAAAAGCTTCCTACTTAATTATATCATAAGCTTCTTATTAGTATAGGTATGTATATTGAAAATCGACTGAAATTCGTTTATAGTAATGCAGAGGTGATTTTTATGACAAACAACAAACCGAATTGCATTGGATTTTCACCCAGCACAGATAAAAATTGTACTATCCTTATCCTCGGTTCTATGCCGGGCATAACATCCTTGGAAAAACAGCAGTATTACGCACATCCACAAAATCGTTTCTGGCCGCTTATGGCGTATTTATTGGAACACAAAAAGCAACCTCCCGAAAAATACGAAGAACGCCTTGCCATGCTGCTGCACCACCATATTGCTCTATGGGATTCCATCAATACCTGTGAGCGCACAGGTAGCCTTGATACTTCAATTCACCATGAAGCTGCGAATGATTTTGCAAAATTTTTCACTGCATATCCACATATCCATACGGTTTGTTTCAATGGAGCAAAATCTTATCAAACGTTTAAAAAATATAACAAACCTTTGCTTAAAAACGAATCCATCCGCTTTTTGCCTATGCCTTCGACGAGTCCTGCAAACGCTCGCTGGCATATGGATATGCTGATTGAAGCATGGCAAATAATCTTCATCCATAATAAAAGCCCGAAATCCTGATTGAACATGGATTTCGGGCTTTTATTATAACTATCAGTCACGGGAAAATTTATCTTTAAGTATAACATCATGTGAACCGCCCTCAACAATACTGGTCGAGGAAACGAGTGTAATCTTCGCTTGTTTCTGCAATTCTTTAATAGTGAGTGCTCCGCAGTTGCACATAGTCGAACGAATCTTGCTGAGCGTGATATGGACATTATCCTTTAACGAACCAGCATACGGCACGTACGAATCGACCCCCTCCTCAAAGGAAAGCTTGCGGTCTCCCCCAAGATCATATCGCTGCCAGTTACGTGCACGATTTGAACCTTCACCCCAATATTCCTTATAGTAGGTCCCATTCACCTTAACCTTATCTGTCGGACTCTCATCAAAACGCGAGAAGTATCGGCCCAACATCATGAAATCAGCCCCCATTGCCAAGGCCAGCGTCATATGATAATCGTGAACAATACCACCATCCGAGCATACAGGAATATAAAACCCTGTCTCTTCATAGTATTCGTCACGCGCTTTACATACATCAATAAGCGCTGTTGCCTGACCACGCCCGATACCTTTCGTCTCACGTGTAATACAGATAGAACCGCCGCCTATGCCAACCTTGACAAAATCGGCGCCCGCTTCCGCCAGGAAACGAAAGCCTTCCCTGTCTACAACATTTCCGGCACCGACCTTGACATCCTCCCCAAAATTTTCATGAATATATTGAAGTGTAATCCGCTGCCAATCCGAAAACCCTTCTGAAGAATCTATACAAAAAGCATCAGCCCCAGCCTTCAAAAGCACTGGCACACGTTTTGCATAATCACGCGTATTTATACCAGCACCGACTACATAACGTTTATTCCCATCAATAAGTTCAAGTTCGTTTTCCTTATTATCTGTATAGTCCTTACGGAATACCATATAACGCAAGCGTTGATTTGCATCAATCAGCGGTAACATATTCAGCTTATGCTCCCAGATAAGATCATTTGCCTGTGAAAGTGTCGTATCAGCATCTGCATAAACCAGCTTTGAGAATGGTGTCATAAAATTACTTGCTTGCGTATCCATCGGCATACGTGTCACACGATAATCCCGGCTGGTCACAATGCCAAGAAGTTTACCTGTCGGTGTACCATCCTCAGTAACAGCCATCGTAGAATGCGCTGTCTGATCTTTTAACTCTAGGATTTCACCTAAAGTTGTCGTTGGTCTTATATTAGAATCACTGCTTACAAAACCCGATTTGTAATTTTTTACACGAGTCACCATGGCGGCTTCTTCTTCAATTGGCTGAGAACCGTAAACAAAAGATACCCCGCCCTCCTTCGCAAGTGCGATAGCCATCTTATCATCAGAAACAGCCTGCATGATTGCCGAGGTCATCGGTATATTCATTTTAATCTTTGGCTGTTCACCCTTCTTGAATTTAACTAACGGTGTTTCCAAAGAAACGTTTGCTGGAATGCACTGACTGGAAGAATAGCCTGGCACCAACAAATACTCTCCAAATGTATGCGATGGTTCTTTAAAATAAAATGCCAACATAACCCCTTCTTTTCTTTTTATTTTCGAAACCGAAGAAGAAAATCCATACAAGGGTAGGATTACTCCGGGATATTGTATTACAGTTTAGTACAATCATAGCTTCTTTGTCAATCATAAAAAAAATCTTCCGGAAATTTTTTGATTCCCGAAAGATTTTTCATACAAAGAACAATGCATACATCCGATTAGAAAAACCAGCCTTTTCATAATATGTTAATCAAATTTTTCCCTCTTCAAATGCAGGCCTTTCATTTTCTTTTCTATTATAAAGTACCTGACTCATTTTCTCGCGATCAAGCTCATTTTCCCATTTTGCAACCACAAAAGTTGCTATTCCGTTACCAATGAGATTTGTCAAGGCCCTTCCCTGTGTCATGAAACGGTCCACGCCGAAAATAAGTGCCAGGGCACCCACAGGAATCGCCGGAATACTTGCCAGCGTAGCAGCCAGAACAATAAATCCGCTGCCCGTAACTCCGGAAGCTCCCTTCGAAGTCAAAAGAAGTACTGCTATGATTGTTGCCTCTTGTACAAAGGTCAGATCAGTATTCGTTGCTTGAGCTAAAAAAATCGCAGCAATCGTAAGATAAATGGATGTCCCGTCCAAATTAAAAGAATAGCCTGTAGGAATCACAAGTCCTACAATAGACTTTGAACAGCCCAACTTTTCTAGTTTTTCCATCATACGGGGCAATACACTTTCCGATGATGCCGTACCAAAAACAATGAGAATTTCATCCTTAAAATAGGCAAGATAATGTAAAAAATTGATGCCAGCCCATTTAGCAATTGGCCAAATAACCAAGCACAGGAATAAAAAGCATGCCAGATAGAATGTCCCCAAAAGCTTCATAAGGGGACCAAGTGATCCTATTCCATATTTGCCAATAGTAAAAGCCATAGCACCAAAGGTGCCAAGTGGAGCAAATTTCATAATAATATCAACAATTTTAAAAAACACATGTGAAATATCATTAATGAAATTTAAAACTGGTTTGCCTTTTTCTCCAAACTTTGACAAGGCTGCCCCAAAAAGAATAGAAAACAGCAAAACCTGCAGGATTTCACCTTTAGCAAAAGCATCCACCACTGTATTTGGAATGATATTCATAAAAAACTCACCCATCGTATGTGTCTGTGCAGCCTGTGCATAGGCAGATACAGAAGATGCATCCAACGAGGCAACATCAATATTCATTCCAAGTCCCGGTTTTAATACTGTGACAAGAAAAATTCCGAAAAATAAAGAAAATGTTGTTACCACCTCAAAATACAGAAGTGCCTTTCCTCCGACACGTCCTACTTTTTTCATGTCCCCCATGCCTGCAATACCACAAACAATCGTACAGAAAATAATTGGTCCAATAATCATCTTAATCAATTTAATAAATGCATCACCTAATGGCTTCATGGCTTCGCCAAAGGATGGGTAAAGGTACCCAACTAAAATACCTATGAAAATTGATAATAAGACCTGAAAATGTAACGACTTAAAAATTGTCCTGTTCAAATCACATGCCCTCCTTTTTGATCATATAAAATTTATAATTCCAATGAATTAATGTCAAACTTATGCATCAATTCTTTTAAGTTATTGTATTAATTCATTTATGTTATTATACGACAACCTCCAAAAAAAATCTACCCATAATAAAAATACTATCTTTACGAAAAAATGTGATTTTTCTGTTTTTTATTGAATGAATTTAGGAACGACACATCGCCTGTGTGAAGTTTAAGAATTCACACAGGCTGTCCTACAGACCATACCAAGAAAAGCCCCTTTGGCATTCTGCAAATATTATCATGTATATACCTAAGAAAACTCAAATGCGGTGAACCTGCGAAAGTGTTTCAGCTTACCAGGAAACAAACCCTGAGGAAAATATCTGTCAAGAAGGCAGCATGCATACATCCGTATTTCCTTATTGCTGGTACGTTACCGCATTACGGTGCATTTCTTGTGGTCAGTTGCTTTTTGCATTACAACAATAGCAATTCCCGCCAAAATCAACAGCATACCCACAGCTGTATTCCAATGAAGCGTTTCATCCAGAAAGACCATCCCGGCAAATACACCGATAACAGGAACTGCCAATAATGAAATAGAAGCTTTTCCCACCTCCATATGCGACAAAATATAACTCCATAGAAAAAAAGCAACTGCCGAAGCAAGTATCCCATTATATAGCAGGCATCCCACTGCAGCCCAGGTCCACTGCACATCATTTTGGGCAGCGGTTCCTGTATATATCAAAAGAAATATTTCTCCCATTACCATTTGCCATGTGGTATATTGTAGCATATTGCAGCCCTGCAGCTTTGCCTTAATAATAATCCCGGAGACTGCCCAGGCAAATGCTCCTGCCAGCGTAAGCAGAATGGCAGGAACACTGCCATAGGTATCAACCTGCAATAATACAAACAATCCAGTCATGCTTAAGATAATACCAAAAATCCTATGTTTCGTTAATTTTTCATTTAAAAAGAAATGCGCTAATAAAGCTACCCAAAGTGGCATGCTATAATTCAGAATTGCTACAAAGCCTGCACCTAAAGACTGCATACCAATTTGAGCAGCAACATTATTGGCGGCAATTTGCAAGACACCACTTATCGTAATCCATTTCCAATATTGTCGCGGTGGTATAGAACACTTCAACCAAAGATTTACAAGAAGCAAAACTATAGCACCCAAGGCAAAACGATATGTTACAAACACTACTGGTGGAAAGAACTGATTGGCCTCTTTCATTATAACCCAATTAAATCCCCAGATGAAATATAGTAGAACCAATGCCTTATACACTATTGATACCTCCTCAGCATCCTGAAACTAAAAACCTTAGACAATTGCACGGATAAGGATATTTACATATTACCGAAAAAAATACCAACTTCGTCAAAAAAAATTTTGCTCTAAAAACATTTCATGACAAATAAAAAGGCCGAGGACTAATAAAATCCCCAGCCTTTTATACTTCCAGTAATCATCCCAAACAAAAATCCGGACTAAAAATCTTTGTACAATTTTTTCATGACAAGATTTTTATAACGCACCCCGCATAAACACGGAACCCTTAAGTGTTTATTACATCATGCCCGGCATGCCCATGCCGCCGCCCATTCCCGGTGCGCCTGCAGCGGATGCATCCGCCTTTTCCGGCTTGTCAGCAACCAAAGTCTCAGTTGTAAGTACCATAGCTGCAATGCTGGCTGCATTCTGCAGAGCAGAACGCGTAACCTTAGCCGGATCAACAATGCCTGCACCAATCATATCAATATATTCACCGCTCAGAGCATTGAAACCAATGCCTACACCTGCATGTTTAACTTTTTCTACAACTACAGAGCCTTCCAGACCTGCATTATTAGCAATCTGGCGAACTGGTTCCTCAATTGCACGTTTTACAATATTAATGCCAGTCTGTACATCGCCTTCTGCTGAAAGCTTATCAAGACACGGCAAAATATCAATGAAGGTCGTACCGCCGCCTGCTACAATACCTTCTTCTACAGCAGCACGTGTTGCGTTGAGTGCATCTTCGATACGAAGCTTCTTATCTTTCAATTCAACTTCCGTTGCAGCACCGATCTCAATGACAGCTACGCCGCCTGCGAGTTTTGCAAGACGCTCCTGGAGCTTCTCTTTATCAAAATCAGAAGTTGTTTCTGCAATCTGCTTCTTGATTTGCTCAACACGAGCAGAAATCTGTGCCTTATCGCCAGCACCATCAACAATCGTCGTATTCTCTTTCGAAGCACGAACCTGACGAGCATGGCCGAGGTCTTCAATCGTAACACTGTCAAGCTTACGTCCGAGCTCTTCCGTAATAACCTGACCGCCTGTAAGAACAGCAATGTCTTCCAGCATAGCCTTACGACGATCGCCGAAACCAGGTGCTTTAACAGCCAAAGCCTTGAATGTACCACGGAGCTTATTGACTACGATAGTCGCCAAAGCCTCTCCATCCAGATCTTCAGAAAGAATCATCAGTTCTTTACCCTGCTTTACAACTTGCTCCAAGATTGGCAGGATATCCGCAATGGCAGAAATCTTACGATCTGTAATAAGAATATACGGATCATTCAGTACTGCTTCCATTTTATCCGTATCCGTTACCATATACGGGGAAATAAAACCACGATCAAACTGCATGCCCTCGACAACCTTAAGATCTGTGTTCATGCTCTTGGATTCCTCAACGGTAATTACGCCATCTTTACCGACCTTCTCCATAGCATCTGCAATGAGTTCGCCAGTCTCTTCATCCGAAGAAGAAATTGCCGCAACCTGCGCAATAGCAGCCTTGCCTTCAACTTTTTTGGACTTCGTCTTAATTTCCTCAACAAGGGCCTTAACAGCTGCTTCGATCCCCTTCTTCAAAATCATCGGGTTCGCACCAGCCGCAACATTACGCATGCCCTCATGAATCATAGCCTGTGCCAGCAGCGTGGCCGTTGTCGTACCATCACCGGCGATATCATTCGTTTTCGTAGCAACTTCCTTTACAAGCTGTGCACCCATGTTTTCAAACGGATCCTCAAGTTCAATATCACGAGCAATCGTAACACCATCATTTGTAATTGTAGGAGCACCAAATTTCTTATCAAGAACAACATTTCTGCCTTTTGGTCCAAGTGTAACCTTTACTGCATTTGCTAATGCATCAACGCCTTTACCTAATGCACGGCGTGCTTCTTCATCAAACAAAATCTGTTTTGCCATTTTTTAAAAGCCTCCAATTATAAATTATCTTATGTTCACATAAATCATTCAGCAACAGCGAGAATATCACTCTGGCGAACAATCAAATAGTCTTTGCCATCAACTTTTACTTCTGTCCCGGAATACTTGGAGAAAATAATGTTGTCGCCGGCTTTGACTTCCATCGGAGCCATTTGTCCATTCTCAAGAACTTTACCAGCGCCTACAGCAACAACTTTACCCTTCTGTGGCTTTTCCTTAGCTGTATCCGGTAATACAATACCGCTTGCAGTCTTTGCATCGCCTTCTGAAACCTCAATGACAACTCTGTCGCCCAATGGCTTAATCATATTTATCTTCCTCCTGTATATGTAAATCTGTTTGTTAGCACTCAATCAAGATGAGTGCTAACTACATTTCTTATAATATAGACTTTTCGGGAAAAAATCAAGTGTTTTTCGAAAAAAAGTCAAAAAAACAAACTTTTATTTTTTATTCATGGTAAAAACGGATGGCAGTCTCTTGACTTGTCATCCGCTACTTTTTTATTCATCAATCTTTATTTTTTAAAGCAGCGCGTATAAGCGACTCTGCCACTTCTTTGATTGTTTTTCGTTTTGCCATACTATATTGCTGTATACGCCGATATGCATCCGATTCAGACAAATTATATGCATCCATTAGAATTCCCTTTGCCCGGTCTAATGTTTTGCGCATTTCAAGCGAGTTTTTTACCTTATCTAATTCATTTTCCAATTGCTGCATTTCCTGGAAACGGGACAACGCAATTTCCATGGCAGGAAAGAGATTGCTTTCTTTTACTGGCTTAACCAGATAAGCCAATACGCCTGACTCCTTAGCCCTGTCCACAATCTCCTGCTGGCTGAAAGCTGTAAGCAGCAGAACAGGTGCAATTTTTTCATCTGATATGATTTTTGAAGCCGCAATACCATCCATTTCCGGCATTTTAATGTCCAAAATGACAAGGTCCGGATGGTACTTCCTCGCAAGCTCAACTGCATGGTATCCATCTATGGCTTCGCCAACAACCTCATGTCCCGCTTCCTCAAGTATTTCCCTCAAATCCATACGGATAATAGATTCATTATCTGCAATGACAATTTTCAACGATTTCATGATTCAACGTCCCCCTCTGTTTTTCGCGGAATGGTGATCCAGGCATGTGTACCAGCTTGATTAATCAATTGAAAATTCCCGCCCATATCATCTTCAATAAGTGTACGAACTATTTGCAGTCCCAATGATTTTGTCTTACTGATATCAAAATTATCGGGCAAGCCAGAACCATTATCATAAAGATCCAGGACATATTCCTGCTGTGTCTTTTTGATATCCAAACCAATCAGGCCTTTTTTTTGGTTTTCAAACGCATGCTCAATGGAATTTAATATAAGTTCATTGACAATAAGAGCTAAATTGCTCGCTTGTTCTGATGGTAAAATAATGGTTGGTCCCGTAAAACGAGTCTCAAGCTCGAATTCAGAATCCAGCATATTTTGAGCCACAAGCTTTAAAATATTACGTGTCACCTCAACAACATCAATACGTTCTGCATCTTGTTGTGATAAAAATTCGTGTACGACTGATATGCTCAGAATTCGATTCACACTTTCCTTAAGAGCCTCTTTGACCTCCTGTGATTTTGTACGACGAGATTGTAAACGTAATAAACTTGCTATGGTTTGCAGATTATTCTTTACACGGTGATGAATTTCCTGTATAACCGCAGACTTAATGAGAATTTCTTTGTCCTTTTTGCGCACTTCAGTAATATCTGATACAATGACGACACGTTGCTGCAGATTACCGCCTTCAATAATTGGAATGTTCCGCTGCACAAGAATTAATTCTCCAGCCTCAAGTTCTTTTTCATAAGGCCGGTTAACAGCTACACTTTCTTTTGATACATGCATAGTAAGCTGACGGTCAAAAAGATGACACCCAATCAAATTTCCTACACCTAAAACCTTATAAATACGTACAGCAGCAACATTGGCAAACACAATTCGATTATATTTATCCGTAATGATCAGACCGTCACTCGATGACATCGGACGGTACATCTCCTTATCCAAAGCTTTACGTGCATTGACTAGAATAACACAAGCGGTTTTCAGTAGTTGTGTATAGCCTTCTATACTGAATTCTTCACTATTTGTTTCAAAAGTTACCACAGCAATCGGATCCAGCCCATCATGTATAGCAAAAGTATACATGTCGAGGCTGCTGCCCCATATCCACTCTCTTTTTCCCTTGATTGGTTTCCCCGTACGCATCGTATAGTCGACAAGCGGTTCCTCTATAACAGCTACAAAACTTCCCGCAACTGCCAGATCTGCCGGATTAAAAATTGTATGAGGTTTTTCATGTGTTAATACTAAAAATTTTCCTCGTTGATTTGACTTTACATATACACTTACATGTGCATGCGTAAGATCAGCAATAAAAGGAAAACATACACTCATATGCTTTAGCAGTTCTCCTTGCATGGCAGTTAATACAGAATATTTCCTGCAATTTTCTACGCAGCTTCTCATATTCACATCCCCCATAAGCTTATTATTTTCCTCCTATCTCCGCAAACTCCTTTTTTGCCTAAAGAAATTTCATAAAAATATTGTATACAAAAAAGCAATGGAGAATACATGCTAAAAAATCGTTCGCCATACGATCTTTATAGCATCCATTCTCCATTGAATGATGTTTCGAAACTTCAATTTTCTATATCCGTCAAAGCAAGCCCAGGGACAGCATTCAAATACAAATTGGAATAAAAACCCGCCCTGGATTGATAAAACGCGCGACAGGCAATCATCGCTGCATTATCCGTGCAAAGCACACGGCTTGGGTAATAAAATTTATAGCCATGCAAAGCAGTTACATCCAGCAATCGTTGCTCTAAAGAACTATTCGCCGCTACACCTCC